>Ga0137465_1000196_pt1 | contig 41521 bp, 50 predicted proteins | sample EasRivERMGT828_2_FD_104906 | JGI IMG/M metagenome (GOLD analysis project Ga0137465, IMG submission 104906) | Soil microbial communities from meander-bound floodplain in the East River, Colorado, USA - East River MetaG ERMGT828_2 | ecosystem: Environmental > Terrestrial > Soil > Floodplain ... | reverse complement strand
TAAACACATTTTAGTACGTGGCACGTTAAGCGGGTTTACGTCAAAACTAAATGGTAGTTCAACGACCAACGACACAATAGAAAATTTTATTCATTTCAATACGTCAATAAATATTGGAGCGCCAAATAAAGTACTTAAAATGTATGCGTTTGCACCTTCATTCCTTTACGGCGATAGTATTTTCGCATTTTTCGAAGATCAACCGACCGCCTATAACTACTTTGCCAACGGCCTTTCTCTCGGGGGCGGATATACCGGTATACGGGAGCAATTTAGAAATGAGTTTAACAGCGTCTTAAACGATAGCGTAACGCTTAACACAGTCCGAGAGCAGACCGACACAACCGGTATGGACGTCGTCCTCCGGCGCAGGACTGACGGCACCCTGCAGAGGATCAGAGCCGACCTGCTCGGAGTCGGGGGCGGGGGTGACGGTATCGACGACGTCCTCGCGGTCGGTCAGGCTTTGACGACAGGGCGAACGATTGACCATGCCGGCAATCTTATAACGCACACGAGCACGGGCACACTATTTAATATTGTTAACACTAACGCGAGCGCGACGCCCTGGCAGCGGTACGGTATATACACCCGTGACGGTATAACGGGCGCAGCAAATAGCGGCATTTATCACGAGTATAACATAGACAACGCGAGCAGCTCGAGCGTCACGGCTGCGGAGGTCGGGGCTCGATGGACTGACGCGACCGCAGGCAGTGAGGACGCACAATTCGACGTATTACTCGCGACCGCAGGCGCGGCCCCGACGAGTAAGCTCAGCGTAAGATCGAGCGGTCGGGTATTGGTTAACGCTCTTGCAGACACGCTGGCGACGCTGGCCGACGTGAGAGCCGGCGATCATCTTGTCGGGACTTTCGCCCAGAGGACCGCGATCACGGGCGCGGACGGGTACGATTTTTTCCAGACTGACGGGGGTCGCGACGCGCCTCCTGGCCGGTATTATTTTGTCAATAGCAAATGGAACTACGTAAACTTAGCGCCAGAGCGCTTGCAATTCGATTTTAATGAGTTTAGCGCTATCGGAGCCGCTAACACTATACTCGGGCAGTACGTTTATACTGCGACGGGCTCAGCGGTGCCAGCGGCTTACGGGGTCTTAATGTCGACCCTCGCCAGTACAACGGGTCGAGTAGTATTTTACGCAGGATCAAACGGTCTTTTTGGCGGCTGGGTCGATATGGATCTCGGGAGCGCTTACATGAAAGTAAAAATTAACCTCACGCAGCTCTCAACGGTCGCCGAGGAGTTTGCGCTGAGGGTCGGCTTTACTGATATGACTGCGGGCACCGAGCCGAATAACGGGGTATATATTGAATATGACAGGCTGAGCTCGGTAAATTGGCGGTATACGCAAGCGGCTGGGGCCGGTACGCGGACCGAGACAGCCAGCTCGACGCCGGTCGCGACTGGGGCGCTGATACTCGAGGTATACTGCCCTGGCGCTGGGGGTACCTCCGAATTTTGGGTCAACGGTACGAGCATAGGCACGCAGGCCGCAACTATGCCGACCGTCCTGCTCAGTCCGATGATACAATTTGTAAAGAGCGCAGGATCGACGCCTGTCACCTGCTTGATCGACTACTCAAAAACATGGCACTACCTAACAACATCAAGAGACTAATATGAAAAACTTACTTATAAAGCTGCTGATCCTCGTCACTATTTTCGTCGGGGTAAATTCGTTTGAGGGCTCAAATAAGAATTTTGACGTCCTGCTTACCCAGAGGATCACGCCGGTCACGGGGTCGACTTATAACCTGATCGCGGTAAAGCAGGACTTTCTCGTCGTCGTCGATCTCGCTGCGACGATCGCCCAGCTTAATATACCCTTTCCGGCTACGCCAGCGGACACGCAGCTAATCGGCTTTACAACACGCTCCGCGATCACGAGCTTAAACTTTTTGCAGGTCGGGGGTATACCGATCACGGCACCGGTCACGACTTTGGCCGCTGGGGCCGTCGTCTGGTATATTTACAACGCTGAGGCAAATCGCTGGTTTAGATACTAAATTTTATAACTATATGGCAAATATTATTTTCAACGAGATACCGGCGAGCGCTGCAGATCTCAATAATCCTGGCCGCGCGGTCGAGCAATGGCATAACGCAAACGAGGTTAACGTCCCGACAGAGGGCGTGAACACTCCGAGACACGACTGCTATTATCGTTTTGTATGGACTAAGATCGAGGGCCGTACTCTGGGCTCGTACGATTGGTCTTATTTCGATAGTCTGGTCACCGGAGCGATCCAGAGAAAGCAGACGCTCTCTTTCGGGGTAATGTCTGTTTGCCCTGGTAACGAACAGGAGGCCGGCGGGCAGTCTTACGGAAACGGCTGGGGCTGCTATCCTGAATACATTCATAATAAGATGCAGGCCGAAACGGTAAAGGACTGGAAAACCGGCCAGACGTGGACACCTAACTACAATGACCCCTTTTACGCTGAGCGAGTGCTCGCGCTGTATCAGGCGATGAATGCACGGATATACCAGAACAACTGGCAAAAACATATCGGTATTATTGATGTCCGAATGTACGGGGCCTGGGGCGAGTGGCACAGCGCCTATACTCCGAATAATAACGTCAGCGACTACCCTGCGGGCACTTTCCCGACCGTCGCGAGTCTGAAAAAGATCGTCGACGCTCATACCGCTGGCTTTCCTAACTTTCCGCTGGTCGCGATGATCGCAGGCTTTGACGCTCATTACCTAAATAATACTTGGAACGACCCAGAGATCGCGTACTATTTACTGACAACTCGTAACGCCTGGGGCCCGCTGGGCTGGCGTCGCGATCAGTGGGGCGCGACTGACTCTTATCTCGAGGCGTACCTCGTCAACAATACTCGGACCTTTAACGGGGTGCCGTTAAATAGTCTGATAATGAAAGTCTGGGAGGCCGCGCCGATCACGGGCGAGCCGCCAGCCTGGAACCCTGGCGACTATTATGATCTCGAGCGCCAGATCAAGCTATACCGCGCGACCTCTTTCGGTAACGGTAACTACGGGGTCGTACCGAATAGCACGATAAAGGGGCGCGTCAGAGCGGCCTCAAAGATTTGCGGGTACCGCTTCAAAGTTATCAACGCAGTAACGACCGTCAACTCCTCGGGGCTGACGATCGCGATGAACTGGCAAAATATCGGCAACGGTAATTGCTGGCAGGACTGGGCGATCGAGTTTGCGCTGACCGGTACGACCTTTAAGGCCGTGTCGAAACACAAACTTAAATTTTATCAGCCCTCAGCGACTCCTCTCGAGGTCGTCGATACTTTCCCGCTCGCTGGCGTGCCCGCTGGGACTTACGCGCTAACCTTTACCGTCAAAGATCCTGCAGGCGCGCGGGCAAATATGGCTCTTGCGATCACGGGAGGCACGGCTCAAAATGTTTATTCGCTGGGCTCGATCACGGTCGGGCAGATACAGCCACCGGTTAACCAGGGCCCGACTGCCAACGCTGGGGGCGATATCGAGATCACGCTGCCCGTCAATAGCGCCCAGCTCGTCGGCTCTGGCACAGATACCGACGGGACGATTATATCATACCTCTGGGCAAAAGTGAGCGGCTCGGGTACGATTGCTAACGCTAACGCAGCGAGTACTCAGATCACGGGCCTCGCGCAGGGCGTGAGCGAGTACAGGCTCACCGTCACCGACGATAAGGGCGCGACGGCGAGCGATACGGTTAAGATCACGGTTAAGGCCGTCGAGCCGGTACCGAGGACAGTCGTCGCAGTACGGCACGAGGTTGTTTACAGCGACGGGACGACAGGCGATTTTGATTAATAAAAAGGCTATTTTTAAGGCATGGATAATCAAGCGGTCGGTATGATACATAACTATATTTTACCCATTATCTTATTTTTAGCGGCCCAGACTATCGGCTTTGTCATCGCTTGGGTCAATTTCAGAACTGAGGTAATGACGCGGCTCAAGGTACTCGAGATACAGATGCAGAACGAAAAGCAGAACGTCGCAATTTTAGGCGAAAAAATCGACAGCCTTTTAGCTGGAGTGAGGAGGATCGAGGTCGAGCTGGCAAATAAGAAAGACAGGGAGAAATAAAAAAGCCCTCACGTAAAGACGTCGGGCTTAAAGTACTTGGTTAAATCCAAAGCTATGATTGACCACAATATACTATAAAAATTTGTACTATGAATTATTTGATAATTTTTTTCGGCTCGGTCCTCGGTATGCTATTATTGACGACCGTCAAAAGCGTATACGTTCAACGCGGCTCAAAGTATACCCTCGGCTTTGTCGGGGCTTTCAGAGTCTATACAACTAAGCACACGGGGCCGATGCTCGTCGGCTTTATCGTCGTACTGATCGCTATGTTTGTTTTACCTGATACCCTCGCCCTCGCTGAGAGCGGGCGGGCTGCAGGCACAAAGTACGCGATGATCGTCGACGGGGTGCTCGACCGGCTCAGACTTTACAGCGTCTTTTTGGGTATCATCGGCCAGGGCCTCGGCTTTATCCTGATCAGGAAAGGAGAGAAATTTTTGAGAGAGCAGGAGGTCGTCGAGGAGGTCGCAGCTAAAAAGATAGCCGATGAATAAACTATTTATAGGGCTCGCGGTCTTGGCCCTCGTGAGCTGCAGGACGACACGCGAGATCGTTAAGGAGAAAGTCGTCGTTGATAGCAGCGTCGTCGAGCGTAACGAAAGGCTCGAGCGCACGCTCAAAGAGACAGTCGACCGGTACGAGGCCGAGCGCGAGAGCTGGGCCAGTACAGGAGTCATATTTGATACGACCTATCTGCCAGGCGACACGGTCCGCGAGCCTGCGAGGGTCGTCTTTCATGATAACGGTCGTATTAAAAGCGTCGAGGGCCGGCTGAGATCTGTCACGCTGAGCGAGCAAGAGCGGACCGCTGAGCTGCTTGACGCGCACGGGACGATCGACTCGCTCGTGATCGAGCTCGACCGCAAGGACGCGCAGCTCTCGAAAAAAGTTAACACGATCACGAAAGAGATAACAAAAACCGCTTTGCCTTTTTGGATCTGGCTCTTATTGCTCGCCGGCTTTTTAGTGAGGCATTACTGGCAAAAAATCAAATCAATTATATGACAGTTAAAAAATGGTTTACACTAATGACCCTGACGGCTTTTGCCGGCTTTTTATTGCTGATCAATACGAACAGCGCTTTTGCTGATAAGCATAAGATCGGCTGGCTCTTTATTGTGATCGGTATCGCTTTGGCGTCAGTCGCCGGTTACTCTTTTTATAAGGCTAACAAGCTCGGAAATAAAAAGAGATGATATACTCGGTCCTGCTTTTTGTGCTGGTCTTGGCCGTCGATCTTATAACTGACGTCTGGCTGTATCGTGAGGGGGCTCAGCCTGATAAGTTTCGGGGTACAATCCTGCGCTGTATCGGGCTCGCGCCCTGCGTGTACTGGCTCGGCTGGCGCTCGGTGCCCCTGATCTTTTTCTTATACCTGATCCTCTTTAACGGCTTTTATAATTTGCTGATCGGTCAGCGCTGGGAGTTTCTCGGGACGACGTCAATAATTGACCGGTACCTCGCCAAATTACCCCGAATTTTAAAATATATTTTACTAACCCTTTCGATAATATTTTACTTATTATGAATAAGCCCGTATTTTTTGACGCGGTCCGCGCCTTTGCTGGCGGCTCTCTCAAGGCCTCGCAGGTCGACGGCTTTACCGCGATCCTCGACCGCTGGGCCGAGCTCGAGCTGACCGATCAGCGATGGCTTGCGTATATGCTCGCGACTACCTGGCACGAGACAGCGAGGACAATGCAGCCTATCAGAGAGTACGGTAAGGGAAAGGACCGCAAGTACGGCGCGACTCACCCAGTCACGGGCCAGATCTACTACGGTCGGGGCTTTGTGCAGTTAACCTGGTATCCTAATTATCTTAAAATGTCGCGAAAGATATACGGCGACGACCGGCTGGTCCTCGATCCTGATCTCGCCCTCGAGCTGGGTACTGCGACCGATATCCTGTTTCGGGGTATGATCGACGGCGACTTTACAGGCGTTAAGCTGGCGACTTACTTTAATGAGACGAAAAGCGATGAGATTAACGCGCGAAAGATAATCAACGGGCTCGACCGCGCTGCGATGATCGCGGGGTACTATAAGACGTTTATGCAGAGCTTTGAGATATAAGGGCCGGCCCGATCGGGTCGCCTCCCACCTCTGGCAGCGACAGCCTATTAAACTTTTTTAAGAGCTGAGCCGGCCCAGTAATTTACAGTATTAAATAGTCAGGTTTGCGGACCCGCGCGAGGTAATCGCTGCAAAAGTCCTCGGGCAGTTTTGGATCAGCTCGCAGGATCTCGACCCCGTCGATATCAGACAAGGGCAGAAAGCCTGCAGAGTCAAAATACCGGCCTTTGCCGAGGCCCGCGAGCCCGTAAACAGTAAAACCGTCATGGCTCGCGATATCAGTCACAAAATAGGTCTGATTAACGACCGGCGAGATCGGGGGCACTTTGCCGAGGAGATGACGCCAGCGGTCCTCGATACATAGTACTTTCATAGCTTACGATTTTTTTTGTCGAGGGCCTCCCAATAATTGACGACCCAGAGTGAGAGCGCGAATAGCGCCAGCAAAATGCAGATTTCCATTAGTTGACAGTTTTGAGATCACGAGCCAGAACAGCCAGAGGAGCTGAAAGGCCGCGATCAATTTAACGATGTATAACATAATATTCAATTTTTTCGAGTAGGTCGGCCCCGATCTGGCGCTCGACTGCGGCCCTGTTATCTTGGGCCTGCTCGACGATCAGCGCGATCGCCTCCTCAATATGGTCTATTTTGTTTGGGTCGTACTCCGCGCGACGCAGGCACTCAACGAAAAAACTATCGCCGGTTAAGGTCTGCAGATCTGCACGAATATCATCGAGGGGCTTTGGCATAAGGCAAATTTTAAAGGGTAATGTAAAGGGCTTTGAGTCGGGACCGCTCACGCTGCAGCTTTGCCCAGCGGGCCGAGGCTGCGACACTATTATCGCCGCTCGATAATATACATAAAATTTCGATTGTGAGCTCCGCGATACGCTCGATAATTTCGGTCTTTGTCATAACTTAACTTTTTTAGCTGATTAGATGATTAGTGCCTCACAAAGATAGTAACTAATTCGTTACCTCCAAACTTTTCTTTAACTATTTTTTAAGCTGTCTCTAAGTACTTAGCGAGGACCCGCTCGTCTACGATCAGGACGTGAGCGTGCCCGAACTTTTCGAGCCGCAGGACCCCTGGCAGCTTGTGACCAAACTTTATCGCCTTTCGTACTGAGGAGTCAAATTTCAGGCCTCGCGCGATCGCGTACTCCTGTACCGTCATCTTTTTCATAAATTATTTTTGACAAATGTATCACTTAAATTTGGAAACTACAAAGTTTCCCCTATCTTTGTAGTCTTATCAGTTTAAACGCTTAAAATTTATCAGTTATGACGCTCAAAATTAACAGGTACTACGACCTCTCAGAAAATGGCAAAGTATACAGGATGAAATATAAAGGCCTCAAGCCTTTCGGGTATATGTTCAAATTTAGCGACCGTACTAACGCGGCTTTCTTTTACGGTATCAATCCTCTCATCGCTGCTAATCCTGTTCTCGTCAAAATTGGAAAATAGCTTTTTACCAGGCGACCCCGTCGTCTGCGAGATATTCGGCTGCGGTACTCGCCTCAGCCTCCGCGAGCAGCTCTTTGGTCAGCGCTGCGCGGCTCACAACTCTTTATTCACTAAAACGATAAAAAATGCAAATCGAGATCAAAGTCACACTCAGCGCGGACGCTGCGCTCTTAGCCGCTTTGACGGCCCTCGCTGGGGCGAAAGCCCAGCCCTCAGTACAAGAAACGAAAACAAAGTCTACCAAAGCCCCAGCGGTCGAAAAGTCTCAGGCCTCTGTCAGCGTCGCCGAGGTATCACCGTCAGAAAGCTCAGCGCCGGAAAGCTCAAACGGCTCAACTCACACTCTCGAGAGTCTGCGCGCTCTCGCTGTGCCTAAGTCAAAAGCAGGTAAGAAAGACGCGATCAGGGCAAAGCTCACCGAGCTGGGGTACCCTGAAGGCTTAAACGGCCTGCAGCCGAAAGACTTTGAGGCCTTTCACGCTTATATTGTCAGCTTATGAGTCACGCAGTCTTATCGCCGTCAAGCGCCTCGCGCTGGCTTAAATGCGCGCCTTCAGCTCAGCTCGAGGCCCGCGAGCCTTATACGTCGAGCTCGTACGCTGACGAGGGCACCCTCGCGCACAAGCTCAGCGAGCTCGTGATTAATCACAAGCTCGGGAGGATCTTAGATAAGGAGTTTAAGAAAAGGGTAAAGGAGATCGAGGTCGACGGGCTGTATACCGGCGAGATGGCTGACTTTTGCGAGGGCTTTGCCGTATACGTGCTCGAGCTCTTTAACACGCTGGCCGATCGCGACCCCGTGATCTTTACCGAGGAGCGCGTTAATCTGACGAACTGGGTGCCGGACGGCTTTGGTACGGTCGATATACAAATCGTCGCGGACGGCCAGCTCTGGATAATCGACCTCAAGTACGGGAAAGGCGTCCCAGTCTTTGCAGACGATAACCCTCAGCTCAAGCTCTACGCTCTCGGGGTGTACGAGGATCTGCGGAGTCTTTACACTATCGATCGGGTAAATATGGTAATTTATCAGCCCCGTATCGATAATATCAGCACTCACTCGGTCAGCGCTGACGACCTGCTTTACTGGGCTGACGAGGTACTGCGGCCAAAGGCGAAAGAGGCCTTTGACGGGACCGGTGACTTTGTTCCTGGCCCTCATTGCCAATTTTGCAAGGTCAAAGGCAAATGTAAAGCGCTGGCGACCGTTAACCTCGAGCTGGCAAAGAAGGCCTTTCTCGATGAGGAGACGGGGCCGTCTTTCTTGGGCCCCGAGGACGTGAGCGAGATCCTGCAGAAAGCTAAATTTTTTACCGACTGGCTTAGCGCGGTCGAGGAGTACGCGCTCAACGCTGCAGTTAATAACGGGGTAAGCTGGCCAGGTATGAAACTCGTCGAGGGCCGCAGCGTCAGGCAGTATATTGACGAGGAGAAAGTCGTCAGTAAATTGGTCAAGTCGGGGCTCAACTCCGGCGATCTTTACAACATGAAGATCAAAGGTATCACCGATATGACTAAGCTCCTCGGCAAAAATGACTTTGAGCGCTTACTGTCTGACCTGATACATAAGCCCCCAGGTAAGCCGGTACTTGTCGCCGAGAGCGATAAGAGGCCAGCTTTCGGAGCCGCAGATCGGGCAAAGACAGCTTTCGAAAATGAGTAATCAATTTTTATTAATAATCTAAAACGTTTAAAAATGTCAGAATCAAAAAGCCTCACTAAAGTGATCACGGGTACCGTTCGTCTCTCTTTCCTTCATGTCTGGGAGCCAACATCAATGCAGGACGGGGGCCCAAAAAAGTACAGCGCAGCGCTGCTGATACCGAAATCAGATAAGGAAACGATCAAAAAGATCAACGCTGCTATCGCTGCAGCGGTCGAGCAGGGCCTTCCTAAATGGGGAGGTAAAAAACCGGCTGTCTTAAAAATGCCTTTGCGTGACGGCGATGTCGAAAAGCCAGACGACGTAAATTATAAGGGCCATTACTGGATCAACTCAAGCAGCTCGCAGGCCCCAGGGGTACTCGACAGCGACAAAAACGAGATGATCGATAAAACAAAATTATACTCCGGTTGCTATGCAAAAGCGGACGTTAATTTTTACGCCTTCAATACTCAGGGCAATAAGGGTATTGCCTGCGGACTTAACAATATCCTGAAAGTGAAAGACGGGCCGGCTCTGGCAGGTAAAGAGAGCGCGAGCGTCGCCTTTAAAGATATCGAGGTCGAGCAGGACGGTGACGACGACGGCCTGTAAAGGCTTTTTTGTACCTATCAGAAAGCCGATAAAATATTTATCGGCTTTCTTTTTGTAGTAACGAAATAGTTACCTATATTCGTAAAAATAAACGTTATGAAAATAGTACTTAATCACGTAAAATTTACTTTTTTAGTCGACGGCTCAGAGTACGGGGTACAGTGGTACTCTAAGGGCTCGCCTGGTTACTCTGTTTACGCTGCCAGCGCAGCCGAGCTGCCTATGCAGTACGAGGTACAACTATTTAGAGGGGGCGGGTATATGTATAGCACTTATACAAGTCAAGCTGCAAATAAAAGCAATTCGCTCGTGTATCTCAAAGAGCTGCTTATTAACGAGCTTAACGGAAAAGTAGAGTAGTATGAGAAAACTCGCGATCGATATAGAAACTTTTTCAAGCGTACCGCTCGGGGGGCTCAAGGGTCAGGGCGTCCACAAGTACGTCGAGAGCCCCGACTTTGAGATCATGCTCATCGGGTACCAATACGACGATGAAGATCGCCAGATCATCGATCTCACAAACCTCGATGAGGACGCGCTCAGCTCAAACGTATATGAGGAGCTTGAGGAGGTCAGGGCTGCGATACTCGACCCGACGATCCTCAAGACAGCGTATAACGCAGCTTTCGAGATTGCCTGCTTATCCAAATCTTTTTGTCCTGATCTCGACCCCGCGCAATGGTCTTGTACTATGGTTAAGGCCGCGATGCTCGGCTTACCCTTTGGCCTCGGGTACGTCGCTGACGTGCTGGGCCTGCAGGTGCAAAAGTTCGTCGCTGGGGCTCATATCAAATACTTTTGTACTCCGTGCAAGCCGACAAAAGCCAACGGCATGAGGACCCGAAACTATTCTTATCACGATCCTCAGCGCTGGGACGAATTTAAAGAGTACTGCAAAATCGACGTCGAGGTCGAGCAGGCCGTCAGGGCTAAGATCGAGTTTTTTAAGGTATCAGCTTTTGAGGCTCCGATGTATCTCATCGATCTGGCGATCAATAATACAGGCGTCAAGATCGACCGCAAGCTCGTCGAGGAGTGTATCAGGCTCAACGAAATCTACGCAGGGCGTCTCATCGGCGAGGCGATCAGCCTGACCGGTATCGCTAACCCGAAAAGCGTTTCGCAGCTCAAGGCTTGGCTTGAGGATGAGATCGGCGAGGAGGTCGAGGATCTCAAGGCCGGCTCGGTTCCTGGCCTGATCGAAAAGGCCGGAGAGGGCGCAGCTAAAAAGGTGCTCGAGATCAGGCAAAAGATAAGCCGCAGCTCGATTACCAAATATAAAAAGATGCTCGATATGGCTTGCGCTGACGACCGTATACGGGGCCTCTTTCAATATTACGGGGCTAACCGTACGGGGCGCTGGGCTGGTCGCGGGGTGCAGGTACAGAATCTCGTTAAGAACTGGCTCCCGAATTTGGACTTGGCCCGTGAGCTGGTCCGCGAGGGCGATCTGGATAGTCTCGAGCTATTTTTCGATAACGTGACGCTCGTACTGTCTCAGCTTTGCCGTACCGCCTTTATTCCTGCAGAGGGTAAAAAGTTTCTCGTATCTGACTTTTCAGCTATCGAGGCGAGGGTGATTGCTTGGCTCGCCGGTGAGAGTTGGCGGCTCGACGTCTTTAACGGTCACGGTAAAATATACGAGGCCAGCGCGGCTGCGATGTTCAAGATACCTATCGAGGCCGTGACTAAGGGCTCGATGTATCGGGACGCGGGCAAGGTCGCAGAGCTGGCGCTCGGTTATCAGGGCTCAGTCGGGGCAATGAGCTCGATGATCGCGACCGAGCAGCGCAGGGCTTACGAAAAGGGCAAGACCTTTGACTTTAACCCTTCGGATGAGGAGAAACAAGATATCGTTAACCGCTGGCGCGCTGCGAGCCCTAAGATCAAAAAGCTCTGGTACGACGTCAACGCTGCAGCGATCGACTGCGTCGACTCCGGTCAGCGCGTCACTTGTGGTAAAGTATCTTTTCACGTCGAGAAAAATGTCCTATTTTGTACTCTGCCCTCGGGGCGTGCTCTGGCTTACATGAGGCCAAAGCTGGTCGACAATCCTAAATTCGGAGGGGTACAGCTCGAATATCAGGGTATGGATCAGACGAGTAAAAAATGGGTAAAGATGAGAGCTTACGGGGGCCTGCTTGTCGAGAATATCACGCAGGCGATCGCTCGCGACGTGCTGGCCGAGAAAGTGAGAGATCTGCACCTCTGGGGGCGAAAGATCGTGATGCACGTACACGACGAGGTAGTTATCGAGGCGAGTACCGGTATCGATTATCGAGATATTGATAAGGTAATGAGTCAGCCCGTAAGCTGGGCCCCTGGCTTACCTTTAAAAGGCGACGGCTTTGAGACTCTATACTATAAAAAAGAAGATTAATGATAGGTAAAGCAATAATACTTTGTGAGGAAAGTCAGGCGCTCTGCTTAGAGATGAGATGAGAAGGCAAGGCTGGGAGGCCTTTAGCTGCGATCTTTTACCCTGCAGCGGGGGCCGCGCTGAGTGGCATATACAGGACGATGCGCTGGCGACTGCGAGGTCGAGGCACTGGGATCTTATTATCTCTTTCCCTCCATGCACCGATCTGGCTGTCAGCGGAGCGCGCTGGTTCGCAGGCAAAAGAGCCGACGGGAGTCAGCGCGAGAGTATTAAATTTTTTCTCGATATCGCTGAGCTGTCTGATCTTGTCGAGAACCCCGTCGGTATAATGTCAGGAGGTAAGTACCTTAAAAAGCACTTTCCAGATCTTTACGAGCGCTGGCTCAATATTGAGATATTACAGCAAAAGCCGCAAGTTATACAGCCTCACGATCACGGTCACGGCGAGACAAAAGCGACCTGTCTCTGGACTAAGGGCCTGCCAGCGCTGCAGCCGTCCGATAAAGTCGAGGGACGTGAGGGCCGTGTCTGGAGGATGCCTCCGAGCGCGGACAGGGCGAAAAACCGCTCAAAGACTTTTACCGGTATCGCTCGCGCGATGGCCGAGCAGTATACGGCGTACTATGTTCGCGAGATGATAGGGCTTTAAAAAATTAATTTGGACTTATGGCAACTCTTTCGTTACCTTTAAGCTCTCACTCCGCTGGCACGGAGATAGTAGATAAATAACCTTTTAGCCCTGACGGGGCGGGTGCCAGCCCAAACCGTCAGGGCTTTTTTATCCTAAATCTGTAATTATGACCACAAAAGACACGCTCGAATGTATTGCCGACACGGTAACACAGATTAAGTCTATCGTCGCCTATCACCTCGGAGGGGGCGAGATGCTCGCCGAAATTGAGGACGCTCTCGACGAGTTGAAAAATGAGATCACCGACGACGCTGCTGAGAGCCAGGTCGCTGAGAAAGTACTCGATGATTTTGACGAGGAGCAGCTCGTCGAGTACCTTAAAGACAAAGGGTATACCGTGCTCAACTTCGATAACCTGATCGAGCGCTCTAAGCTCGACAACTTTCTCCGCTCCGAAATCTTTCCTCGATATAACGATCAAAAAGCCTTTTTATAGTATGCAGGAACTCTGGATCTCTACAGGACGTCACCGCAAAGAGAAAAACTGGAAAAACCAAAAGTACGACTGGCCGACGCTCGTCGATCGTCTCAGCCGGTGCCAGTACACAGGCGAGACGGTCCGCGAGTACGCGGCTATGGACTCTGAAACGCAGGCCCCTATCAAAGACGTCGGGGGCTTTGTCGGGGGCGCGATCACGGGGGGCCGCAGGCGCAAGGGCGCGGTATCTTCCCGCTGCCTGATCACGCTCGACCTCGACAGCGCCCCCGTCGGAGCCTGGGACGAGATAACACTCGAATACGCCTGCGCTCTGGCCGTCTACAGCACTCACAAGCACACGCCAGCAGCGCCCCGTCTGCGGCTGGTTATACCGCTCGATCGTGAGGTAATGACTGACGAGTACGAGGCGATCAGCCGCAGGGTCGCCGATGATATCGGCCTCGACTACTTCGACCCGACGACTTTCCAGAGTGAGCGCCTTATGTACTGGCCCAGTATGCCAAAGGACGGGGAGTACTTTTTCGCGGTGCAGTCTGGTGAGTTTCTCAGGGCTGACGCGGTGCTCGCGCGGTACAAGGACTGGAAAGATAGCTCGCAATGGCCGGTCCACCCAGGCGAGGCGCGAGTCGTACGTGAAGGTCTGCAGACAGCTCAGGACCCGACCGAAAAGAGCGGGGTCGTCGGTGCTTTCTGCAGGGCTTACGGTATCGAGCGCGCGATCACGGAGCTCCTGGCTGACGAGTACGAGGACGCGGGGGCTGACCGGTACACGTACCGAGGAGGATCGACCGCAGCGGGGCTGGTCACGTACGACGACAAATTCGCTTACTCTCATCACGGGACCGACCCAGCGGGCGGGGTGCTGTGCAATAGCTTTGACCTCGTGAGGCTGCATAAGTACGGTAAAGCCGACGACAGGGTCGCGCCTGATACTCCGATCACGCGCCGGCCCTCGTTCATAGCGATGGCTGAGCTCGCGCGCAGCTTTGCCGACGTTAACCTCGATCTGGTCAAGCAGCAAACGGGGCGGGCAAAGGAGGCCTTTAAAGACGCTGAGGAGGACGGGGCCCTCGACGACTGGCTGGCAACGCTCGAGGTCGGTAAGCAGGGCAAGATCGAGCCGACGGCTGAGAATATCCTGATCATACTACGAAACGATCCTTTGCTGAGAGGCCGGCTGGCGCTTAACGAGTTTTCGAGCTCGTACCGCGTCTTTGGCGAGCTGCCCTGGGACGAGAGGACCGGCGAGCGGAGCTGGGCCGACGAGGATGACGCCGGTCTGCGCTGGTACATCGAGACGACATACCGCTTTGTCGCGATCAACAAAATAAAGGATTGCCTTTCTCTTGTGATGAGAGAGGGCGCTTTCAACCCAGTACAGGAGTACCTCAGCGGGCTGGTCTGGGACGGGGTCGAGAGGATCGACCGGCTCCTGATCGATTACCTCGGGGCTGACGATAATCCTTATACGAGAGCCGTGACGCGCAGGACCCTGATCGGGGCCGTGTACCGAGCGATGGAGCCTGGCTGTAAATTCGACAACGTGCTTGTGTTGGTCGGTCCGCAGGGCTCGGCAAAGTCTGAGCTTATCAGCGTGCTCGGGGGCGAGTGGTATAGCGAGAATTTCGGACGGCTCGATAACAATCAAGCGATGGAAAATTTGCAGGGGGCCTGGCTTATGGAGGTCGCCGAGATGGCTGCGCTCAAACGGGCCGAGGTCGAGGTGATCAAGCACTTTATCAGTAAGAGGCGCGACGAGTTTCGCCCAGCTTACGGGCACCGTAAAGTCTCATATCCTCGGGGCTGTATTTTTATAGGGTCGAGTAATAACGATGATTTTATACAGGATCAGACCGGAGGCCGCAGGTTTTGGCCGGTTAAGATTGTAAAGTCGACTGAGAATAAGCGCAAGGTCTTTAATGATCTGGCGCGCGAGCGGGGTCAGATCTGGGCCGAGGCCGTCCGAGGCTGGTCAAATAGTGAGCCTCTACAGTTGACCGAGCGCCTCGAGCTCCTGGCCGAGGAGGTTCAAGAGTCGCATACTGAAAAGGACCCCTGGGTCGGTATGATACGCGAGTACCTCGATACGGCTTTGCCTGATAACTGGGTCGAGATGAGTATCTGGGACCGCAAAGCATACCTGCAGGGCGATGAGACACAGCCAAAGGGCAGCGCGCCGCGCGATGAGGCGACAGCGCGCGATATCTGGCTTGAGTGCCTCGGGGGTGATCGTAAGAGTTTCTCATCGGGTATCGGTAAGAGGATCGCCTTTGCTATGGTAAAGATGACAGGCTGGCACTTATCGGAGAGAAAAGTAAAGAGAGAGGGTAATATGATAAGGGTGTACGTCAGGGATGCCGCAAACGAAAAATAATTTGCGGCATCCCTTACCGGCATCCCTTACCGGCATCCTCAAAAGCTCTTAGTATTAGTATTTTATATAAATAGATGCCGATAAATAGATAAAAAAGGGGTATAAGGGTATTAGTAAGTTATGATAATAATATGAAGCTATATAACTACATAAAAAGCCATAACATCGATATATCTACTCTAAGGAAATCGACGTTTTTTGCGGCATTGCGGCATCTTTTTAGATAAGTATCATAAAATCAAAATGTTATGGGATGCCAAAAAGGATGCCGATAGCGCTAAAATATGGAAAGAGAAAAAGATATCGAAAAGCGGCTAAAATGTCAGGTCAAGAGGCTGGGCGGGCTGTGTTTTAAGTTTACGAGCCCAGGTACTCGGGGGGTACCCGACAGGCTTGTGATCTTTGAGGGCAGGCTTTACCTCGTCGAGCTGAAAAGGCCAGACGGTGAGCCCTCGCCGGTTCAAAAAGCCGTACACAGGATGATCGAGGCCCGCAAAGTAAAGGTCTGGGTCGTCAAAGATGACGAAACACTTAAAACATTTATCGATGCAATATGTACCACATAAGTATCAGGATCACGCGACCGATCACATTATCGCAAATAAGGCGAGCGGCCTTTTTTTAGAGATGGGCCTCGGTATTTAATTAATTGGGCGTATATTTGTAATATGCCAAAAAGAAACAGCTTAGAGCGCCCTTGCGAAACTTGCGGGAAAGCGGTAAGGCGCTGCGCGAGCCAGATGAGAAAACACGTTTTTTGCAGCTTAGCTTGTAGTAAACCCTTTTTGAGTAAGCGCTTTACTGAGATGAATATCGATCTAAATCCTGATAGGATGATACCTGAGACGCGTAAAAAGCTGAGGGCGTCGAAAGTCGGTAGAGGCGACGGTAAGGCATACCGGAAAACTTACGGGAGACACACGCATCGCGTCGAGGCCGAGAAGATGATCGGGAGGCCTTTAAAGAAAGGCGAGGTCGTACATCACATCGATGGAAATATTTTAAATAATTGCCACAGTAATCTTTTTGTATTTAAGTCGCAGGCAGAGCACGCCAGGGCGCACCAACTAATAATAAAAATAAATGGACGAAAGCAATTTACACGCGTACCAGAATCGAATGATTGAACACGTTATAACTAATTCATATTCAGCGCTTTACGTAGATATGGGCTTAGGGAAAACAGTCGCGACGCTGACCGCGATCTCTCGCCTCATATATGAGGACCTCGAGGTCAGTAAGGTCTTGGTCATAGCTCCGAAAACCGTCGCTTTGAACGTCTGGCCGGAGGAGGTCAAAAAGTGGACTCACCTCTCGCACCTTCGCCTCGAGGTCGTCAAAGGCGACCCAGCGCAGAGAGTCGCCTGCTTAAAGAGAAAGGCTGATATTTACGTCATAGGTCGCGATAATGTCGCGTGGATCGTCAAGCACTATATGACGGCCTTTCCCTTTGATATGGTTGTCATCGATGAGCTGAGCAGCTTTAAGGATAACCAGAGTCAGCGCTTTCGGTCGCTGAGGATCGTGAGGCCGCTGATCAAAAGAGTCGTCGGTCTGACCGGTACACCTGCGCCTAACGGCCTGCAGGATCTCTGGCCGCAGATATATCTCCTCGATCAGGGTGAGCGTCTGGGTAAAACGATCGGGGCCTTTCGTGAGGCTTACCTGAGCGCTGATAAGATTTTCGGCCAGCATATCCAGAGCTATAAAGTACGCAAAGGATCAGAAAAGGAGATATACGATAAGATCGGCGATATCTGTATCTCGATGAAAGCCGACGATTATCTCGAGCTACCTGGCAGGCTTGAGCACACGATCAGGATAAACCTCGAGCCGGCGACCCTGCAGAGGTATAAGGCCTTTGAAAAGGAGAAAGTCCTCGAGATGGCGAGCGCAGATATCTCGGCCCTTAACGCTGCGGCCCTTACGACTAAGCTCTTGCAATTCTCTAACGGGGCTTTGTACGATGAAAATAGAGAGGTACACTTAGAGCACGATCAAAAGCTCGACGCGCTGAGCGATATCATCGAGGAGGCCGGAGATCAGCCGGTCCTCGTGTTTTACTCTTATATTCACGATAAGCAGCGTATACTCGAGCGCTTTAAGCACGCAAGAGAGCTCAAGACCTCGGAGGATATCAAAGCTTGGAACAGTAAAAAGGTCAGGCTTATGATAGCTCACCCAGCCAGCGCAGGGCACGGGCTCAATTTACAAGCTGGGGGTAATATTATTGTCTGGTTCGGGCTTACGTGGTCACTCGAGCTATATCAGCAGGCTAACGCGCGTCTCGATCGTCAGGGTCAGACTAAGCCCGTGATGATCTACAAACTGATTTGCGCCGGTACGATGGATGAGGAGGTCAGCGCAGCGATCGACCGAAAGGCCGACGGTCAAAGCGCTCTCATGCAGGCGGTCAAAGCAAAAATCGAATTTTATCGAAAAAAGGTACTAATTTAGGTATGAATATGGCTAAGAAAGAGGTAAAAAAGAGAAAATTGACCCCAAAAATTACTCGTTTTTGCGAGGAGTATCAAATCGACTTTAACGGTACGAGGGCAGCGATAAGAGCAGGGTACGCGCCAAAGAGCGCGCACTCTCAGGCTTGGGAACTCCTTAAAAAGCCGGAGGTACAGGCTTTTATAATGGAGTTACGCAATCAAACAGCCGATAAATTGAACGTATCAAAGGAGTCTTTGCTGGCTATTTTACGTGAGATAGCAGGCGCAAGAGTCGAGGATATTATCGACCCAGAAACAGGGGCAATTTTACCCCCGAATTTGTGGCCCGATCATATGAAGGGGGTCGTATCAGGGGTCGAGGCCGAGGAGTTGTACCTGGGCCGAGGCGATGATCGCAGGCCGATCGGCACCGTCAGGAAAGTAAAGCTCTGGGAAAAGACCAAAGCGATTGAGCAGCTCAGCAGAATGCTGGGGTATAACGCGCCGGAGAAAGTCGCGCAGACGACGCCAGACGGTCAGGCAGCGGCCCCGATAATTAACGTGTACACAACTCAGCCGAAAGCTGAGGATTAATATCACCTTTAAAACTAAAACAACGATGGAACAGGAGAGCCCAATACCAGACGAGCAGATAGTCAACGATGATGAGACGATCACCGAAACACCGATCGAGAGCGAGCCTGCGGAGGATGAGCCGACCGAGGACGCGGAGCCGGAATAATTTGGTCAGTAACTAAAGAGTTACTATATTGCTTTTGATATTTGCCCTGGTAAGAGGGCTTTTAAAGTTTTTGCCTCTGGATTTTGACGGCCCTTACCGGCCCGATTTTGAAAGGGGCATTTTTATTTTATGGCTTTAAGTACATACTCTAATAAGACGCCAGCGCCTCTCTGTGATATCGCAGAGCCTAAGCTCGTCGGCTTTATCTTAGTAAAGAAAGTCTCGAGGTATATGCTTAAAAAGTACGGGTACGCGAAAGCCTTTGATATTAACCTTAAAAAAGCACTTAAAAAACGATGAGTTTAAAAATTGCTGTCTTTACCGCTGTGATCGGGGGTATCGATGCACCGCGCGACGCGCCTCTGCAGAATATACCGGTCGACTTTTATTACTATACTGAGCCAGCGCCAGGGGTCGTCGGTAACGATCGCACGCAGGCGCTCTGGTATAAAACTCATATCGTTTTTGACGATAGGTACGATATCGTTATCTGGCTCGATGGCAAGATACAGGTCCTCGCCCTTGACTTTATCGAGCAGGTCGTCAACGCTCTCGGTACTAACGAGGTCGCGGTGCTTAAACATCACGAGCGGGCCTGCATATATCAGGAGATCGATCATATAGAGCACTGCATGAGAAAGGGAAATAAGTATCTCTTGACGCGGTACCAAAATAAGCCGATCAGGGCGCAGGTCGAGGCTTACCGATACTTTGGATATCCTAAAAATAACGGCCTCGGTGACTGTTCTATAATCGCAGCCTGGGCAATGCCAAAGACTCAGGAGATCTTTGAGGCTTGGTGGCACGATGTTTACGAGCTCAACGGCTTTGATCAGGTCGCTTTACCTTTTTATTGCTGGCGCGCGGGCGTGCAGATCGCCCCGATCGTCTTTAAGCCGGCGAGCTTTATCGACGTACCCCATACCGCACTAAAATGATCAGGGCGGTATACTCGGGGCGAGAGCACCCTTATAAGATCCTCGTCTTTAGTGGGCCGGAGGTCTGCAGGATGATAAGGCTCAAGCCGAAAGACCGAGAGCCGAGCTATGACAGGCTGACCGCTATTTTTAAAATAACCTATCACGGTAAAAAACGAAAATAAATGATAGCTATCGGTATTTTGCTCTTTGGATTAATTGCTTTAATTATCTGCTATAAAGACGAAAAAATATGATTTCAATTTGTATACCTACCTACGAACAAAAAGGGCACGGGGCAAAGTACCTGGCCGAACTCCTCGTCTCGATCACGAGGCTAAACTTTAACGCTCCTTATGAGATCCTGGTCAGTGATAACGCGACCGACGGCTCGATCAAAAAGGTCTGCGAGGCCTTTGCCGGCCTCCCGATCACGTACTACTTTAACCCAGTAAAGGGAGCGAGTGAGAATATTAACAACTGTATCGAGCTGGCGCGGTATGATAAGATCAAGTTAATGATGCAGGACGACCTTTTTATCGACCCTTACGCGCTGCAAAACTACTCAGACGCGCTGGATATGGCTGGCTGGGTCGTCGCAAATAGTACTCACATTAACGCGCGAGGCCTGCGGACCGGTCAAAGGCTCGCTGAGTACGATCCTCACGACTTTGATCACAATAAAATCGGCATGCCGTCGGTCGTCGCCTTTCGCCGGTCTGAGCTGCGCTTTGACGCGAGCCTCAAGACTTTTTGCGATCTGTATTTTTATTATCAGCTCTACCAAAAATACGGGCCTCCTGAGATCCTGCGCAAGTTTCTCATTGCTCAACGATTTCACGACGCGAGCCTCTCACGCAATCAGCCCCCGAGCCATAAGAAAGATAAGCAGGCGCTTATCAGGCGAGGGCTGATACCTGGCACTTTGCCGAGGGTCGTCGTCGCGGTCGTCGTATATGACCGCTGGCGCAATATTGACCGCTGGCTCGATCTCTGGGCGAGGTGCAATACTAAGGGCGCTGAGCTCGTGATCATCGTTAACAATAAGACGACGAGATACGAGCAATACGAAACTGTTCGTATAATTGAAAGGCCGAACGTCGGCTTTGATATCGGGGCCCTGCAGGACGTTTGCAAAGAGAGGCTCGAGGGCTTTCCTGATTACGACTATTTACTTTGGTGTACCGACGACACAATACCGATGAGCCCCGACTTTATTAACGATTTTATTGACCCCTTTGAAAAAAGGGTCGGGCTCACTTGTATGCAGATCAGCCGAGAGGTGACTCGTCACGTACGTACGACGGGCTTTTGCATACCGAAAGCAGTCGCAAAGCGGCTGGTCTTTCCTGCGGACCCGATCAGGACCGTGCAGGAGTGCTGGCACTTCGAGCACCGAGGAGGCCCTCGCACCCTGCTCAAGCAGGTCGAGAGGATGAGCCTTGTCTGTCTGCAGATCGCACCGCTCGAAAAGTCGCCGCTTTATGATATGGGTTTTTGGTACCGTAACGAGCAGGCCAGGAAACAAGCGCACCTTTACGACAGGATGAAAGAGCACGAGAAAATATTTCCTAACTTAGAGTATGACCGAGCTATCACTCGAGAGAAAGATCAAGCTACTCAAAGCGCTGGCTAAAGTAGTCGCCTCAAATCTGACTGGCACGGGAGGCAGGCCTCAGACTCCGAGCAGCGATAAGGTCGTCACGAAAGCCAACGAGAAAATAATGCAGATACTTAATACTTTTGACGAAAAACCAGGGGGGCTCTAATATGTTTAAATCTCATATCTCTTGTCGCGTCTGCGGTAACGAAAAACTAAAGCCGTATCTTAATCTCGGGCTCATGCCCTTATCAAATAACTTACTCAGCGCTCCCGATGAGATCGCCCCGAGGTACCCTCTCGAGGTACTGCTCTGCGAGCGCTGCGGGCTCAGCCAGCTCTCGATCGTCATCGACCCCGTGACTCTTTTCGGTCACTATGTATACCGGTCGAGTATGAGCGAGGGGTATAAAAAACACTGTCACGATATGGCTCTCGACCTGCGCGATCAGTACGATCTCGACGCTGAGACTTTTCATATCGATATTGCCGGTAATGACGGGGCGCTGCTCGCTGAGTTTAAGAAAGTACTCGGGCACAAGACCCTCAATATCGACCCAGCGGTTAACCTGATCAAGATCTGCGAGGACCAGGGTATCAGGGTCTACAATACTTTTTGGGGTATGGCTGCGGCAAAGCACCTGCTCGCGACGTCCTGGCCGCTGCCAAAGCTCATCACCGCGACAAATGTCTTTGCTCACGTCGACGACGTCACCGAGTTTCTCGACGCGATTAAGTCGGTCCTCCGGTCTGACGGGGTCGCGATTATTGAGTTTCCTTACCTGATCGACTTTATCGAGAAAAACGAATTTGATACCGTCTACTTTGAGCACCTTAGTTATTTTTCGATATACCCTTTATCGGTCCTCTGCGGCCAGCGCGGGCTCGTGCTGGCTGACGTGACGCATCACGATATTCACGGGGGGTCGGTCCGCTGCCATATACGCAAGCACGGCGAGCCCTCGACGAATGTCAAGCGGTACGTCTTTAAGGAGCTCGAGGAGGGGTATAATAAGATCGAGACTTATAAGAACTGGGCCGCAAAGGTCGATCACGTCGTCAGGAATTTCAGTAAGCTGATCACGTACTCAGCCGGCACCGACTTTAAGATCTACGCTTTTGCTGCCAGCGCTAAGGGCAATACCCTGCTAAACGTCGCGAGGCTTACGGCTGACGATATACCCTTTATCATCGATCAGACGCCGGAGAAAATAGGCAAGTACTCACCTGGTACCGGTATACCGATCGTCTCGCTCGATAAGCTGGTCGAGGACCAGCCCGACTTTTTGGTCCTGCTTGCGTGGAATTTTGCCGAGGAGATAATCGAAAAATGTAAAGCCGCAGGATACAAAGGCCGGTATATTTTACCCTTAACTTGTGAAATAATTTAAGTATGGATAACGAAAATATTATGATCTGTAAAGACGACGAGCGCAAGATCGCGCACGAGGTCGCTGAGTCTTTTTATACGTCTCTCAGTAACCGTACATGGGCCTTTAAGCTCGAGGTCGTAAGGAGGTTAAAAGATATGAGTCTCGAGAGTCTGGCGGCTTTATCTGCGCAGATCAGTACGAGTATTGACGCAGCTAAAGAGGACCTCAACAACGTAAGCGAGGCGGCTGCGGGCTTATGAGAGTCGTGATACCTTACCGGCTTTCAGGCGAGGGGCTCGAGCTCCGCTTTGCCCTGCGCTCGATGTTCAAATACTTTGCCGGTATCTCTGGGGCCCTGCTCATCGGCGACCGGCCTGAGTGGTACAAAGGCGATCACATACCTCTGGCAGATCTGAAAGGCGAAAAGGAGAGATCGATGCAGCTTAAAGTACTACAGGCCCCCGATGAGGTCTTTCTGTACTCAAACGACGATTATTTTGCAAATCAGCCCTTTAATTACGACCTCCCAGATTATTACGATACGTCTTGTCGCGATATGGCTGAGAGGCACACGGTCGCCAGCTATCGCGCGATGTACTCAGCCTGCGGCCCAGACTGGCTTAACTTTGATATACATACCCCTATGATCTTCGTGAGGCGGCACTTTATCAAGACCTTTGAGGGTATGATCGCTCAGACCCCAATTAAGACGACGTACGGCCAAGATCGAAAGCTCGGCCAGTACCTCTGCGATATCAAGATCAGGGGCCAGCACACCAAAGCAGAGCTCGAGGCCCAAGTCAAAGGCCGGCCTTTTTTCTCGACTCACGATAGCGCGGTTAACAAGTCGTTAATAACTTTTTTATATGAAAAATACCCAGTCGCAAGCCCTTGGGAGGCCTGAGATAAACCTGCAGACGACGATCGTCTTTGGTAAGATCTGGGCCGCGATGCACGAAAAGACCAGCGCAGGCGAGCGCCGGTACAAGTACATAGTCTTAAAAGGATCGAGCCGCAGCTCAAAGACTTTCAGCCTGATCGATTGCCTCGACCTTTACGCAAGGAAAGAAAAAAATAAGAGGGTAACAGTCTGGCGCGATAGTAAAGTCGACTGTGTCGATACGGTCTTTAATGATATCGAGAAAAGGCTCAGCACAACTGGCCGCTGGCAGGCCGGTAATAAATTTAACGCGACAAAGACTTATCTAAAATATGATAGTAAGAGCACAATCGAAGCACACGGGGCCGACGACGCTGTCAGTATTCACGGCCTGACGCAAGATATCGCCTGGCTAAACGAGCCGTATAAGATAAGCAAAGACATTTTTGACCAGATCGACCAGCGGACCTCTGAGCTCATCCTCATCGACTGGAATCCTCGCCTTGCGCACTGGATCGAGGACCTCGCCAAAGATGCAAAGGCCTTGGTAATTACCTCGACTTTTAAAGACAATCCTTTTTGCCCAGAGGCCCAGCGTGACAAAATACTCAGTTATCAGCCGGTGAAAAACTGCTTTATTGTAGAAAATAAGATATTACCGGAGGATAAGGCGAGGATATACGATATCGTCGGTAACCCTCTCAAGATACAGGCTAAGCCCCTGCGAGAGCTGCAGCGCTGCCAGATCAATGAGTATAAGCGCAGCGCCTCAGAGTATAATTGGTCGGTATACGGGCTCGGTGAGCGGGCTGAAAAGCCTAACCGGATATTAAAGTGGACTGAGATCTCGATGCAGGAGTATAACGCGATCGAGGCCCCTATTTACAGCGCAGTCGACTGGGGGGTCGTTGACCCTTGGGCGATCAGCGACGTCAAGTACTACGACGGGGCACTCTACGTTAACGAAAGGAACTATTCGAGTGAGAACGAGATCAGGGAAAGGCTCAACGATACCGAGCGGGCCCAGCTCTCGAGCGAGGACGAGGGGCTCGTGACGTGGTTTTTTAATAAGCTGGGTATACCTTACGACCGCGAGATTATCTGCGATAGCAATAGAAAAATGAAGATACTCGCCTTACGCGGGGCTGGCTGGGACTACGCGATCGGGGTCACTAAGGGGCAGGGCTCGATCATCGACGGGGTCAGCCTGCTCAACGATCTGCAGGTATTTTATACCGATACGTCGGTCAACGTTAAGCATGAGCAGGAGAATTACAGCCGTAAGGTCGACCGGTACGGGGTCGTACTTGAGGAGCCGGAGGATTTTGATAATCACCATATCGACGGTATACGGTACGTCGCGACTTATTTGCACTCGCAGGGCGTGATCAGGAGAAAATAATTTTAAGATTGAGTACTTTTACTCTTGCGGTAACGCTTTCGTTACCTATCTTCGTATAACAAAAGCAGCAAATTATGACAACTCAAAACACCGAGACGATCCTCTTTAAAAATTTAATGACTGGCGAATATCGTCTTGAAATCAGGACCCAGTTAAGTACTCGCGTTTGGCAGTCTCAGACCGACGGGCGGTACTATACAAAGGGTATTATCGGCTGGTACGATATCACCGATACGATCAGCCGGTACAAGTTTTAAAATATTAACTTTTGGACGGTCGGCCCGCAGCCCTAATCGGCGCGGGCTTTGGCGGCAAAAACCTATTATGAAAAAGATATTTTTTATTATCCTCGTCGCGGCCCTGGCCTCGTGCAGTAAGAAAGACACGAGCGCGGGCTGCAGGACCCTGATCGCGACGACGGTCAACTCGTCGAGCGGGGTATCGACCAGCGATACGACGACAGGGTATAACTGCGGCTTTATTTACGAGCGGCCAGTACCTTTGCCCCGAGTGATAAATGACTCGATCACGATTTTTTATACTGTAAAATAATTTTTCAGGCGAGCAATCTAAGGGCCCCGAGAGGGGCTTTTTTGTTGTTTGGTACGAAAAACATACTATATTCGTACACAAATCATCGTATTTGTCCTGGTTAACTAATCTTTTCGGCTTTAATTCACAGCTCAAAGAGGCTGTAAGATCAGGCTTTTACCCCTTTCATTTCTGGGGCGCGGCTCCTCAATTTAATGACTATACCAGGGAGGCGCAAAAGCTCGCCGTTATCTTGTCAAATCCTGCGCTCTTAAAAGTTTTTTCTCTACAATGCGACCTTTTTAGTATGGGCGTACCGACCGTATACAACAAAAAAGGAGTCGCGCAGCCTGACGATATCGCCCTCAAGCGGCTCAAATCGCCTAATCCCCTGCAGTCTAATACCGATTGGCTCTGGTCTTATATGTTTAATAAGATGCTGGGCAATGCTTACCTGTATATGGATAGCGACGTCGTCGAAAGAGAAAATTCGCCGATGTACTGGCTCGAAAACCATAAGATCGAATGGCCGGCAAGTATGGATAAAGAAAAGGATAAGCTCATTTTCTCGCAGGCTAAGTATAAGCGCTTGCTCGAGACTGAGATCGTGTACCGGTACGAGGATGGGAGTACTTTCCGCTTTCCTCTCAAGGACCTTATGATCTCGACCGACCTGACTAACGGGACCGGAAATTGGTTTAAGGGCTTTAGTCGTATCGACGCGCTGTATAAAGTAATTACTAACTCAGAGGCCAGCCTCGACTCAAAAAATATCAACGTAAGGTATGCCGGCAAATTTTTGGTCGCCGGTACTTCGGACCCTAACGACGTCACTAAAAAGATCCTCGGCGAGGATGAGAAAAAAGATATCGAGGATAAGACCAACGGGCCCAAACAGGTACACGCGGTCAAATCGCTGGTCGATATCAAGCGCTTTGTCGACGATCTCAAAGTACTCGAGCTCGATAAGGCCTTTCTCGCTGACTTTTTTCTGATCGGCTCGATGTATAACATACCTCGCGACGTGCTTGAGCTGTATACGAGCTCGACCTATGAAAACCAGGAAAAGGCCCGCGCCGGTCACGTTACGTATACACTTGACCCTGCAGGCGAGGCCCTCGGCTCGATGCTTGCGCAGCGCTGGGGGTATACCGAGAGGGGCTGGAAAATTTGTTTTAGCTGGGACCACCTTCCCTTTACCCAAGTTTTTGAGGCTGAGAGAGTCAAAGTACAGGAGGGAAAGATCAGGATAATGCAGTCACTTTTGAAAATCGGGGTACCGATCGATGAAATAAATGTATTTTTAAATACGAATTTTAGTATCGAGGAGCCGGAGCCAGTTAACGAACCTGTAAACGAGGAGTAATATGCTGACGACCAGCTTTATTTTCACTTTTTCGAGGTAAGGATATACGACGAGATATGAAAGATAAAAAACCATTAACGCCGGCGCAGATCAAAGCCTTACAGGCCGAGAAAGATGCTAAAAAGTTAACCGGTCAAATAATTATAAAACGATGAGACTCGAGATACCCGACTTAAAGGGCGCAGCGCTTTTTAAGTTTCTTACTGACAACGAGAAAAGCCTGATCGCTCAGAAAAAATATGAGCTCAAGCAGGCTGACGCGGTCTTTCACTCTGGTACCGTTGAGAACGACAAAGGCCTCGCAGTCAAGGCTAACGCGGGGGCGCTCTTGGCCGATAAGACCGAGCTCACCGTCACGAGCGTAATTAATACGACTTATTGGTATGACTCTCACGGCGACGTTCACGTCGACGGGCTTTGGAAAAAGTCACTCTCTGAGAGCAAAGGCCTGTATCTCTTGCAAGAGCACTCGATGAGCTTTAAGGGTATCATCTCGGACGAGGTGAGGGCCTTTACAAAGTCGATCGCCTGGCAATCTCTCGGAGTCAATCGCGATGGATACACCGAGGCGCTGGTCTTTGAGAGCAGGGTCAAGCAGAGCCGAAACGAATATATGTTTGGGCAGTACCGCGACGGCCACGTCAAGAATCACTCGGTCGGTATGAGGTACGTGACGATCGACCTCGCCCTTAACGACGAGAATTACCCAGCGTATAAGGCGCTCTGGGATAAATATATTGACAAGATCGCAAACCGCGCAGACGTCGAGGAGGCCGGCTTTTTCTGGCCTGTCACTCAGGCGAAAGTCGTCGAGGGGTCAGCGGTCCCGATAGGATCGAATGTAATTACACCGACTGAGTCGGTTAAACATATTGAGCCGCCTGCGGGCACTCAAACGGGGGCCGCAAATCGCACCCGCGTAAAATCGGAGCTTAACAAATTATTATCACTCACAAAAAAAGTAAAATGAAAAAAAATTTTTTTAAACTACCTGCGCAGCCGGTAAGATATGCACCGACGATTACGTCCCGCAGGATGCAGCTCGGTATCTCTCGCGCGAATGTCGCGTATAAGTCTGACGGGGGCACAGCCACCAAAGACGAGGACCTGAGCGAGGCCGAGGCGATCGCAGCGATCGGCAAACAAGTCGAGGGCTTTCAGTCGATGCTTGGAGAAAAAGCGAATAAAGAGGAGTTTGAGGCTTTGAAAAAGCAGCTTACCGACCTGCAGAGCAATATCGGCAAGATGGAGGCTGACAAGATCAGCGACGCGATCACAGCGATCAATAAGGCGAATGAGTCAATTCACAAGCAGCTTATCGAGATCCAGGAAAAGGCAGCGCAGGACAAAGAGGCCAGCGATGCAGGAGCCGGTAAGAAAAAGCGCCTGGTATCTGAAAAAGATATTCGCGAATTTATTAAGGTAACTTTCGGCGAGGACGGTAAAACAAAGACCAAAGTCGACGCGCAGATCGAGATCGCGACAAATAAAGCCGCTGAGAATTTCAGTACCGCGACCTTTTACGAGGGCGGGGCTGATACCGATAGCACGGCTTTTACTGGCCGCTTTATCGATCCTGAGCTTTACCAGCGCCGCAGAAAGACCAATATTATCCTTGACTATTTCGATATCAGGACGATCAACGTGCCGACTCTGGTATACCTGATCAAGGTCGAGGACGGTGACGACGCAGGCAGCTCGAGCGGTGACTCTGGCGGTGCTGAGTGGATTACTTGCGGAGCCGAAAAGCCTAAGCGCTCTTTCCGTGTTACGACTGGCCGCGTTGATGCTAAGAAAGTCGCGATCTTTGGAACGGTCGAGGACTGTCTTTTGCAGGACGTCGCAAGCCTTGAGCGCTGGGTACGCGAAGATTTTATGGATGAGATGAGAGAGGAAATTAACGACGGGCTTTTGAACAACAACCCAGCCGTGAACCCTGACGCGCCTCTCGGTCTGAAACAAAACGCAATTTTGTTTACTCCGAGCCCTGGGTACAATAACGTTTTTACCGCTAACACGACCAACTATATCGACCAGCTTATCGCTGCTTTTGCCTCAATGAGGTACTTGCGCGAGGAGGCTGCGATCGCTTTCGTGAGCTCTGATGTTTGGTATCGGATACAGCACTTGAAAGACAGCGAGGCGAGGTATCAGAATAATAATCTGGTGTATACGAACGTGCTTAACCAGCTCTTTATCGCTGGTGTGCTGATCGTGCCCGTTGACCAGGAGGACGTACCGAGCACTCACGTTTTGATCGTCGGTAAAGATCTCGGCTTTAAGATTTACGCTTACGGTCCGATGATCTTCGAGCGCGGTCTTAACGAGGATGATTTTCGTCACGATCGCACGAGCTTCAGAGGGTATCAAAGATTTTTGTCCTTTATCGCTGAGCACCGTGAAAATAGCGTGCTTTACGATACCTGGGCAAATATCAAAGCCGGTATCGAGGCTTAAAAAAGCTCGGTCAATTTCATACCGTCAATTTTTAAAATCAAGTATATGGCAACAAGTAACAAAGAAAGAAACGCTCGAATTGTCACCTTTAAGGAGGATTATTTCAGTAAGGCCGGCACAGCCGAAAAGGCTAACCCGATCTATAAAAAGGGCACTAAACACGCGATGCACGCAACTCTCGCAGCACAACTGCAGGCGAAAGGCGCAAAGATCGACGTCGCAAAGTACGACCCTGATCCTGCGGTGAGGCGACTGAAAGCGCAAAGGGCTGACAATTTAAAGAAAGCGACAAAAGCAAAATAAAATGCTGATCGACGAGACATACTTTTTCAATCGTCTTAATTTACCTCAGACCGGAAACTCCGAGGGCCTTGCGGACGTTTTGGCTTATATTGAACAGTACGAGCCGGAATATCTTAATTGTGTCCTCGGGTACAGTCTGGTGAAAGTCTTTAACGAGGCGACCGAGGGGTCGGGCTTACCGGATGAGCAGCGCTGGGTCGATTTGATCGACGGCGCTGAGTATACTTGGGAGGGCTGTCTTTATCGCTGGTCGGGGCTCGCGCCCGTGACCGGCCTCAAGATCAGCCCGATCGCGTACTATGTTTTTTATAAGTACGTCGATGAGCGTATCACGGATTTTGTACTCGTCGGTAATGTCTCAAGCAAGACCGACAACAACAGGACCGTCAGCGCGACCGATCGCCTCGTATACGCTTGGAACAGGATGATTGATCTTAACGTCGATCTTTATCGCTTTTTGAAAGTTAATAAAGCTCTTTACCCTGAGTGGAAAGACTGCGGGCAGTACGGCGACTCGTGGCACCTCTGCGGCTGCAAAGGCGAGAGGCTTAACTCTTGCGCCGAATTGTTTAAAAAGAAAAACTCGCTGGGACTATGAAAGAGCCGGTAAGGATAGGGCAGTTAATCGGGCAGGTCGTACAAAAGACGAGCGACGCGCTCCTCTTTGACCTGATCGACGAGGACCCGATGATCACCGGCATTCATTACCTATACGGGCACTATAACGACATTAAGGAAAGGCTTTTGCAAAAAGGTAAGACCGACAAGCCTAACCGGTATCCGTTAATTTGCCTTTTCGAGGACTTTCGCGTCGTTAATCGGACCCTCGGGCTCTTTGGTACCGTCGAGCTGCGGCTCATCATCTTGCACTTTAGCCGTAAGGACGTGACAAGAGAGCAGCGTGAGACGAATGTCTTTGAGCCGATACTCGTGCCGATATATGACGAGTTTATGCGACAGCTCAAGCTCTCAGGGTTTTTTATGCAGTACGGGCCTTTCCCTCACAATCGGATCGATCGGCCTCACTGGGGCGATCCTGGCCTTTACGGTGCGACTAATAAAGACGGGGGGTACATATTCGACGAGATACTTGACGGTATCGAGATTGACGGCTTACAGCTTAAAACGTATTTTAATAACTGCGAAATTTTCGCGCAACAAATTTAAAAATGGAAGGTTTAAATAAAATTTTCTGCGGGGCTGACGTCAAAAATACTGGCATTTGCGAGTGTTTCTTTGACCCTAAGCTCATAACGGGGGCGATATTCGTCCCAAAGGGTAAGGTCTTTACCTCGGCTGAGTTGCTTGACGCGACGATCGCCGCGACCTTAGCCGCTGCGACGATGGCAGCAAAGGCCTCTCGTATCTTTCCTTTTCAGCCCTTCGAGGCGATCACGGATAATACCGAGGAGCCAACTCGTCAGACTTTCGGGTACGGTACTGTTAAGACAGTACGCGAGGGTAAATACAACTGGGCTTTCCAGTTTATCAACGGGGGGCTTAACCTTAGCAACGCGCTGAGGACCTTTAACGGCCTGATCGGTAAGTACGCGGTGATCTTCATTGAGATCCAGAATACCTTGATCGGTACGTCTAAGCTCGACGCTGACGGAAATTGGGGCCTCGCCGGTATACCGATGAGCGATATCTATACTCGGCCCTGGCGTCCGAGTGACGGTACTAACGTCACGAACTATACGACCGAGTTTAGTTTTGACCCGATCTATATCAATGAGAATATCGCCTTTAAGAAAGTCGCGGTCGAGTCGTATCTGCTCGCAGATCTGGCCGGCCTCGAAGATATTAAGCTCTCTTTCTTCGATGAGGGCGCAGAGGGCGAGGACGAGGTCACGGTCACGGCTGAGACTGACTGCGGGAGTACCGACGTTTATGACCTGTATAAGGTCGAGCTCGCTCAAGCAGCGGCCTGGATCGTCAAAGACAGCGCCGGAGCAGCGAAAGCGATCGCCAGCGTCACGGCTGACGACGACGCGAAAGGATGGATTATTGTCTTAACCGGTCCCGATGTATTTGAGGACGGTGACACGATCCAACTCGCAGCGCCAGCGGTGCTCGCGGCTGATCCGATCAACGTCATCGGGTACGAAAGCGACATTTTGACGACCGATTACGGTTCTTAATATAGCTGCTTTCGAGGGTTATTTATTGTTTATACTTTGAGAAAGGGCGGCCCGTAAGCCGCCTTTTTTAGAATAATATGACAACTTGCGCAGATATGCTGGCAAAATTACTCAGGGTCGACGTCGAGCTCTCGATGGGTGCCGCTATGGCTGATACGAGTAAGGAGGCGATCGACGAGCAGCGCAAGCAGCTCGCTCAAGGCCTGCAGAGTAACGACCAATACCTCCCAGACTATTCTTTTCGGTCAGTCTTTCAGTACAATAAGCCACCTGGGCCGATCAGGCTCTACGATACCGGCGCTTTTTATCGGGGTATCGGCTTTGACGTATACGGTGATATTTTTATCCTCGAGAGCGAGGACAGCAAGACGACAATGCTGAAAAGGAGATACGGCCCAGATATCCTCGGGCTCGGTACTGAGGCAAAAAATAACTACATAAAGGAGCTCGAACCGGTATTTATTAACGAAATTCGGTATTATTTAAAATGACTCACGCCTATATTACAAAGATGGGGGCCTTTATTGGCTGGTTTTTAGAGGAGACTCCTCGCCCTGATTACTGGGACGACCTTCACGCGGAGTACATAAGCCTGAGAGAAAATAAGAGCTCGCTCTTTGTCCTCGGCCTGATCAAGGAAATAACGTACCTCAAAGCGGGCTTTAAGATCGTCGAGGAGGCTTGCAAGATGCTATCGATCTGCTTTACAAATGTACTTTTACCCGAGGCCGCAGAGCTTAAAGCGGTGCTCAGGCTTTACAACTTTCGCCAGCCCTTACCGATGGATAACGAGGCTCACTTTACCAGAGATATCAGGGCGATACTTTCCGGAAACAAGAAAAAGATAACTACTTGGCAGCGCAAAGAGAAAGAGCTGCAGGAGTACCAAGATAAGCACGCAGGCAAAGCCTGGGACCGCAAAGGCTTTTACGTCTGGGCGATCACACTCGGCGAAAGACAGGGGTACCGTATCGACTTTGACGTGATCACGGTCGCTGAGTGGTGTATGATGATGAACCAATACGAAAAATACTGCGAGGTTCTTAACGCGCAACAAAACTCAAAAAATTATGGCAAGCGTTGACCGTATCGACTCGATATATGACGTCGCAAAGATCGCGGCTGAGCAAAAGACAGTCGAGAAACTTGTGCAGGATAGTATCGCGCAGATCAAGGCCGCGCGCGATCAGTCGATAAATTTAAACGTCAATACGAAAGCCTTTGATGACTACAATAAAAAAATTAAGGAGCTCGAGGCCGCTCTCGCAGCGCTGAGTAAAACAACTAACGCAGCCGGCGCGGCCTCAGTACAACTGGCAAAGCAGAAAGAGGCTGAGGCAAAGGCCGAGCTCGCCGTCACTAAGGCGACGAGCGCGGCCAGCAAAGAAACCGAGCGACTCGCCGCCGCGAGTAAGAAAGCTGCAGACGCGGCTCAGGAGGCCGCAAGGCCGTACAAGCAGCTTTCGCTCGCCTTTGCTGCAGCGGCTAAACACGCGCAGGATCTCGCGGTGCAGTACGGTATAAACGACAAGAGAGCGCAGGCTGCGGCTAAATCTGCGAACGATCTTAACAACCGGCTCAAGGCGATCGACGACACGGTCGGTATCACAAATCGGAGGGTCGGCTCTTACTCGGAGGCCCTCGACGGTTTTAGCAATAAGATAAAGGGGCTCGCCGGTAATTTTCTGGCGCTGATCGGGATCGCTGGCGTCGGCTCGGTCTTTCAGGACTCGATCAATGAGTTTATCGAGATGGATAAAAATGTCAGGCTCTTACAAAATACTTTAAAAAATCAGGGTATACCAGAGGCTTTCGAGCGTCTTGAGGCTTCGAGTAAAAAGCTGGCCCGAGAATTTTCGTATATCGACGACGACGAGATCCTGCAGGTCTTTAATAAGCTCCTCGTATACGGTAAGCTGACCGAGGACCAGATCAACCAGCTCACGCCGGTCATCATCGACTTTGCGGCTGCGACGGGCCAAGATCTCGCCAGCGCAACGACTACGATAACGAAAGTACTTGAGGGTAACGGTAAGGCGCTGAAAGAGTACGGTATTAATATCAAAGACGCAAAAAGTACCTCAGAGGCTTTTGGCTTGGTAATGACTCAACTCGCGCCAAAGGTCGCGGGGGTCGGCAAAGCCTTTGCAGACAGCGAGGCCGGAGGGCTGGCTGCGGCTCAACAAAGATTTAAGGACCTGAAAGAGGAGATCGGGGAGGGGCTTTTGCCGATACTTAACTCGGTGCTCGGGGTCCTGATCAAGATCGGGCAGGGCGCAGTCGGAGCAGGTAAGGCTCTCGCCGATGCTCTCAGCGGTAAGTCGAGCCTCGAGGCCTCGATACTGGCCGGCTCTGACAATAAAGATATCGCTTTCGAGGCGCAGCAGGTTTATACCCTCGCGATCAACGGGCTTAAAGGCTTTCAAAGCGATCTGAAAAAGCTACAAGCTGAGGGCAAAAAGCTAAACGTCAGCGAGGACGATCTCAATAAAGAGTATACCGATAACTTGCGCAAGCGCCTGACTGAGCGCCTAGCTGAGTATGAGAAAATAAAGCAGACCTCTTTTAAGACGAATATAAAAAGCGCCCTCGCCGATATCAGGGGCCTGCAGAAAGCTCTCGCCGAGCTTGACGGGGGCCCAGCGATCAAGGCGACGACCGACCCAAATAAGCCCTTTGCAGACTCGCCGGCTAAAAAGGTCAAAGATACCGTCGACTTTCTGGCGCAGATAAAAAAGGAAAATATCGAGCTTGATAAGGAGATGGATCTCGTGATCTTCAATAATGAAAAGCTCAGTCAACAAGAAAGACTCGAGGGGCTGCGGGCTTACCTGCTCGACTCTCAAAGGCTGATCGATTTTAATGCAGAGCAGGAGATCAAAAAGGCTGACGGTAACGCTAATCAGATACTCGCTATCGAGAACGCAAAAAATAACGCTCTCATAAGGCTCACGCAGGAGGGCGCAGATAAGCTCGCCTCGATCAAGCCAAAGGACCTCAGCACCGGCACGAGTACTCTCGGCTCGACGGTCACGGGCCTCGGAGGCGCGGCCTCAAAGATGGTATCGGGCAGTAATGCAAACCTGGCAAAGCTCGGTGAGCAGCTTAAAAAAGACCTCGAGCAGCTCGATAAAGATATTCGTGATAAGGTGCTTGAGCTGGCGACCGAGCTCGAGGGGCTGGTCTTTGATATATTCACGAACAAGATTGAGCGCGAGAAAAATGCAGTACAAGATCAAATCGACCTGCTCGAAAAGCAAAAGCAGAAAGATATCGAGGTCGCAAATCAGACTATAACTAACGCGCAGGATAAAGCCGACGCGATCGCTGTGATCGAGGCGAGGGCTGCAGCGAAACGCGAGCAGCTCGAGCTCAGACAGCGACAACTCGACCAGCAAAAAGCGCGGTACGATAAAGCTCGTACTATTGCCGATATAGTGCAGACGACCGCGCTCGCCGTCGTCGGTGCTTTGGCCCAGGTCAAGACGCTGGGACCTGGCGCGATCGCGCTCGCGGCCCTGATCGGGGCGATCGGAGCGGTACAGATCGCGAGAGCTATCGCTCAGCCTATACCAAAGTACGCAGAGGGTACCGATCATCACCCAGGGGGCCTCGCGGTCGTCGGTGACGGGGGCCGGTCTGAGGGCGTGCTTTTGCCTGACGGCTCGTACTACAAGACGCCGGCAACGAGTACCGTCGTCGATCTGCCAAAGGGCGCAAAGGTCATACCTGACTATAATAGCGGGCTCAGGGCTCCGAATATCATCGTCGAGAATATCGACACGACCGGCGAGCTGCGCAAAGGCTTTGGTCAGGTCGTCGGGGCGATAAAGAAAATACCCCAGCCGATTATCAGGGCTGAGAGAGCTTGGACGCAGGCGCACAAGACCGGCTCGAATTTTAGAAACTACATAAATCAAAGCCTTTGAGCCTTCCGAAATTTATATACTTTCTGACAGAAAAGGACGGTCGCACGCGGCAAGTCGTTAACGGGGTCGTCACCTCGCTGACTCAGCCAAAGGCTTTGCCTAACGCGCCTGACGGAAATCAGGAGATCGCAATCGGCTGGGAGCGGTCGCCGATGTATCACGGAAATATCAGAAATTTTAGTATACCTCTCGGATTTGTTACCGACGGCGCGACGATCCTGAGAAACGATTTTTATAAGTTCAATCTCGATCGCGAGCTTTACCTCCTCGTCAAGCGCTTGACTTACGAGTCTAACACGATCGCCCTAACATATAAAGAATTTTATAAGCAACTGTATAAAGGCCAGCTCGACTTTGCGACTGCGGTCGATGATCAGGGCGGGTACCGTTTTAATATCGGCATAATGGAGGGCGGGCTGCAGAGTCAGCTCAAGGCTAACGAGTCGACAAATTACGAGATACCCTTTGACCTTGACGCGAAAAATATCACGATGGACGGGGTCGTCGTACAACAAAACGCGCGCTTTCTCAATCCTGCGGTCACTCTTAATACTAACCAATACATAATGCCGATATCATTCATATCGGCTGAGACGTATCAGAATAGCTCGGTTGCTTTCTTTACGTCACAATTCGAGGACTACCCAGGGGGGCCGCTGTATAATTTCAGCCTCAGCGAGAACTATTTTTTGCGGACGACCGCAGCCGTGACGGTAAGGATCAGGGGCACGATCGGGGTCACTCACGCGGGGTCGTATCAGTTTTGGATCGCCGGCTCGTCAAATACTGCGATCGATCCAACAAATTACCCTGCGGAGCCGGGCCTTTATTGGATGGATACCGCAGCAGGGCTCGGCGAGACGTCGGTCTTTACCTTTGACCTGACTCTCGACTTACCGGCTGACGAGAAACTTTATTTTTATACAAATCACCCTTTTGATACTGAGGATATTTACACCGATACCGATATTTTTGTCGAGTTTCTATACCGCGCGCCTGAGACGAATATCAAAGGCTTTACCTTATACGACGCGGCTCGTAAGCTGACCGAAAAGATCACGGGCAGCGCAGACAACTTTGAGAGCGACTTTTTGCAGGATCTCGTCGCTGACTTTGGCAGCGAGATAATACTCACCTCCGGCGACGGGGTCCGCTCGATTGATAACGCAGCGCTCAAGACTAACTGGCGCGAGTTTTGGAAATTTGCCGACACAGTCCTCAGCGCTGAGATGACGATCACCGATAAGATAAGGATCGCAAAAAGGATCGAGGCGTATCAGCCCGAGAGCGTCACGCCAGCAATTGAGCTCGGCGATATCAAAGGGCTCAAGGTCACGCCAGCGGTCGACCAAATGTATACGAGCGTTAAGGTAGGGCACGCAGAGCCAAAGGCTGACGATGTTAACGGTAAGTTCGCGTTTAACGGTCACTTTATTTTTAATACTCCGGTCAAGGCGATCACCGATAAGCAGCTCGACCTTCAAACTAACTACAAGGCCGACCCCTTTGAAATTGACGCGACGAGGGCAAACTATGATGGAAAGACGACGACCGATAAGGATACAGATAACGATACTTTCGCACTCGCGGTACAGCCTGCGGCTGACTCCGATAGTTTTGACACTCTGGCGACTTTTCAAGCCGTCGGGGCCCCTTTTACAGCAGAGCCGCTGCTATCGATAAGCGCAGGCCTGCCCGAGCTCCGTGCCGGTATGAAAATCAGGATCACGGGCTCGGCTCTTAACGACCAGGACCTCACGATCAAGAGCGCGGGCGGCTGGTTTTTTGGTCAGCTTATCATCACTAACGAGCCGCTGGTCGATGAGCTCAACGTCAATATCACGATCGAGATCCTCGAGGGCCAGCTTTACGAGCTCGACCGCGATATCGCAGTCACTCAACTCATCACCCCGACCGACGTCGTCACCGAGATCAAAGAAAGCCTATTTAACGTAAGGCTTTCGCCTAAGCGCATACTCTTACGCAACGCGAGCACGATAGCGGGCGGGCTGGTACAGTACGCACCTGGCTCACTTGTCTTTGCCGACGCAAATCGCAACAAGGAACTAATCGCGGGGGGTATCATCGAAAAGGCTGACGTTCTGATCACAGCACTCGGCGCGCCGATGTTCTTACCTACCTATTTTGAGTTTGACGTGATCAGCCCCGTCGATATGCCTGCGATCCTCGAGGAGAACCCGAACCCCGTTTTTGCTTTTACTTGGAAAGACGAGCGGTATACGGGCTTTTTTATTCGAGGAGGTATCGCTCTCAACGATCTCGAGGAGCAGACTTTTAAATTATTGGCTTGCCCCGACAATAATCTCTTAAATTTGATATAGGTATGGCTAACACTCTTTACGATAGCTTTCTCAACCCCGTCAAATTTCATCAGCTCGATAACGTGCAGATACCTAACTACGTGTCGAGGTTTATGGACGACTGGGCCTTTCGCCGTACTATTCAACCTTGGCAGCAAGATATCTGCTTTTATCAGCCCTGGGGCCAGAGTGACTCGATAAGACTGCAGTATACTGCGAATTTTGGGCCCTTTGTTTTACGAATGTATAACTATCTCGGTCAGCTCGTGCTCACGCAGAGCTTTAACGATGTAATGCAGGACGAACTCAGGCCGACGTACTATATCAAGCAGATCGCAGTAAGCCTCGCAGGCTTTGACCCAGGAAAGTACTTTTTTGTTCGTGATACGGGCGGGGTCCTGACTTACTCGGAGCCCTTCGAGATCCTCGACGCTGAGGACTCCGGTATAATGCTGACTAATCAGAACCCGACCCTCTATATCGAATACTCACATTATGAGTCGTATCAGGGCGTTAAGTTTTTTACACCCTTTGCGCCCTCGATCAGGGTGCCGGCGGTCCTGCGGTACAAGAGCCCAGGGGCAAAAGATAACGTATACGAGGATCAGCTTTTAAATATGACGCTTGTCAACTCGGTGCCGTTTAGAATCTTTGACTTTACCCTCGGGGGTAATTACGGGGTACCTCCTTATTTTATCGACAAGATCGCGAGGATCTTTGGCTGCAGCTCGCTGAGTATCGACGGTCGTCTCTATACCAAAAACGAGGGGGCACAATTCGAGCCGGCGCTGCTTGAGAATTACCCCAGCGCGGGGTACTCGATCGAGCTGCGCGAAAAGCTCAACCGTGATAGTATCATCACCGAGAACGACGTTATCATCGAGGGTATCGCTGCAGCCGCAATAATTATGGACAATAAAGGCTTTGGTATCGACGGGGGTGACACAGATTATACCGAAATTTTATACTTGCAATAAACTTAAAAAGATATGCCTAACGGCTTTTTAAACATAAGTCACAACTTCGCCGGCGAGGCTCAATTTATCGTCGTCGAGTGGGTAAAGTCAACGGCTCAGGGCACGCCGGTCGTCGGTCATGTTACCGGTACAGGCCTCGGAGCCCAGAACGATACCGATGCGACCTTTGTCTTTTACCCAGCGCCTCACGTTAACGAGCAATTACAAGTAATAAATTTATCTGAGGCTTGGCACGTCGTTCGTTTTTGGCGCAGTATCGACGGGACCGCGAAAGACTCTTTGCTCCTCGAGCTCGCAGGTAACGCGAGGACCGGCGCGCTCTTTCCGATACAGCGCTTCGAGTACGTCGTCGACAGGGGCGAGAGTGACCCTGGCGTCTGGTCTGACCCAGTCGCGGGCGGGGTCGGTCTGCGCGATACTCGCCTTTTTGAAAAGGCTTACTGGGTCGAGGAGCGGGGCACGGCCTCACTCCTGGCCGCTGAAATAACCGACCGCTCGGACGAGGGCGGGGGCTTTGACTTTGTCGACCCCTTTAAGTTTATGAACTCGGGCGGGGTCTACGTGGTATACGTGATCAATAAGGTCACCTCCTCAGAGGACGACGAGAGCGGGATCGTGATCTCTGACGATGGATTTTATATAATGACGACCGACGAGGATTACAACGCTGTGACGATGGGAGGGCGCACGATCCTCGCCGAATTTGCCGCGACGGTCGGGACCCTTACGATACCAGCGCTCGCGATTGTGCCAGATAGCCGCTTTCGAGTGCAGACTCACGGGGGCACGCAGCGAAATCTCGTGATACAACTCGACGTCGGGGAAACTGTAAATTTTAGAAAAGAGGCCGTTAACCAGATAGTACTCGGTGAGGGCGAGACGATCGAGCTGGTCGTCAAAGACGGCGAGCTCCATGTTATCGACTCTGAAACTAATCACGAGCGCCTCGGAGTAATTACTTGGGGCTTCAAATCGATGCTTAACGGTCTGCTTTGCGACGGCTCGCTGCTTGCGCTGGCTGACTATCCTCGCGTCGCTGAGCTCCTCGACGATCTGGGTATCGCCTCAGTCGTTAACGAGGTCACTTGGCAGACTCAGAGCGGGGGTATCTATATCAATAAGGGTAAATTTATGAGTGACGGGGTCAATTTCAGGCCCCCAGATCTGCGCAGCCAGATGATAAAGGCGCTCTCAGCTCTTGACGGCTCGGTCGCTGCGGGCCGGTACGAGAACGAGGCCGTACTTGCACACGCTCACGCCCTGCGCGGTGACTTTATTTACGGGGGGTATGACGGGGGCGGAAATACTTTTTGGAGGATCAGAAACACGACCGACCCTTTCGGGGCTGGCGACGTGATCGACGAGACAGGGGGCGCAAATAATTTGGTCAATAATACGGGGCTTTACCCAATACTTTGTATATGAAAAAACTACTCTTTATTCTATTGTTATCGGTCGCGGGCTTTGCTGGCTCCGCGCAAGGGATCGGTAACGGGTACACCTATATCGCACAGCGGTATAACTGGCTGGCAGGGGTCTTTAATGCTCTCGGGCTGCCCGCCGGCAGCTCGCCAGCCTTTCAGTCTGGGCAGTACCAGCGCGCAGGCGCTCTGTACTATGACTCGACAGGGGTCGACTCAGGGCTCTACGTTTGGTCGGGTCTGGTCTGGCAGCTTGTCGGTACTGGCAGCGGCACGACTTACACAGCGGGCAGCGGTATCGGTATCTCTGGCGACAGTATACACTTGGGCGGGACGACTGCAGCGCCGGCGCTTTTTTATGACGAAAGGAGTATCGGCCTCAGCGGTCACGTTCTGAAAATAACAAGCGGCTACGCAGATACAACGGTGGGCGGCAATGCCGGTACATATAGTTTTGCAAATAAACCATATTCGCCGCTACAGTTTGGCCGTATGGATAGTTTAACCGCCAACGACGTAGCGCTAAGTATTGTGCCACTATCCACAATAAATTCTATCCGAATAATGAAATACGGGTACGGCGGTTTGCATAATACCGGCATTCAGGCTAACCGGTTTGCCTATTATCACTACGCAAATGATAGCGCCGTTATCCGTTCAAGTAGTTCCTTTAACATGGCGATAGCTGCGGAACAACGGCTAAGGATAGACAGTAATTACGCCGGGACCCGTACCGTTTTCAGGACTGGCACGAGCTCGCTAACGAGGTCAGAGGGCCCCGCAGCGGTATCGGCGAACACCGTCATAGATAATTTCGACGTGACTAAACACATTTTAGTACGTGGCACGTTAAGCGGGTTTACGTCAAAACTAAATGGTAGTTCAACGACCAACGACACAATAGAAAATTTTATTCATTTCAATACGTCAATAAATATTGGAGCGCC
>Ga0137465_1000195_pt1 | contig 42015 bp, 30 predicted proteins | sample EasRivERMGT828_2_FD_104906 | JGI IMG/M metagenome (GOLD analysis project Ga0137465, IMG submission 104906) | Soil microbial communities from meander-bound floodplain in the East River, Colorado, USA - East River MetaG ERMGT828_2 | ecosystem: Environmental > Terrestrial > Soil > Floodplain ... | reverse complement strand
CTATCGCGTCGCGCACTAAGCTCACAGCCGAGAGGGTTGAGGTTCTTTGTGCGCGTCACCCGAAGATTCGCCGCAACCAGAAGGAGAAGGAGTCATGGACACTTGTGGATTGACGCCTAACGATGCGCTCCAGCCAACGCCGGGGCGCGCCTTGCGTTTGCCGAGAACCCTCACCACGTTCCACGTCCACCGACCCGGCGTGGCTGAGCTTTAGCCGTTAGGCATCGCCGCGTGCATGTCGACACTCACGGGAGGCACAAAGCTCAGAGAGAAAAACACATGAAACCTTATCAAAAACATTTATCATTGACACTTCTGGCTGGTTCGATCGGGGTTGCGTGCAGCGTAGCCTTGTTAGCCGTGGCCTTGGCTCAGGAGGCCGCCCCTCTCCCTCCCCAGATGGTTGCTGAGCCAAAGCCTCAACCGCCCGCAACCCCACAGTGCGATGTGGACTTGAGAAAGGCCGGGAAGATGAAGGATATCGTATCGAACGTGCTTCTCCGCGCTGAGTACAAGCCCGAGTCGGAAGTCAGAGCATTCCTGAAGGATGCGCACAGGAACTACGCCACGGGCGACGACCTGCTCAAAGCCGCCGCAGAGCATTTCAAGATCGACCAGAAGCGGTTGGCACCGTTGGTCGAACACTGGCGCCACATCAACTGCAAGCACGCGGCGATCCCCGGCTATGCCGTGCCCGACGCCGGACGCGAAGCGACCACGGGCGAGACCTTGTCTCCCGTGCCCGTCTCGGTCTTCGCGGCTGACGTCACGCTGCACGTTGTGCTCCATGAACTCGGCCACGCGGTGATCCGCGAGTTCGATCTGATGGTTTTGGGCAACGAAGAGACGATGGCCGATGCCTTCGCCACGCACCTGCTGACCGAGCATTTTCCTGAGCACGCGGTCAGCGCGATCTCGGCGCGGGTCAAGTCCCTCATGATCGAAGCGGACGAGGTGCCGCGTGATCAGTGGACCGTTCGCGGAGAGCACGACAACGATGCCCGGCGCGCGTACCAGATCGCAGCTCTGGCAATCGCTGCGGACAAGGAGAAGTACGCGGGCGTTGCGGGAATCGTGGGCATGTCGGAGCGAGACATCGAAAAGGCGTGCGATTATGGGTCGGACATCCACCGGGCCTGGCGGCGAACGCTGTCCCCGCTGATGATGCCCGCGGGCAAGGTCTCGAAGGAGGCCCGCTTCCGTGCCGACAAGGCAACGCGCGCGTTTGTCGACGCGGGAGAGCCAAGCCTCGCCTCGACGATCGAGTCTGCGCTCCAGCGAATCGACTGGCACTCGCAGGTGACCGTCGATTTTGTCGGGGGCTCGGGCGGGGCCGCGTGGAACCGGTCGAAACGAACCGTCACCGTGAACAGCGAGTATCTTCAGAGGTTCATCGCCCAGGGCGTGAAGGCCGAAGCCCAAGTAGCGCCCAGGGATCTGGACCGGCGTTGAGTATTGTGGAGACCGGCCCGAATCCAAATGACTGATGCGCTGTCGAAGCCTAACGAAAAAAGGATAGCATTGACCGGAGCACGCGCGTTCCAGGCCGTGTGAATGTAGTAGACCGTGGTCGCGCGTGCGCAGCGTCGATGCTATCCAGGGTTGAACGAGCCCGTCGAAATTCTCACCCCTTGCCTTTTGTGTTTTTGGCTTTGGTCTTCGTCCAACGAAACGCTGCAGCCCCGCCGGGGAGCGGTTCTAGTTCCGCTGCGCGGTTCACGTCTCTTGGCCCGGCGTGGTTGAGCTGATCGTTAGGCGCTGGTTGGAATATCGCGGTCTATTCTTGCTCTTACCGGTATAGAGTTTAACAGAACATTGGCATCGCCCAGAACATGTGAAAGCAATTACCTCTAGCATCCTCACAGCCTCTACGTTGATTCTCTCACCTCCGCTCTTGGCGCAAGCGGAGTTTCTTGTATTTCCGACACGCCCACCGAATCAGACTCCGGTAACTTGGAATGAATTCGCGGCCGGTGACCTGCCCGCCAGTCTGCCTACACTTTCTCCCGGCACCAATCGGGTCATTGGCGCAGTCGGCATCGATGGTGGTTTCGGAACGGGGCCATTCATTGACTCCGACTGGGTGCAGTTTACTGTTCCCAATGGACTGCTGCTGGAGCGGTTTATTGTACGTTCAGTGATCGGCAACGACATTGGGTTTAGCTTAGACAGGGGCACGACTGTCGGGGCAGACACCGTCGAGTATGGTATCTTCGGTTCCTTTGAGACTCCAATAGACCTGCTGCGGTTTGACTCGGCACCTGGACCTCAGCCTGCATCTACTTACATCTTCAGCGTTAATCCCGTCGATTCCTCGTTTCGGAGTTACACGTTGGACCTCGTTATTACCCCAGTTCCGGAGCCTGGAGTCGTATGGCTTGTCCTTGCTTCATTGCCGCTCTTACTCTTCAGGAGCGCTCGCACGCGGTTGGCCCGCACTTTGGCCGCCGGATGCAACCAGCCGAAGGTGCGCACGCGCGCAAAACCGCGAGGTAAAACGTGCTGCAGGAAGCGGCTCACGAACTTCAAAGGCTCCAGCTTGAGGGAAGTGAACTGGCGGGTTTTGCTTTGGCGATAAGTCCACAGCAGCTTGCCCTCGGGCAGGAGTTGGACCTGGCGATTGGAGGTGGCGGTCTTGAACACGTAACGGGAGAGATAACGCAACGCGTTCTCACCCGAACCGGCCGCCTGGCAACCCACGTTCCACGGATCTTTCCAGACTTCCGCCGGCACCTGCGTAAACAGTTCGGGATGTTCCTGGAGCAAGCGCTCTTTGAAAAGCGTGCGGGCGTGGGCGCCCAACGCGGTGTGGTGGAGCAGAAAGTTCTTGCGCGCCGCCATCCATCGGCGGCCATCGGAACTGAGTCCCCCGCCGGGAATCAGGTAATGAATGTGCGGGGAGTCGATGATGGAGCATTTGCCAGAAGGCGGTTACTGGGGGGCGCATCTTGAAGGACCTGTTGCCCAAATGGCGGCTGCGATGTTCGGGAGGGCGAGGCTCCTGACCGAGCCCTGTTTTGCCCGCGATTGTTGATCAGCATGGCTCGCGAGGACGCTCGCCCTCCCCCAAAAGATTTTGATTTCAAACGGAGGCGACCCGTGGTTATGTCCTGAGCTATCTATGAACCACGCCCTGAGTCGCCGCGGATTTCTGAAAACGTCAACCCTCTCTTTAGCCGGCCTGGGGCTATGGGAATCCGTTGCTGCTGCCGTCGAACCGTTCCAACGTTCCGGTTCGCCGCGGTTGTTGCTCAGTCTGGCTGCCTATTCGTTCCGCGAATCCTTCGTGACGAACGAGCGCGCGAAGAAAACCGACGGCAAACAAATCGATCTGTTTCAGTTCGTTGACTTCTGTGCCGAACACGGCTGCGAGGGAGCCGAGCTTACCAGTTACTATTTTCCCAAAGACCTCGATTCCGACTATCTGCTTAAAATGCGCCGCCACGCCTTCCTGCGAGGCATTGGCATCAGCGGGACGGCCGTGGGCAACAACTTTGCGCTTTCTTCCGGTCCACAGCGCGACGCCGAAATTGCCTCGGTCAAGAAATGGGTGGACCATGCCAGCGTCCTGGGTGCGCCGCACATCCGGATTTTTGCGGGAGCGCCTCGCGGCATTTCCAAGGAGGAAGCCAAGAAGCTTTGCATCAGCGCGGTGGAAAAGTGCGCCGACTATGCGGCCAAGCGAGGGGTCTTTCTGGGAATTGAAAACCACGGCGGCATCGTGGCCGAACCGGCCGATCTGCTGGATATCGTTCGCGCCATCCGCAGTCCCTGGGTGGGAATCAATCTGGACACGGGCAATTTCCATACCGACGATCCGTACCAGGATATCGCGCTCTGTGCTCCTTATGCCGTCAACGTGCAGGTGAAGTCGGAAATCAGGAAGCGATCCGGCAAAGCGGAGCCGGCCGATTTGCAGCGCCTGATCAAGATTCTGCGCGACGTGAATTACCAGGGCTACGTCGCCTTGGAATATGAGGCATCAGAAGATCCCTGGAAGGCTGTGCCCGGGCTGCTCAGGCAATTGAAAGGGTTATGCGCCGCAGCGTGACAGGCCGGGGATTCAAATAAGCCAGCCAGCTATTGCTCCGTCCCAAAGACACTGGCCAGGATGACTTCCTTGATTTTCCAAATCAGCGCCATGATGACCGCGATCGGCAGCAGGATCAAAAAGAGCACAATCCAGAGAACGAGTTTGTCCATCAGCAGAAGCACGTTGAGGATCTGGTGCGGCAATTGATGAATCCGGACCAGCACAAAAAATCCGGCCAGTAACACAGTCGTCGCCAGGAGGAGATAACGGTTCAACATCGTGAAAAGTCTGGTTTCGATGCGCAAGGTTTCGTCCGGCAGCATCGCGGTCAGGCGGCAGAGAAGCGGGTTGAGCGCGAAGAGGAAGAGCAGGCTGGAGAGGGCCATGAGTTCGACGATGGCACCGTAAAATGGATGGAAAGGCATTTTATTCCACCAATAGAGGAAGGGTGAAAGACCGATGTTAATCAATCCGAAGATTTTCGCCCGGTCCAGGGAGTGGCGCCAGATACGTTCCTGTTTCTGAAAATGCCCTACCAAATTCAGGCCATAAAAAAGCAGGGCCGTGGCGAGGATGGGCGGAATGACGCCCAGGGGCCTGAGCCAATCGCCCTGGGCGGTTTGAAAACAAATCACCAGCGCGATGGGCAGACCCCAGAACAAGGCCGAAAGCCCGCGCACCAGCCGGCCCAGCGCATTGAGCAATTGCGGATTGGGGGCGGAGTCAGCCACAGGCTCCGCCTCAGATGCTGAGATAGGTATATTCCTTGAGCCCGCGCTCATAATCATCCAGCAGCCGCATGGCTTCGGAAGGCTTCATCTTGTCGGACTTAATCGCCTCGTCGATTTGCGCCTTCATTTGCCGCTTCAATTCATTCTCATCGTACTGCACGGAAGTCAGGGCCTGGCTGATGGTGGTCCCTTCGATCACTTCCTCCACGTAGTAACCAGGGGCTTCGTCCGGGTCCAGAAAGACATGGATCTCATTGACGCGCCCAAAAAGATTGTGCAAGTCGCCCATGATGTCCTGATAGGCCCCCAGCAGGAAAAACCCAAGGTGATAAGGCTCGACCTGTCCGTTGTCATTGGTGTTGAGGGGATGGAGCGGCAACGTATCCCGCACGTCGTGCAAGTCGATGAATTTATTTATCTGTCCGTCGGAGTCGCACGTAATGTCCACCAGCGTCGCCTCGCGAGTCGGCGCCTCGTTGAGACGGTTGACGGGCATAATGGGAAACAACTGGCCGAGGGCCCAATGGTCCAACAACGACTGGAACACGGAAAAGTTGCACAGATACTGATCGCTCAGACTGTCTTCGAGCTTGCGGATTTCCTCCGGCACATAGGTCTGGCCACGAAAACTCTGGACCACCTCCCGGCTGATTTCCCAATAGAGGCTCTCGATCTTGGCTTTGTCCGGTAAATCCATCATGCCCAGCGCGAACATGTTCTGGGCGTCTTCCTTGCGTTCGAGCGCGTCATGGAAGGCTTCCAGCTTGTTCGACTTGCAAAGGTTCTTCTTGATGTCGAGCAACTCTTTGACCAGCGCGTGTTCGTTGTCGCCGTACTGAAGGACGACACTGGGATGGTTTTTTTCAATCGAGCCGAAGACTTCCACGATCAACACACTGTGGTGAGCGACGACCGCGCGTCCGCTTTCGCTGACGATGTCCGGATGCGGCACGTTCTCGGCGTTGCACACATCGGCGATGTAATAGACGATGTCGTTGGTGTATTCCTGGAGCGTGTAGTTGGTGGAACTGTCGAAGGCGGACCGGCTGCCATCGTAATCCACGCCCAGACCGCCGCCCACGTCCAGAAATTCGAGCTGGAATCCCATCTTGTACAACTTGGCGTAAAAGCGTGAGGCCTCCTGCACGGCTTTCTTGACGGTCAGAATGTCCGGCACCTGCGAGCCGATGTGGAAGTGGAGCAGCTTGAAACAATGGGAGAGGTTCTCGGCTTTGAGGATCTCGGTGGCGGCCAGCAATTCGGCGGTGCTCAACCCGAACTTGGCATTCTCGCCGCCGCTCTCGGCCCACTTGCCCATACCCTTGCTGAGCAACCGTGCGCGGATTCCGATGAGGGGTTCAACTCCGAACTGGCGCGAAATCGCGATGATCTGCTTCAGCTCCTCCAGCTTCTCCACCACCATGACCACCTTCTTGCCCAGCTTGATGCCGAGCAGGGCCATCCTGACAAAGCCAGCGTCCTTGTAGCCGTTGCAAATAATCATGCCGCCGGGTTGATTCTGCAGCGCAAGACCTGCGAACAATTCCGGCTTGCTGCCCACTTCCAGTCCGAACTGGTAGGGCTTGCCTGCGTCCAGAATTTCTTCCACCACCTCGCGCAGTTGATTGACCTTGATGGGGAAAACGCCGCGATACTGTCCCTGGTAACTGAACTCCTTGATCGAACTGCGGAAGGCCAGATTGATCGACTCGACGCGGTGACGCAGGATGTCCTGGAAACGAATCAGCAGCGGAAATTTCAGGCCTCGTCCTTTGGCCTCTTCGATGACATCGGTGATGTCCACAGTCGCGCCGGCTTCCTGCAATGGGCGGGCCACGACATGGCCGGCCTCATTCACGTCGAAATATTTCGCGCCCCAACTCTGGATGTTATAGAGAGTGCGCGCCGCCTGAATGTCCCAGGCAGTGAGACCGAGCTCGGTGTCGTTCATGTGCATTCTAAACCGGCGCACTATACGGACGCGCCCATACAATGCAATAAACCGGATCAGGGATTTTGAAAGTAAAATTTTCAAAACGTTCCAGATTGGGCGCATCTTGACAGTAGGCACTATGGGATGGGAGCGGGAAAGCTCTGAACGTGCCGACAGGAATGTCGGCGTTACGTCGTAGCGCCGGCTTTCCTGCCGGCCAGTGGTGAGACTTGCAGCCAAGGCACAGAATAATTTGCTCGAAATGTGCCGGCGCAACGAGAAACTGGGGCCATGGCAACAGCTTCCCTCGCTAAAATCGTCCGCTATTGTGATCGCATTTTGCGCATCGATCAAATCAAGGACTATGACGGAGCAGTGAATGGATTGCAGGTGGAGAACCGTGGCACGGTCACGCGCATGGCCGCCCTGGTGGATGCCAGCCTGTCAACCATCCGATTGGCCATCGAACGCAACGCCGATCTATTGCTGGTGCATCACGGCCTGTTCTGGAGCGCGCGGCAGCCGTGGATCGGACACAATTATGAACTGCTGCAACTGCTGATGCAGGAGAATCTGGCCGTTTACAGCTCGCACCTGCCGCTGGATATGCATCCGAAGCTGGGCAACAACGCTCAACTCTGCGGCGCGCTCGGCTTCAAAGACCTGCGCCCTTTCTTTTTCGAGCGAGAACAGTACCTGGGATTTCAAACCAGGACGAAGATCTCACGGGCGCAATTGACCGAGCGACTGCTGCGCGCGACCAAAAACAAGCCGGTTGTGCTTCCCGGCGGTCCCGGCACTTGCCAACGCATTGGCGTGGTCACAGGCGGGGCGGGCGGCGAATTGAAACGCGCCGCGAAGGAGGGCGTCGATACGTTTATCACGGGCGAAGGTCCACATTGGACCTTTGCCCTGGCGGAGGAGCTTGGAATCAATGTTCTCTACGGCGGCCACTATGCGACGGAAACTTTCGGAGTGAAGGCGCTGGCGGCGCACTTGTCACGGAAGTTCAAAGTGCCTTGGAGCTTTATCGATCATCCGACGGGATTGTAAGACATGTCGGCCAGGTGGCGCTTTGCGCCGAACGGGTTTACGTAAACGCCACGCGCGTGGTGGGCGCTTCCGGATCCCAACCGCGTGGAGGCTGGCTGTTGATGGAGGAGACATCCTTAATGGAAATCTGCCGGCCGCGCGTCTTGGCGCCTTTGACTTCCACCTCGGAAGGCTTGCAGGTCTGTTGGTTGATCTTCTGATACGGCGCAGACTTGTACTTGACGTAAAGTGCAGGCGGCGTGTCCGGTTCGAAGAACAGGATTTTGGATTTGGGCGGGATGCAATGATAGACCTTGTTCAGGATCGTTCCGCCGAAGGTGAACCGCTTGAGATAGGTGGCCTCCCGGTTGGTGTAAGCAAGAGTGAAGATGCGGTCGCGCTCCGGCAAGCCGCAACAGACCATGTCCGGGCCCACAAACAATTTCTCCGGCAGTTCAATGACTTTGAAATGGCCGTCCTTGAATACCATGATCAGTTTGTCGAACTTTGTGCAATCGACCTTGAACTCATCTCCGGAAACTTTGTGGCCCACGTAGCCTGACTCACGGTCATACGCCACCTTGAACGCCTTGAAGGCAACTTCGCGCGCTTCGACTTCGTCGTAACGGCTCGATTTGGTCCGGCGCGGATACAGCGGCCCGTACTTTTCGAGAAGGCCTTCCAGGTGCGCGATGGCGTATTTGGTGACGTTCTTCAAATGTTTGCGGGTTTCGCCAAGGTCGGCCTTTACCTTGTCCATCTCTTCGCGATGCCGGTTGATATCGAAGAGCGAAATGCGGCGAATTTGCACGCCCAGCAACATCTCCACGTCGTCATCACTCAAATCCCGGTACATCTGGCGGCGATAAGGCCTGAAGCCATCGTGCACTGCCTTGACGACCGCTTCCTTGGTTCGCGCCTGTTCGATCTTCTTGTAAATGCGGTTTTCGATGAAAATGCGCACCAGCGTTTTGAAGTGCAGCTCCTGCTCCAGTTTCGCCTCTTTGAGTTGGAGTTCGCGCTTCAGCGTGTCCACCAGTTGCGCCGTGTTCTCCTTCAGGACTTCCGAGACAGTCATCTCCACCGGGCGATTGTTCCTGATGACAACGATGCGGCTGGCAATGGTCGTCTCGCAATCGGTGAAGGCGTAGAGCGCATCGACCAATTGCTCGGCGCTGACGCCTTGGGGGGCCTTGATCTCGATCTCCGCATCCTCCGACGTGAAATCGTTCACACTGCGCACCTTCAGTTTGCCTTTGCGTGTGGCGTCTTCGATGGAAGCCATCAACGAATCGGTCGTGGTCGTCGGTGGAATCTCTTTGATGACCACGGTGGATTCATCCTTCACTTTGATCTTAGCCCGCACTTTGATGCTCCCAGTGCCGTCCTTGTAATCACGCGCATCCATGAGCCCACCCGTCTGAAAATCGGGCAGACATTTGAAGGACTGTTTCTTGAGAATGGCGATCTGGGCTTCCAGCAACTCGGCAAAATTGTGCGGCAAAATCTTGCACGCCATGCCCACCGCGATGCCTTCGGTCCCAAGCATGAGCAGCAACGGGAGTTTGGAAGGAAGTGAGACGGGTTCTTTGTTGCGGCCGTCATAGCTCGAAACGAACTCGGTCAGATCATCGTTGAAAATTTCGTTTCGAGCCAACTCGGTCAGGCGAACCTCGATGTAGCGCGGCGCCGCCGCAGGGTCGCCGGTAAAAATGTTGCCGAAGTTGCCCTGGCCTTCGATGAGATAGCGTTTGTTGACCAGTACCACCAGCGCGTCGGAGATGGCGGCTTCACCGTGCGGATGATACTGCGCGCAATGGCCGGAGATGGTCGCCACTTTGATGAACCGCCCATCATCCTTCTCATGCAACGACCAAAGGATGCGCCGTTGCACCGGTTTCAATCCATCCGCGAGGTTGGGAATGGCCCGGTCGCGAATGACGTAGGAGGCATAATCCAAAAAGCTGCGGTTGACGCGGCGATGCAGCGGAAGCTCAAGTTTGCCCGGCACAAAGGGGCGGTGCACGATGGCGTCAGGGACCTTTTCGGCGAGCACATGACTCTCGCCGTTGCCATTCTTGGTCGGCTTGGCGGCTTCCGATCCAGGCGTCAGTTTCCGTTTCTTGGAATCGCTCATGGCAGGAATCTTTAAAAGTTTCGCACCGAAAGGAAAGACTTTCCACCAGCACCTGGACTTGTCGCGGGCGGTCTGCGACGGCCGAAAATGGCGTTCGCAACGCCGCTGCTGCAAATCTTGAAACAGTGCGAGCGACGGAAAATAACATTGAAAAGACCGGAACTCGGCCTATGGTATGAAGGTTACTAACAAGAGTGGAAAATGCTATGAAAACACCTCGTCTCACTCCCCCTCTGTTCGGTCTCTGCACAAGCATTATTGGCGCAGCCCTGATGCTGCATTTCCCGGCTCTTGCCGCCGCGGGTGGCAAGAACAAACCTTCGCAACTTCGAATCATCCGCGATTCGGCCAGCGGCCAGATCACAGTCTCCTGGAATGGCAAAGGCGTGCTGAAACAATCCTCGACGCCGGACGGGAAATTCAAACCGATTCGGAGCCGTGATAGCTCACACACGACCACCGCTGAAGGCACGCAGATGATCTATAGCCTGGAGTCGGCAGAGAGCTCGGTTTACTCGGTCAACGTGGTCGGTTACGTGAACGTCCAGTTACCGCCGGGACTGTCGCTCATTGCCAATCCTCTGTTGGCGTATGAAAACAGCGTCGCGGCTCTCTTCTCCGCTCCACCGGACGGTGCGCAAGTGTACAAGTATGTGCCCGGTATCGGCTATGAAGTGAGCACCTACGACGAAGGGCAAGGCACGTGGTCCAACCCGGACATGGACCTGTCACCCGGCGTTGGATTCTTTTTCAGCAACCCCACTGCCAGCACGATCGTGAACACGTTCGTGGGCGAGGTCCTGCAAGGGGTGCTGGTTAACCCGCTGCCGGCAGGATTTTCGACCGAGGGCGCCTTGGTGCCGCAAGACGCATCCATCAACGACGTCCATCGTATCCCCGGCGAACCGGGCGACATTTTCCGCCTCTATGTCAATGACGGCCAGGGTAGCGGCGATTACGCGACCAGCGTTTTCAGCGCCACCGAAAATGCCTGGGTGCCCGACCGGAACCTGGGCGTTGCCCAAGGCTTCGTGAGCGAGAAACAAAATGCCCAGGATTGGGTTCGGGTTTTTACGGTGAACTGAACGACGAAGGCATCTCGAGTCCTGTTTGGCGACGTGTTGTTGAAGGCAACTTCCATCATTGCTCTGTTGTTGTTGGGCGCACGGGAAGGAGTGCCGCAAGGGCAAATCGTCTTCGACAACCACGTCAACGGCGTGGTCGTGGCGCCTGTCTTTGGCCGGGAACCCGCCGACCCGGAATTGATCAAGCATGGCGACACCACCTATGGCGGTCCACCCTTGCAAGGCATCGGTTACATCGCCCAGCTCTTTGGGGGGCCAACCAACGTCGCCATTACGAATCTCCAAGCGATCACGCCTCCGGCCTTTTTTCAAACGGCCGCCAACGCGGGATTTGTGGAACCGCCGGATTTCGCGGTGGTGGTGCCGGGTGTGCCGGAGGGAATGCGTGCCAGGATGCAGTTGCGTGTTTGGGACAACAACAATGGTGCGTTAACCCACTGGTCGCAGGTCCGCACCAACCGATCGATTGCGCGGGGCGAATCGCTGCCTTTCATCAGCGCCCCGCTGGGCGGTTCCCTGACCGTGCCGCCCAACCTGCAAGGACTGGAAAGTTTTAACATCGCCATTCCCGCTGGAGTGGCGGCACTGCTTCCGGCGGCGCCATCCAATCTTGCCGTTTCGACCGTTTCATCCACGCAGCTTGACCTTTTCTGGCAGGACACGGCGACGAATGAACTCGGCTTCGGCATCGAGCAATCGCTGGATGGACTTGCGTTCGTTTCCTTTGCAATGGCGCCATCGAACGCCACGACATTCTCCGTCACGGACCTCAGACCAGGTGTCCGCCGTTATTACCGCGTCCGCGCCTTTAATGATGTTGGTGAGTCCCACTATTCGAACACGAACTATGCCTCGACCCGAACGCCGTTTGCGCAGTGGCAAATCACTCACTTCTCAACCGCGCAGTTGACCAACGCTGCGGTTGCGGGACTGAACGCGGACCCGGATGCGGACGGATTGCCGAATTTCACCGAACACGGCCTCGGTCGAGAGCCGCTCTTGGCAGAGAGCGCGGCTTCCGGTGAAGCTGCGATCGATTCGTTGTCTGGTTCGAATCATCTCGCATTAGTCTATTCGCGTGGCAGAGCCGCCATTGACGTCGCATTCAGCGCCGACGTTTCCTCGAACCTCGTTTCGTGGCAGTCCGGATCGAATCGAGTCCTCGGTCCGATTCCGCTGGCCACGACACCTACGAACGTGACCGAAAAGTTTCGCAGCGCCACACCCATGAACGTTGCGCCCAGGGAATTCCTGCGGCTTGTCGCGACTTACACCGGTGTGCGCGACTCATGGGAAACCAACGTCTCGATGCCGCTGCCCCTGGACGAAGTCGCCTGCGGCATCATCGGGCGCCGACTCTATGTTGTTGGGGGTGGCAACTCCGCCACGCTGGCTTTCGATCTTTCCGCCGGGCGTTGGACCAACTTGAATGCGCCTCGGCCATTTGCAGGCAATCATCACGCGGCGGAAGCTTTCAACGGCAAGCTCTACCTCTTCGGCGGTCTGGGAGCCAGCTCGGGTGGCCGTGTGCAGATTTACGACCCGGCCACTAACAGTTGGTCACTGGGCGCGGCCATGCCGTTTGCGGCCGGTTCGTGCGCATCCGCTGTCATCAGCAACCAGATTTATGTGGCGGGAGGAATCGTCGGCACGACCACCACCAATGGGTTGGCCCGTTATGATCCGTTGTCGAATACCTGGACCAACCTGGCGTCGATGCCACTGGGCCGGAATCACACTGCCGCCGCCACCGATGGCCGTCGCTTCTTCATCTTTGGCGGACGTGGTGGAGGTAACGCGTTGGCCAACGGGTCGGACACTGTCCAGATTTACAACCCCGCTGACAACACCTGGATTTCCAGCAGCGATCCGGCTCCGTCGCTCGCGCCGTTGCCGCAATCCCGGGGTGGGATGGGGAAAGCTGCCTTCTTGAATGGCGACTTCTACGTCATGGGTGGCGAAACGTCCACCGGTCCGGGCGCCACACCGCAGAGAGTTTACAATCGGGTGGATATTTACAATCCTGCTGCCAACACTTGGCGTTTGGGCACGCCCATGCTCACGGCGCGTCATGGGATCTATCCTGTGCTTGATGGCATCCGTATTTATGTTGCTGCTGGCGGGGTGATCGCTGGCGCATCCAGTTCGGCGCTTCTGGAAGTTTATATCACGCCAGAGTAGGAGCGCGGACGTCTCGTCCGCACGAACCGACAATGACCCGCCTGACACCCTATTCGGCAGTGATTTGCCTCAAGCGAAAACGCTTTCACCAAACAGTGAGTTCGCTTGGGCAAAGGCATTTGGCGCAAGCGACCCGCTCTTATTCGGGCGGACGAGACGTCCGCGCTCCTTTACGCGCGTGGATGCGGCTGAGTAATTGCAATCGCTACAAAACCGCGCGCCGAACCTCACTTGCTGATGGGCTGCGGCATTCGCACGTAGGCGAAAAAATCGCGCACCTGTTGGTCGTTCAGCCCATCGAGCAACCCTTCGGGCATCAGGCTCATTCCGGCCGGTTTCATTTCGAGGATGTCGGAGCGCTGCAGGCTGAGATCTTCGCCATCGAAGCCCCGCAGCACCACCACATGGGCGTCCTGACTCGCAATGAAACCGCTCAAGGCGCGACCATCTTTGGTTTCGAAGAGGTAATTGACATACCCTTCTCGAATTTCAGCGTTCGGATCGAGAATGCTGGGCAACATCGTGCTCAGATCATCGCGCTGGTAGGACGTAAGGTTCGGACCGACACGCCCGCCTTTATGGAAGAGTTGATGGCAGGAGGCGCAGCGCTCTGCGAAGAGCGCCTCGCCCGCGTAAGGGTTGCCGGTGCCTGCCTTGACCACACGCTGAATCTTCTCCACGGCCGCCCGCGTGTCGGAGCGAACAAGGGCGGAGGGTTTGGGAAAAAGCTTCACCGTGAGGTCGGCGACGGATTTTTCCGAGTGCTGGCGAAGCCGCGTAAGGGCTTCGGCGGAAATGTTTGTGGTCTTCACCGCGCCCGCCTCGATGAGTCTGAGGAAAGCAATGCTCCACGCCGCCCGGCTGGTGAGAAGGCCCTGTGCAGCGGTTTGCAGCTCAGCAGGCAATTTCGTGTAGGCACCGGCGAGTTCAGTCCCGATGCTCGTGTCGTCGTAGCGAGTCAGGGCTCCAAGAGCGGTCTTGCGAAGGTCAAGGTGCCCGTCGTTTTTCGCGAGCGTCACCAGCACCGGGACAGCGGCCGGCTGGTGGACTTCGCCGAACGCGCGCGCGTGCAGCAGACGGGCTTCGCGCTTGGCCTTCGAGTCAGCGATAAGAGTGAGCGCTTCCCGAACCGCGGCGGCATCACCGCGGCGCACGCGCAATAGCAACGAGCCTTGGCCTGATTCAGCCAGGGCAGCAAGCAATTCGTCCGGCAGCGACGGAACGGCGCGGCCTTCGAAGGCGTCTTCGAAGCCGGCCACAAGAAGCTTGCGATGATCCTCAGTCGGTGCGGCGTTGAGAAGTTGCGCGCACACCAGGAAGTCAGCGCGAGTGCCTTTCGTGCCGAAGCGGCGCATGAGGCGCGGCAGGATATGCTGCCTGGCCAAAGCGGCGTTCCAGAGATGCGGTTCGGCGACCGCAGCCGCCTGGGCTGCTCCGACCGGCGCCTCCACCGCTCGAGCGTTCGGCGAGGGCGCCGACGGAGGCACGCCAGTCCCGTGCGCTCCCCAAAGCTTCAGCACCGCAGCCCGGTCCGTGTCGCATAAACCCTCGACGGTCCACCAGCAGAGCAGCGGAATGAACGGATCGTCCGCATCGACATCACGTCGCATGATCGAGGCTGCCAATGGCAGTGCTTGGGGCGCGGCCAGCCGACGAGCCGTGGCCGCAATCTGGCAGCGAACTTCAGCATCGGGTTCGGTTGCCGCCAAACGTTGAACTGCGGCGGCGAAATCTTCCGGTAATCGCTTGCGGTCGCCCATCAGGCGAATGGCCCATGCGCGGACCGGAGCGGCTGGATGCTGCAGCGCACTAAGGGCCGTGGCTGCATCCAGCCCGCCCGCCTGGTGCAGCGCCCACAGAGCTTCAAGCGCAGGATGCGCTGCCGGAGCCGACTTGAGGAGCTTTTGCAACGGCTCGCGAGCGGATGGATCACGGCGCTCACCGAGCAGCCGCACAGCCGTCTGGCGATGCCATTTGTTCGGATGACTCAAGGTGGCCATGAGTTCTCTCGTACTCTTGCGCGCGAGATTCACGTCTGTGTTCAGCGTCGAAGTCTTTCCCCGCAGGCGATAGATGCGCCCGGAATCGGGGTCGATTTGGCCCTGATAGTTCTGGCCGTGCGCGATGTATTGCTCATAAAAGTCGGCCACGTAGATCGCACCGTCAGGAGCGTTCGCCACGAAGACGGGACGAAAGGCCTGGTCGTCTGTTTCGAGCGCGAAGCCGGTGTCCGCGGTGGTGAAGGTCGAGGCTGCGCGCGTGCGTTCGCTGACGACAATATTTCGGTGGAGCGGATCGGCAGCGAACAGTCGGCCCAGATAATTGGTGGGCAGCGCGGTGCCTTCAACGACGGCGAAGTGATGGGAGAAGCGCGTGATTTTGTTCGTCGTCTTGATCATGGGCAATTCACCGAAGCTAAAGGGATTCGTAGGCGGCCCGAACTTGCCGGCATCCTTGCTCTGCTTAAGATAAACACCGCTCTGAACGTAGTGCCAGCCGCGCGTCTCACCGCCGTTGTGCCCGGAGTAGAGGCGGCCCTCGGCATCGAATTCGAGGCCAAAATTGTTGCCGCCACCTTCGGCGAAAATTTCGTAGGCGCGCGTGTCGGGATGATAGCGCCACACCATGCAACTCTCGTAATAGACCCCGGGCGCGTCTGGAGCGTCGATGCCAGGCCGGCGGATGTGGCTGGTAGTCGTGCTCCCTTGCGCTCCGTAAATCCACCCATCCGGTCCCCAGGCAAGACCGTTGGCGATCGAATGCGTATCTTCGAGTCCAAAGCCGGCCAGACGCACTTCGGGGTCGCTGTCCGGCACGTCGTCGCCGTCAGCGTCCGGATAAAAGAGCAGACAGGGCGTGTGCATCACCCAAATGCCACCATGACCGTGGAGAACCGCGTTGGCCAAATTCAGACCGGTGAGAACGTCCCGATAACGGTCGAATTTGCCGTCGCCGTTCGTGTCTTCGTGAACGGAGATGATGTCGCTTCCACGATCGTGATACGGCGGCGCCGGCGGCACACGGTCGTAGGTCGAACGATAATATTTGTCGCGGCTGACCATCTTCAGGCCGGCGGGATAAGGATACTGACGGTACTGCGCGACCCACAGGCGACCGCGGGCGTCGAAACTGAAGTGAGTCGGTTGCGCGACCAGCGGTTCACTGAGCAACAAGTCCACCGCGAGGTCGGCGGGTGCCCGCATTTTTGCGAGCGATTCGGCGGGAGGCAGACGCTCGCCACGGACCAATTCCGCGTTCGGCGCCAGGGTCGTAGAGGCCTCGCGAAAGTTTGCCTCCGTGAAAAAGGCGCGCGGCGGCTGATTCGTAATTGCGCGGAGGTCTGCGGGGTCGGGTTCTCCGGGATGAACTTCCCAGGCGCCTTCGAGCAGAAGTTCATCGTGGTAGCTGTGTAGCACCGGCACCACGCGCAGGCCGGTCTTGGCGGCGTCACCGTCGAGGCGCAACGCCAGGACGTTGAATGCCTTTTTTTCCAGGATGCCCTTGGGGATTTTGAAGCGGCGCCGCGGCTCGGCAGGAAGCGAATCGCCTTCGGCCATCTTCTGTCCGTTGAGCAACACGGTGAAGCGTCCGGGAAAATCGGCGAAGCTGAACATAGCGGAGTCACTCCACAAATCGACGGCCGCCTGCGATGTCATGTTGTCGGGCACGCGAATGAAGCACCGGTAGTAGATTGGCCCGCGCGCGCGTGCCGACGCCTGTCCGCTGAACGGCACCTGTTCCGGTGACCAGTCAGCCGCCTGCGCGGCATGCATCACAGCCAGACACAATGTCGCGAAGAGCGGCAGCGCCGAAAACAAGGGAGTGAGGCGGTTCGCGTAGGAACGCTCTGGCGCCGAATCCGCATCGATGGTAGCTGCCGCTGAAAGAAGGACTGGTAGTGCGAAGACAAAAGGCATAGTTCTCATGGCCATGGAAATCGAGATCTTCAGATGCTAAGCCGGAATTTGCCGAATGGTCTTCTGGTTGCCCGGCCGTGATGCCCGCGTGAGCACCAGAACGACGGCTGAGATGCAGAGCAATGCTTTCATGCGCTGCCGACGGCTTTGCTGCACGGATGAAACCAGAAACCTGCGCCGGTTTCAACACTTGCCATGAGAACATCGCTTAATAACCCCTTTGTGGTGAGCCGGAACAAGGAAGCAGGCTGCAACCCATCGAATAGTTCCGGCTGGGAGCGGTCCATAGTCCATGGCTAAAATGCGTGATCCGCTTCATCCAGTTCGCATCGCCGGCTGTCCCAGGCTGCAAATGGTGCTGCGGTTATCTTTTTGCCTGCTCACAGCCGCGGCAGAATACGCGGCGCTGCCTTTTGAGTTTACGCGCATGATCGCGCATTGGGCGGATTATGCGGACCCCGGCTATTTGCCGTTCGTCGATGACGTAAAGCCCGAGGTCGTGCAGGTGGGCTTCTACGGAGCGCATTTCTGGAGCCTGGCGGACACGCCGTTCGGAAGCGGCTATCCCGCCCATCTGCCCGTGCGCGGCCATCGCGAATGTGCTGACTGGTTCAAGCAACTCAATGCCGACCTGCATCGGCGCGGAGCAAAAGTCGTTGGCCACATGAATGTGAAATTCCTGGTCGGCGATCCGGACAGCCCGCAGGGGCCGCGCGGCTTCTTTCGATTCTATCGGAGCCAATGGGACGAAAAGTTGCTCGGCCCCAAGCCTGTCGCGGATCCCATTGACCTGCTGGAGAAGGACAAAGCCGCAAAGCCGATCTCGAACCAGGCCTACAGCATCGGCGGCATGCGCGAATACTGGGCGTGTCTGAACAATCCGCATTGGCGCGAGGTGTTGAAGGCGTGGGTCCGCTTCGGGATCGCCCAAGGGGTCGATGGGTTTATCGCCAATTACTTTTACCGGCACGATTGTCATTGTCCGCACTGCGTGACGGCCTTCCGGCAATACTTGCGCGAACGATTTACTGATGGCGAACTGCAGCAGCGATTTGCCATCACCAATTTGGACACGCATCACTTCGCGGAGATCGTGGCCTGGCACGATCCGGCGCAATCGACGCCACTGCGCCGCGAGATGCTGCGCTTCTCGCAAATCTCCAACAAGAAAGCATTCGACGAAGTCTTCGTGCAGTTCGGGCGCTCGCTCAAAACGGACCTGATCGTGGCGCAGTGGAATCATCTCGGCGATTTCAATCAGATTAGCGGCGACGAGCGCTGCCTCTTGCCGGCTGAGTCGTGGGGAAAAGATGAGGATTATCTTTGGTACAGCACGGGTGGCGCGGCCAGCTCCACGGATCTGGCTGCGGGCCTTTTCGGTGAGGCCACTTTGCAGGCACGCTATATCCGAGGCGCGTTCGATGACAAACCGTTCACGCTCGGCAAATATGAAAGCGTCCGTATCCGCGCGGCCATTGCCGAATTGGCCGCCAACGGCGGGGCGCCGATGGGTTTTTACACGAACTTCAAGGACCCGGAGGCGCGGCGGGAGATCGTCCGCTATTACGGCTTCTTGCGAAAATACGAACTCTTGCACCGGGCGAACCGATCCTGCGCGGAGGTGTTGCTGTTGTTTCCGCGCCGTCGCGTGCATGACGGCGACGTGGCGGCGGTCAATCGGTTCAAGGAAATTGGCCAGCGTCTGCTGAATGAACATGTGCTGTTCGATATTCTCCCCGATGACCAGGCCACACCTGCGGCCCGCGCGCGCTATGCGGTCGTCATCGCTTCTTCGGACACGCGGATCAACGTCACCAATGTCATGGACAGGCTCCATCCCGGCCTGAGCCGCTTTGAAGCGCCGGCAACCGTGCGGGTCTCAGCCTCGCGTCCTGCCTCGGGCAACGGCATCACGTTGCACTTTGTGAATTACAACCGCCAGGAACCGACCGACAGAAAGAACCGCGGCAATGGCATCAAAGATGAGAAACCAATCGCTGCACCCGCATCTGACGTGGATTTGAAGCTGCCTCCCGACTTCGGCGTGCAACGGGTGGAATTTCTCACCCCGGAAAATGAACAGGCGCAAGCAATGGAATTCAAGCAGACGGGCGGACGCCTCCGCTTTCGCGTGCCGGAATTTTTGGTTTACGGCGTCGTGCAGGTTCAGTTATCGAAAGTGCAATGAAGCGGAGACTTTAACACTCATTGATGCCATGAAAAATGTGGAACGCTTCCTCTTCGAACATCAGCAGTTGACGCGGCGGTATTTCCTTCGCCTGGGCGCGGCGGGTGCGGCTGCGTTGGCGGCCTGGCCGCGCACCGTCAGCGCCGACCCGCCTGCCCTTGAACTGGCCAAGGCGCTCGAAACTCTCGAACCTTACTTCACGCCCCAGGAAAAGTTCCGCGACGTGTCCCGTGGCAAACCGCTGCCGCACTCGTTGTCCGATGAGAAAAAGCGTCAGATCGGCCTGACGCGCGAAACCTGGAAGCTCGAAGTCGTCTCCGATCCCGATAACCCCGCCAGGATTCGCCGCCCGCGCACGAAGAAGGATGGGACCGCACTCGATTTCGTTGGGCTCATGAAGCTCGCCGAAAAACACGCCGTCCGGTTTGCGAAGACGATGACGTGCCTCAACATCGGCTGCCCGCTCGGCACCGGCATTTGGGAGGGCGTGCCGTTGCGCGAAGTGGTCTGGCTCACCCAGCCGCGCGAAAACCTGCGCCGCGTTTTTTATCACGGCTACCACAACGACGACCCGCAGCAGATGTTTCGCAGTTCGCTCCCGATCGATCGTGTGCTGGAAGACCCGTTCGACCTGCCGCCGGTGATCTTGTGTTACAAACTCAACGGTCAATGGCTGGACAGCGAGCGCGGCGGGCCGGTGCGGGTGCTCGTGCCTGAAGCCTACGGATTCAAGTCGATCAAGTGGCTGACGCGCATCGTGCTCACGAACCTTTACCACGCCAACGACACTTACGCCGAAGGAAACAATGACGTGGATAGTGGGCTCAAGACTTTCGCTGCCACGCTTTCCGTCCCGCGCCAGGTCAAACCCGGCGAGCGAATTCCGATTACCGGCTATGCCCAGGTCGGCGTTTCCGGGCTGTCGAAGGTCCAGGTCTGGATTCAATCCAATGGCGTCGAGCAGCCCGCTGGCGATCCCTATTTTCTCACCGCGCCGTGGATTGACGCGCAAATCCTCCCGCCACCAAAACATTGGGGCGCGGTCCCGGACGGGAAGATCCCAGCGGGCACGTTGGGTTTTGATCCTGCCACTGGCCAGCCTCTCACCTGGCCGATGCGCCTGACGAAAGTCCATTGGGCCGCGCTACTGCCTGGGCTTCCCGCGGGCGAGTACACCTTGCGCAGCCGGACCATCGACGGGAAAGGCAATGCGCAACCCATGCCGCGTCCTTTCCAAAAATCCGGCCACGCTGCCATCGAGTTGGTGGAGATCACGGTGAAGTCGTGAGTAAGTGCGCTTGGCACGGAGAGAACGGCGGACCATCGGGAGCATTCCAGGGTTTACTGCAAACTTTGAACATGCGATAAATCAGTTTGTGAGCACACGAGAGTTGATCGAAAGAGAAGTGGCTAACTTGCCAGAGTCGTTACAGCGTGAGGTCTATGACTTCGTCCGTTTCCTCCGCTCCAAAAACGAGGAAGCATCACTTCAACGGATTGCTCCTGAGCGAATCCGCTCTCGCGAAGGACGGGAACACGCCTGACGAGGATGCTGCGTGGGCAAGCCTGTAGTGGGCGAAGTGGTCGTCCAGCCGTTTCCCCAGCCGCTGGAATACGCTTCGCGCGCTGAGGGTGCTCAAGTGCTGGGAGCGAGAGTCGTCGAAGGACACCAAACCTGTGAATCAGTAAGGGGCGCACGTCAATGTCTGTGCAAATTCCAAGAGATGCAAAACAGCTTCGGTTGCCAAAAGCAATTTGCGCTTCTCGGACGTGGCTCACGCGCTGCAGGTCGCAGACCCGCGCTCCGGAGCGCGCCTCTGCGAAGCGCAGCACCACCGGCACATCAATCATCCGGAAATCTGTTTTGGCGATCACTCTGGTGCATATGCTTGCTGCGCTCATCGTGGTGTTCGCCCCTGCCAGCCTTGGCGAATCGACCAACGTGCTGCCCGTCAAAAATGTCGCCGCCATCGTCACCGAGTATCGCCATAATTCACACGCTGACGTGATCGTCAGCCGGCTGCTGCGAACAGATACTTTGGACGACAAAGGCACGCGCTCACCGCTCAAGCTCGTTTCCCTCTACACCGATCAGCGTCCCACGAATGATCTCAGCCGGGGGCTTGCTGCTTCACACGGTTTTCGACTCAGCAGCACGATTGAAGACGCGCTCACGCTCGGCACCGGCCGACTGGCGGTGGAAGGCGTGCTGCTGATTGCCGAGCATGGGGATTACCCGAAATCTCCCACAGGCAATACGCAGTATCCAAAACGCCGATTTTGGGAACAAGTGCTCAAAGTATTTCGAGCCCGTGGTCGGGTTGTGCCTGTCTTCATCGACAAACATCTCGCCGACAACTGGACTGACGCAAAGTTCATTTACGATACGGCCCGGGAACTGAAGGTGCCGCTGATGGCGGGCTCATCGCTGCCCACGACGTGGCGTCGTCCGTCCGCCGATGTCCAGCGCGGCGCGCCTATCCGAGAGATCGTTGCCATCACCTATCACACCACCGATGCGTATGGCTTCCACGCGTTGGAGTTCGTCCAGGCATTGGCGGAACAACGGCGAGGCGGCGAGACTGGAATCAGGGCCGTCCAGTCCGTGAGCGGCGACGCTGTATGGCAGGCCTTTGATAAAAAGACGTTCGATACTGAATTGTTCGATGCGGCGTGGAAGCGCTTGTCGCAGCCACCCGGCGGCGGTCGTCCGTTGCGGGAAATCGTGCCTCAACCAAGACTGTTTCGACTCGAATACGCCGACGGTCTGCGCGCCCATTTGCTTGAGTTGAACGGCGCTGCCGGCGAATGGTCCGGCGCCTGGCGCTACGCCGACGATGACCGGATCGAATCCTCCTTGTTCTGGACGCAGGAAGGCCGGCCTGCGATGCACTTTACCGTGTTGCTGAATGGCATCGAACAGATGATGCTCACGGGCAAACCTGCCTGGAACGTCGAACGGACCCTTCTCACCAGCGGCGCGCTGGACGCGCTCTTAATTTCGTTGAAGGAAAAGGACCGTCAGGTGGACACTCCGTATCTTATGCTGCCCTATCAACCGGTCTGGCGCTGGAAAGAACCGCCGCCGCCCCCACCGATGCGACCCTGGTCCGAACAGTGAAAAGCAACGGCAAGGTCGATGTCAGCACGTTCAAGGCTCGCCCTCGGCCCGAGGAGAGAACGCCCCGAACATTGTGCGTACATGAAACCCTCGGGCCGGTCAGCCCCCTCACCCCGTCCCTCTCCCCCAGTGGGGGAGAGGGACGGGGTGAGGGGGTACGTCGCTCGGACGATTCGGTTGAAAAAGAGGAGCGCGACCGTCACGGTCGCTCCCTCCGGCGTCCCGCCGGAGGGTTTGAACCGTCGGAGACGTCATGGAATTGTGGGCGAGTCCCACGTGTGAGAGTTTTCGGCGGGACGCCGAAAACTGCGGGCGAGACGCCCGCGCTCCCCAAATGGACTGAATCGTTCTGGCCGAGGGCGAGTGTCACTTTAGATCTCTGCCGTTCGATTCTCGCCTCGACGAGTTTGCGCGCCTTATGGAGCATCTTGCTCCTTGCCGTATGTGTCCAAGCGAGTCTTTGTTCCCTCTGCGCCGCTGATGAACAATCTTTTGGTATCGATCGCCGAATTCCGTGGACCGAATCTCGGGTGGTCGGCTCACCCGATCCACCGTTGCCCTACTCGGTCCAAAAGACCTTTACGAACGTTCAGTGGCGGGCGCCAATCTTTGTCACGCCTGAACCCGATACCGATTCGCTTCTGGTAATCCAGCAAGGCGGCGAGAAAGAGCGTCCATCAAAAATCCTGCGCGTGCGCGATGAGCCGAACATTGACCGAGTCGAAACTCTGATCGAAGTGAGCAATCGCCTGGTCTATAGCGTGGCGTTCCATCCGGGCTATCGCACCAACGGCCAGCTGTTTTTATTTAGCAACGGCCCGACGCCAAAAGGTGAGCGCACCAATCGCATCTCGCGGTTTAGCGTGGACCGACAGCCACCGCATCATTGCGATCCGAAATCGGAGCATGCGATCATCCAATGGCACTCGCAAGGTCACGACGGCGGCGGCATTGTCTTTGGCCACGACGGAATGCTCTACATCTCGACTGGCGATGGAACGAGTGATTCCGACGGATGGAACACGGGCCAGGATGTGAGCGATTTGCTCGGCGGCATCCTGCGCATCGATGTCGAGCGCGCGCACGGGTCGCTGCCTTACTCCGTGCCGAACGACAACCCCTTCGTTGGTTTGACCAATGCGCGGCCCGAACTTTGGGCTTACGGCCTGCGCAATCCCTGGCGGATGTCCATCGACCAGAAGAGCGGCCGAATCTGGGTCGGCAACAACGGCCAGGACCTCTGGGAGACGGCGCACCTCCTGAAGCGCGGGGAAAATTATGGATGGAGCGTTTACGAAGGAAGCCATCCGTTTTATCTCAACCGAAGGCTCGGTCCCACACCCGCCGTTGCGCCGACCATCGAGCATCACCATGCCGAAGCACGGTCCTTGACAGGTGGAGTGGTTTATTATGGCAGTTGCCTTCCTGAACTCGACGGCGTTTATGTCTATGGCGATTATTCGACGGGCACCATCTGGGGCGCGCGCCACAATGGAACGCGGGTGACGTGGCAAAAGGAATTGGCCCGCACCGAACTTCAGGTCGCCGCGTTTGCAGTCGATCACCGCGGTGAATTGTTAATTGTGGACCATGGAAGCGGACTTTATCGATTGATTCGCGCGCCTCGGCAAAGCACCGCCAAGGGGTTCCCGAGACGCCTCAGCGAGACCGGTCTCTTCGTCTCAACCAGAACTCACCGCGTGCATCCAGGCTTGGTCCCGTATTCAGTCAACGCATCGGGTTGGGCTGATGGCGCGCACGTGCAGCGGTTCGTCGCCTTGCCGGACGACACGCGAATCGAACTGACCAATGGCTGGAGCTTCCCAAACGGCGCGGTGCTCATGCAGACGCTGTCACTCGAGTCCGAGATGGGTGATGCCGCTTCCGCCCGGCGCATGGAAACACGTCTTTTCACCCGGCAAAACGGCCAGTGGGCGGGATATTCCTATCGCTGGAATGAAAGCCAATCGGACGCGACGCTGGTCGGACCCGGCGGCGAAGACAGAGAAGTCGCCATTCGCGACGCGGGCGCATCGGGTGGGAAACGGCTGCGCAGATGGCGCTATCCAAGCCGCACGGAGTGCATGGCCTGTCACAGCCGGGCCGCCAATTTTGTATTGGGCTTCACGGAACTGCAGTTGAACAAAACGCACGACTACGACGGCGTTCGTGACGGTCAGTTGCGCACCTTGGACCACATCGGGCTTTTTGCGAAAACGCTGCCTTCGCCCGGCGCGGCCAGGCTGGTCGATCCTTATGATCGCGGGCAAAATCTCGACGCACGCGCGCGCTCTTATCTCCACGTCAACTGTTCCGTTTGCCACGTCGATGCGGGCGGTGGCAATGCCCGGATGGAACTAGGATTCACCACCAAGCCCGAAAAGATGAACGTCGTCGGCGCGCGGCCGCAACACGACACCTTTGGCATCGATAACGCCATGGTCGTCTTTCCGGGCCATCCTGAGCGCTCCATTCTTTACCAGCGCATGTCGCGGCGGGGACGAGGTCAGATGCCGCCGCTGGTCTCTACGCTGGTCGATGAGCGGGCTGTCGCGCTCTTTCGCGAGTGGATTGGCAGCATGAGCGCGGAACAAAAGTTCGTCCGGGATTGGAAGATGGACGATCTTTTGCCGTCACTGGAGAGCGTCAAAGAGGGACGTTCCTTCGAGTCTGGCCGCTCGGCCTTCCGCCAGACAGGTTGCAACCAGTGCCACCGATTTGCTGGTGAAGGTGGGAGTGTTGGGCCGGACCTTACCGGCGCAGGCCGAAGACTGTCGTCGCGCCAATTGCTGGAATCGATCCTGATGCCCTCGCAAGTCATTGCCGAAGGCTACGCGGCGACCGAGATCGAAACGAAGTCTGCCGAGGTCGTTACCGGCCATGTGGAGCGCGAAGATGAGCGCATCGTCGTCCTTCGACCGCCGCTGGCGAGTGATGGGCCGCTGACGATCCGAAAGGCAGACATTCGCCGGCGGGCTTTGTCCAGGAGCTCGAACATGCCCACCGGCATTCTCAACACGCTGGACGAAACCCAGGTAATCGATTTGTTGGCTTATCTGGTTTCTGATGGAGATTCGGAGCACGTTGTTTTTCGCGCCAGTACCGCCATAACCAGTCCCACGGCAAAATAATCGAATGTCTCGTTACATGGGAATGCGATAGGCAATCGCCCTTGAGCCGAGTTCCGGCGTCTCGATGCTTTTGTCTTTTCTTGCGCTGCCTTGAACAAACGCCTCAAGTAATCCAGTCACCAGCAGGTTTCGCTGGATGGGCCACGGTGGCTTGCCGGTGCGAAAGAATGTTTCCAGCACTGCCGCCAGTCGGCTGAACTGATGTTGGGCAGGGCCAGGTGGCCGATGAAGTTGCGCGGAGATGATTTGTCCGGCGTTCGTTTGCACGGCAAAATTGAAGTCGGCCACGACTCCGTCAAGGTCCAACAGGGTCGAGCGCAATCCGTCGCGATGCTCCAGAATCCAGCAGCGCGGATGCTGCGCAAGCTGCGGAACCCGCCCCAGGCCGAGCAGGTCCTGGGTGCGTCCATCCGCAACCGGGTCGCCCTGCGGCCGGTCCGAACGCGAAAGCGCACTGGCAAGAAGCGATTGTGGCCACACGCCTCGCTCGCCAGCTTGCCAGATATCGCGGCCCTGAAAAAAGCGAATCCGCTTCACGCCAGATTCACCGTTTCGCCGACGCTCGATGACAGGGAGCAATCCATGCAGGGCTTCGACCTCCGCAACAGGATAGGCTCCTTGCACGACGATGAGAGCTTCCTGGAGCGGAACTCCCATTGGCACGTCAACATCAGGCAAACGATACGTGACGGCGGTAGCCGTTCCGGCAGTAAGCAAAATGTGACGCGACTCGGCCAGCGCAACCATTTCCTTGGCGCTCTGCAGGGTTGGAGCGAGAACGCCATGAACAAAACACGCCGTATTCGCCGCCGCATTCTGCAACACGCTTTTGAGCAACGTCTCCGATGGCACACACATGTGTTCGCGCCCGATTATCACCACGGCATCCGCGTCCGCGATGGCGCGTTCCAGATTGGATTCGCGATCCAAACCGAAATCCTGCACGCGGCGAGTGATTTCCGCGTCGGCTGCTTCAGGAGGAGCGAGGTGAAGAGCCACTCGACAGCCTTCGAGCTTGCGAAAAGCTCCCTCGTGCGGGTAGCCAATGAGGAAACGATCCAGGAGCTGTTGCGCCGGGGTGCCCACTCCGAATTCTTCCACGACGAAAGTAATTTTTCTGAGCGCTCGCGTGGTCATGCCCTCCAGAAGGCTGATTTTGCCAGCGGTTGATAGTTCACTTTGAGCTCGGGCGTCTCCAGCTTCACCTGTCCTTGATACAGCGACTCGACCGCAAAGAGCGTCACCCCTGAAGTGAGCAGCGTTCGCTCCACGGGATAGGGCACGGTGCCATCCAGCACCATCTGCTCGATGTGGTTGACCTGTGGATTGAAAAAGTTCGCCAGGGTTGTGTAACGCGGCGGCATGGGCAGATACATCTGGCAGGAGACGATTTCGCCCGTGCCTTTGATCAGGCCGGCATAGGTGAAATCGTCCACCAAACCATTGAAGAGCAGCAGCGTGGTCTTAAACCCGTCGAGGTGTTCGATGAAATACGCGATTGGGTTCGTGGCGGCCTTCCTGCACCAGGCCATGTCAGGAATCGCATAGGTGTAGCCGGGCGGACCCTGGCAGGTGTGACTCCGGGCGAGTGCCGCGAACATGAGTCGCCGCGTCGGCTCGCGCTCCTTCAGCATCGCCCAGACTTCCTGGCCTTTGACGGCGTGAACGCTTTTGACACCGACCTCGCCGCCCGCGCGCCGCTCGGACATGCACTGCGCCGTTTCCAGGCCGTGGATGTCGTAATGATCCACGCCGCCGTAACAGATGCAGAGGCTCTCTTCCAAAGGCGTGCCGAGCGGCAGGTCGATTGCAGGGATTCGCCACGTGACCGGCAATGACGATCCGGCCATGAAGGGAAAGCCCAAACGCTTCGAGTCCGCCACCATTTCGGCGCACTCGCTCCAGCGGGTCGAAAGATGTTTGTCGTTGAAGACCGGCACCGCGCGTCCACTTTTCTCGAACACGTTCGTCACCTCTTTGAAAAATTTATAACGGGGGTAAAGGGTCTGCCCTTTTTCGTTTTTCGCGTAGTTCCCATGTTCGCCGATGATGAGCACACCATCCACGGCGAGATCCGAACCGCCCAGGGTGAGCGCCCCTTCGATGGTGGGGTAAATCCTGACACCGTGGCGGCTCGAACGCTCGCGAGCCAAATCGTTCTCCGGAAATTGATCGACATAGAGCGAAGCCAACTCCATGGCCGGCCGATGATGCTGTCCGTGCCACCCGTAGCCCTCGACGAACCGATCGATGAAATGTTGGGCATGGGAATATTTGCGGACGATGGTGGCGACGATCGCGACTTTCTTGCGCGGGGTGAAACGTGGCGCCTTATGCGCGCAGCTCACACCGGCCGTAAGCAAGGCGCCCGTACTGGCTGCCGCAACGGCGGACGTCGCCAGACTGGAAACGAATTCGCGGCGGTTCCATTGCGAATCCGCGGCTTTTCCTTCTTTTGTCATGAGTCATTCTCCTTCGGTTTGCCCCAAAGAAGCCACAGCGGAACAAACGCCAGCAACGGCAGCCAGCCGACAAGCGCGAAGCCGAGATCAAACGAACCGGTTTGATCGATCAGACGCCCGAAGAATCTTTGGGCTGGCGACGAAAATGCCCAGGCCGCAACACCGGCCAGGCCCGTAACCTTACCCTGATGATAGGGAGACAACTCCTGCGTCAAAGCGTGGTAAACGGGGAAGACGCCCAGCGCCCCGGCGCCAGCGATGAGCAAGACGCCAAGCAGCGGCCATCCCTTTGGTAGAACTGCCACCACAGTCGTCAACGCGGTGAGGCCTGCACAGCCGACGAAAACCAGCAGACGCGAGTGATGCACGGATACGCCTCGACGCGCCAACCACAGCGTGAGCGCGCCCGCTCCCAGGCAGCCCACGTCTGTAGCAATGTAAAAAAGCGAATTGAAATAGAGCGCGTCGCCTTCCCCATAGCCGCGTCCTTCCATCATAAACTTGGGCAACCATGCACGGAGTGTTTGCCAGGAAGTATTGATGCAAGCCACCATGAACAACACCACCAGCATTCGCCGGCTCAGCAGCACCCGCCAGCTCGCGCCGGAATCCGCGGCGTCGGTGTTGGCCTGAGCTGCTCGGACTGGAGCGGAAGACAGATCCGACTCACGGAGCATGGCAAACCAGAAGACAATCCATACAACACCAATGGCCCCGATCACTTGAAACGGTGCACGCCAGCTTTCCAATTGGTCCGTCAGCATGGCCTTCATCACCAGAGGAGTCAGAATCGCGCCCACCGACGCGCCGCTCTGCAACAGGCTGTTGCCCATGGCCCGATCCTTGGGCGCGAGCAGTCGTTGCGTCGTCTTGATCGCACACGGCCAATGTCCCGCCTCAAAGAAGCCGAGCAGCGCGCGACAGACCAGGAGGCCATCGTAGCTTTGAGTCAAACCGGTGGCGAAGCCTGTGGCCGACCACAAAACCAACACGACCGGGTAAAGCCAGCGCACCGATACGCGGTCAGCCATGACGCCGAACACCACCGAACCCACGGCGAAGGCCCAGCCGAATGCCATCTCCAAATTGCCGTACTGCTCTTGATTGAGACCGAATTGAGCGCTGATGCGGACGGCGGCGTTGGCGAGCGTCTGTCGATCCATGTAGTTGATCATGGAGGCGAACAGCAACAGGCCGCAGACCCACCACTTCCATGAGGCCGAGCGTGTCCGGGCTGTTGCGCTTACGGGTTCCAGGATTTGCCGTCCCATCGAATGACGCGTTCGAGCATGGCCACGACGTCGTCCGCAAACAAGCGAAACAAGGCCTCGCCCTTTTCGGCGGTGGCTGATGCGGGATCGCCAATGTGTCCCGGCTCGCTCCGTTCTTTGGTAATCCAGGCGCGCGCAGCCGGTTCAAACGCAGAACCCGATTCCACAGGCTTGGCCTGCTTATAGTTGCCCACCAGGTGCGGCGCGAGGTGAAGCATCATCGATGTTTCCCATTCGCAGGCGTGCCCCATTTGTCTTTGCTGGAGGCTGCCATCGATCTCGAACGGCTTGCCGCCGAGTTGCCAGTAAGTGCCAAGCAGCAGCAGCAAATCCGCACGGTGCCGATGCCGCTGGCGTACTTCAAAAATGGCCTGTTTGCCCGGGACATCATTGCCGCCATGCCCGTTGATCAGCACGAGCCGGCGGAATTCATGCTGAATGAAGTTCTCCAGCAAACCGCAAAGCACATCCAGGTAAGCGCGCGGCGCCGCCGAAAGCGTGCCGGCAAAATCGAGGTGATGCTCTGAGTTTCCCAGCCAAAGCAGCGGCGCGAACAGGACGCGGTCTGCGAGGCGTTTCGAAGCCCGGCCGATGACCTCACCCAACAAGAGGCTGTCTGTAAAGAGGGGCAAATGATGTCCGTGCTGTTCGAGCGCGGCGATGGGGAACACCACCGGTGTGTCCTTGCTGAGTGCCTGGACCGACGGCCAATTCAAATCGGAAAGCTGCATAATTGGTAAATCAGCCGTGAGCCTGCCATAGCGGTCGCAAGGCTCGCAAGGGGCGAAACAGGCGAATTAAAAATGAACGCCACGACCGGACATCAGTGCGCTGCGGAGAAAATCGAGCCTCGTTACCTCGGCTGCTACGATCACGTCAGAATCTTATCAATGATCTCGCCGGCCACATCGGTCAGGCGATAACGCCGGCCGTTGTGGAGGTAAGTCAGTTTCCTGTGATCCATGCCGAGAAGGTGGAGCATGGTGGCATGAAGATCATGGACGCTCACGCGGTCCGTCACCGCCTTGTAACCGATTTCATCGGTCTCGCCATAACTCGAACCGCCCTTGACGCCGGCGCCGGCCATCCAAGCCATGAAGCCATTCGGATTGTGATCCCGCCCGCCATTGCCTTGAGAAACGGGCATGCGTCCAAACTCGCCGCCCCAAATCACCAACGTGTTGTCCCATAAGCCGCGGCGTTTCAGATCGGTCAGCAATCCATGGATCGGCATGTCGGTTGAAGCGCAATGCTGCGAATGATTTCCTTTGAGGTCGGCGTGCGCGTCCCATTCCCCATCGCTGTAGACCTGGACGAAGCGCACGCCGCGCTCAATCAGCCGGCGCGCGAGCAGGCATTTGGCGCCGATGTTCTTCGACACCTCCTGGTCCAGACCGTAAAGGGCGAGTGTCTCCTTTGATTCGGATGAGAAATCAGCCAGGTCGCTCGCCTCCATTTGCATGCGATAAGCCAGTTCGAAGCTCTGAATGCGCGCCAGCAAATCCGGTTCACCCTCGTGTTGTTGCAAATGTCGGGTGTTGACCTTTTTCAGGAAATCAAGCTGCGCCCGCTGGTCGCCGCGCGTGACGTGGTCGGGGCGGGTGAGATTGAGAATGGGCGCGCCCGAAGAACGAAAGAGCGTCCCCTGGTAACTGGTCGGCAGAAAACCGGCGCTCCAATTGAGCGGGCCGCCTTTCACACCCTGGTTGTTGCCCAGCACCACGTAACCGGGAAGATTCTGGCTCTCGCACCCCAGCCCGTAAGTGATCCAGGCGCCCGCGCTGGGAAAGCCGGGACGCGCGATGCCGGTATTGATCTGGTAGAGGGCGGGCACATGATCGTTCGATTCGCTGTAGAGCGACTTGATGAACGCGAAATCATCCACGTGCCTGGCCACGTTCGGATATTTTTCACAAACCCAGGCGCCGGACTGTCCGTATTGCTTGAAACGGAAGGGGGACTTCATGAGCGGGCCCGGATTTCCGTTGAACACGTCGATATCGATGCGTTGTCCGTCCCGTTTCGTCAGTTCCGGCTTGGGATCGAAAAGGTCCACCGAACTGGGAGCGCCTTCCATGAAGAGCCAGATGATCGATTTGGCCCTGGCCGGATAATGCGGCGGGCGCGGGGCCATCGGGTCAAGCGCCCGTGGCGGTTCGACATCGGCGACAAGCCGATCGTCGGCTCGCAACAGGTCTGCCAACGCCAGCAGGCCGAAGCCCGCGCCGGCCTTTTTCAAAAAGTCGCGGCGGTTCGTGAAGGACTCGTAGCGCCCGCAGTGATGGCTCATACCGATCTTTTACTCAGGCGTGAATGGTCTGACAACTGCCTTGCGCTGTCGAGACAAGTGTGGGGTTTGATGCCTTCGACGCCGCCCGTGGAGCACACCGCGGTTTCAGCTCAACGGGCAATAGAGTTTCAGCGTGCCACGAACTGTATTGGGCATCCCACCCAATGGTTCCGTGCCGCAGACACTTCACAGGGCATCCTGCCGACGATCTTCGGGTCCCACATGTCCCACCAGGGCGCGCCGGCCGTGGCACCGAGGTGCAGCACGGGCGCGAACACCACATCTGCGTCACGCGATTGCCTCAACGCTTGAAAATCGCTCCATCCCCCAATGGTCGTGAAACCCCAGGACTTGAGCCGCTTCAGAGTGACTTCAGCCCACCGGTTCGAATCAGCGTAATGCCGCCAGGCCGCATAGCCGGGATTATTGAGATCGAACTCATCGCGCGAAGCACCCATGTTCACCACACAAACGCCCAGGGAAAAGAACCGTTCACCGTTCGGCCGGACCAGCCAAAAGTTCCCATCCCGCCGTTGAATCGAAAATGGCTTTTCAACCGCGGACGTTTTGGAGGAAGACGGCCAAACGCCTTAGCCGCTATCGGCAGCCATTGCCTCGCGAGTGACTCCAGGTAATGCCAGCATAATTGCCCAGGCGATCATCCAACCCATTTTGCTCTCAGGCATTGCAGTCATCTCGTAGCAGCCAAGTCAGCGGAGGCGGCGGCGTGGATAAGTTCAGAATCAAGATTCGGAGCGCTACACAGGTGGTCTATGACAATGTGATGGGCGCTCCCGACGACATTAACACGGCCAACGCGCAGGCTATCAGCGGCAGCATTGTCATCCACAAGTGATGAAGCGGCGTGCATAGGCGCCGACTCAGCTTGGCGCCTGTGCGTCGAACTGCCCTACGCAGCCGAAACCTTTTTGGTCCCCTCGCCATCGAGGAGGCGGATTTCCCGGTGCGGGAATGGTATTTCAATGTTGCGCGCGCGGAATTTTTCGACGATGGCTTGATAGACTTCCGCCTGGGTCGGACCGAAGTCGGTCACGTTCACCCACGGCTTCACGGCGATGTTGATGGAGGAGTCGCCCAGGGCGGTGATGCCCAGACCTGGCGCCATCTCCTTTAACACGCGCGGATTGTCGCGCAGGACGTCGCGGATGATGGTGAGCGTTTCCGGCAGGTTCGAGTCGTAGGCGACGCCGACGGTCATGTCGCATTGCCGGATAGTGCCGTAGTTGTGCAGCACTTCGCCGACGATCTTGCGGTTGGGAATGATGATGCGCGAGCGATCCGGGTGCGATAAGATTGTGGTGAACAATTCAATCGAATCCACCTGCCCGTACTCGCCGATGATGTCAATGAATTCGCCCACTCGATACGGTTTGGTGAAAATGATGACCAGCCCCGCGACGAGATTGCCCAGCACGCCTTGCATCGCAAAGCCGATGCCCACACCCGCCACGCTGATGCCGGCAATCAGTGTGGTCATCTTGAAGCCGGCTGTGTCGAGGGCCACGATCAGAGACATCACCAACACCAGCAGAAAAACGACCCGGCTGATCAGCATTCGAATGGGCGGCTCCAATTGCCTCTTCTGCAGTTGGCGATTCAACAGCCGCGAAACGGCGCTGGCGGCGATCCATCCGGCCACGAGCACGAGCACGGCACCGGCAACAGCCGGACCGCGCTGCATAATAAAATCGATGATCTTGTCTTTCCATCGAACGGCTGCCTGACCGGCCGCCGCCAAGGAAACTGAACCGCTGGGATCTTCCGCCGCGAACGCCGGAAGCGCCTGAAGGAGTGAAACGAGCAAGAAAAATCTTAGCTTTGTCATGGCACACAGAATAATCGCTGCCAAAGTCACCGCAACCCGAAATCCAGTTCCATTGGCTCTCTCGCGCTCCCTTGGGTAGGATGGGTTTGTGGATAACAACGGCATCTCACATCTTAACTTCGAAGAACGGAAAAGAACGTCGTTCAGGGTTTCGATGCGCCGCCGGGGATTTTCAACGCTGAGGACGCGGAGATTAGCGCAAAGGGCGCAGAGTGCTGTCCTCTGCTTACTGAAAGGAGCGGGAAGTTGAGATTCCTTTGGCTGATCGTCCAGGCGAGCCTTGGCCCAGCCGCAGCCGTTGCCGCCCTGTTTGGGTTAATATCGTGCGCCGCGCCCCTGGATTCTGCCCATCTCAGTCGCTTTGAATTCAATCAACCCCAAATGGGTGTGCCCTTTCGAATTGTTCTCTATGCACGAGACCAGCCGGCTGCCAACGCCGCCGCCGCTGCAGCGTTCAAACGCATCGCCCGGCTTAACGACATCCTGAGCGACTACGAAATGGACAGCGAATTAAGCCAACTCTCCCGCACGGCCGGCGAAGGCAAAGCAATCAAGGTCAGCGACGATTTGTGGAAGGTGTTGGAGCGGGCGCAACGCCTGGCCCGGCGCACGGACGGAGCGTTCGACGTGACGGTAGGGCCTTACACCAGCCTCTGGCGAAAGGCGCGACGCGAACGGCGTCTTCCTGCCAAACATCTGCTTGACGAAACACGGGCCGCCGTGGGTTATGAAAAGCTCCAACTCGATCCGAATCATCGCACGGCGAAGCTGCTCGTTCCCGGAATGCGGCTGGATCTGGGCGGCATTGCCAAGGGATATGCGGTCGATGAAGCGCTGGACATTTTGCGAGCGCAAGGGATCAAAAGCGCGCTGGTGGCCGGGAGCGGTGACCTGGCCATGAGCGATCCTCCGCCGGGCAAAAAGGGCTGGCGCATCGAAGTCGCTCCGCTCGATGTCACCAACGCGCCTCCGCTGCGATTTGTCCTGTTGGCCAACGCAGCCATTGCCACTTCCGGCGATATCTTTCAGCGCCTGGAAATCGACGGCAAACGCTATTCACACATTGTCGATCCGCGCACGGGCCTCGGCTTGACCGATCATAGTCTTGTCACGGTGATCGCGCGCGATTGCCTCACGGCGGATAGCCTGGCTACAGCCGTCAGCGTGCTCGGCCCTTCGCAGGGACTGCAACTCATCGGCGAAACGCCGGGCGCGGCCGCGCACATCGTTCGAAAGTCAGGGAAAACGATTGAGGAAGTCGAGTCCCGCAATTTTGCGAAGTTCTGCGAAACCAGGCGCGCCTCATCCCTGGAGCATTCTAAATAAAACTGTAGCCAGGCGTTTGTTCGGTAGGGCGACGCTGCGGCGCCGCCTGGCCGCGCCGCAGCGCGGCCCTACCCTTTCGCATGGGCCACAGAATTTCTGAAAACGCTATAGGCCAGGCTCACTGAGAACCGAAACGCGCGACACCTGCGCTTGTGATCCAACTTGAACCGTTCCGCCACCACCAGCACTAGCTCATCGTTGCCACCATGGGCGGGTCCTTAAGGATGCTGTGCATACTTGGCATGGGCGGTTTCAAGGTGCGGAAACTGCCAAACTCCATCCTGGAGGAATCCTGGTAAAGCCACTCCGGACCATAAGCAAACTTGGAGTTTAAGATGGCGTCCCATTCAACAGCGGCGCCACTGTAGGCGGCTTCGCGACCCATGATGGCGGTGAGGGTGCTGTCGGTGACGTTTTTGGTTTCGTTCAACTCTTTGTCTTCGAGAATGGCCCGGATGAGATCGCGATGTTCGTTGACGTAACCGTTGTCTTCCTTGATTCCAGTTGGCCGCCACGTCTCGCCATTCTTAGGCTTGATGATGTTGCGGCCATCGCGCATTTCCGCCGAACCAGCCGTTCCCTGGACGGCCTCGAAGACACCGGACCAATCGCGCTTGATCTGACCGCAATAGCTGTACATCCGCACGCCGTTCGCATATTCAAATTCGACCGCGAAGTTGTCCCAGATTTCCCCGGATTTATTGGCCAACTGCTGACGCGCGCCCATGCCCCAACATTTGACCGGGTGATCCTTTGCGATCCAGTTGCAGATATCGATGTTGTGGACGTGCTGCTCAACGATATGGTCGCCGCAAAGCCAGATGTAATGATACCAGTTGCGAATTTGCTTCTCCAACTCCGTCTCCCCGCGATCGCCGCGATGCCAGATGGGACCGCCGTTGACCCAGTAGGCACGCAAAGTCACCACGTCGCCAATGGCCCCGTCGTGGATTCGTTTCACCGTCTCCATGTAGCTGGGCCGATGACGGCGCTGCGTGCCGGCCGCAATCTTGAGGTTCTTTTTCTTCGCCAATTCGCCTGCTTCGTACATGACGCGGCAGCCCGGCCCGTCAACGGCCACTGGTTTCTCGGTGAAGACGTGCTTGCCGGCCTCGACTGCGGCCTTGAATTGGCTGGCCTTGAATCCCGGGGGCGTCGCGATGATGACATAGTTGACGCCCGGCACCTCGATTGCCTTTTTGTAGGCGTCGAAACCGCTAAAGCATTTCTCTTCCGGAAGGCCGAAATTCTCTTTGGCCTTTCTGGCCTGTTCCGGAAAAATATCCGCCACCGCGACGATCTTGCCATCGGCGCCCGTCACCTTGACCGCATCGTTAAAGTCACGACCGGCCCCCGCGCCACGGCCGCCATGGCCGATGATGACCGCGTTGATGGGTTGGGTCGGTTGCGCGCGGACAACGGCGGGGAAGTTTACGGCGGCCACCGCTCCGGCCGTGGCTAGCGAGGAACGCTTGAGGAACTGGCGGCGCGATACGGATGGTTCGAAATCCTGATGATTGGTTTTGTTCATGGCTTTCTGTCGTTGTTGCTCACGTTTGACATCCTGCAGGCGTCTTCCTATTCGACAACGCGCTGTGGCAGGGACGGCCTAAGAATAAACGGATTGTCTGCGGGCTGTCCATAACATTGGAGCGAGGCCTTAGGCCTTCATTCTTTTTCCACGCCGCTATTCCAATACCTCGACATTTCTTCAGGCGTCGGCACTTTCAGCGGGCGAATGACCCGAAAGCCCAGCCATTGAGCGTCCGTATGATACCAGATGCTCTTGGGCAATTGGGGATCCTGCACCTTCCAATCCTTGTTCGATCCGCGGCGCGCGGCGCTGCGCAGCAACGCGGGGTCTTCGTCGTCCCAGCCGCCACCGCGCACGACATGCGGATAGGGTTTGGTGGCCTTGTTCCAGGGGTTTTGTGCGACGGTGTTTGCGAATTGCTTGTAGAAGTCCGGCTGGTACTGATCGAGGCACCATTCCATGACGTTGCCGTGCATATCGTGCAGGCCCCAGGGGTTCGGTTTTTTTCGACCGACCTTCTGGTATTTGAAGTCACTGTTCTTTGCATACCAGGCATACTCGGCCAGCTTCGATGGATCATCGCCAAATGAATAGGCCGTCGTCGTGCCCGCGCGACAGGCATATTCCCACTCGGCTTCGGTCGGCAAGCGGTAGAAATGACCGGTCTTGGCGCTGAGCCATTGACAATATTTGTTGGCCGCGTGCTGGGTCATGCTGATGGCGGGATATCCGTCCTTGCCCATGCCAAAACTCATCTCCACATAAGGCTGGGTAGGGCGCGTCGCCGCATCGGCCACGGGATCGCCTGCGGCGCCGCTGCCTGCCGGAACTCCGTCAGCGCTCGCCAGCATCATGTTCTTCTCCAGTTCGCGGAACATGAACTGTTCGTATTCGTTCCAGGTCACTTCATACTTGCCCATCCAGAAAGGGTCGATGGTCACTTTGTGTTGCGGGCCTTCATCCGGTTTTCGGCCTGGCTCGTTTTCCGGACTGCTCCTGAGGAATTCCCCGCCACGAATTGGAAGCATCTCAAACGTCACGGTTCCGAGGGTGTCGCTGTAGGGCTTCATTTCCTGCTCGCTCATCGCGGTGAGGTTGGTGGTTATTTTTTTGTGAATGTCAGCTACGGTTACTTCCTCGTTCCCAACCACAAGCACTCCCGCTTTTCGCGCCACCAACTTGACGTTCTCCGGCCATAGAGCCCCTTGATCGATCCAGGCCGCCAGCAGGTCGGTTTGCTCTTTGGGCAATGGCCCGCCCTTGTTGCTTGGCGGCATGAGGTCGTCGTGATCGGGAGGCAAAATCGTGCTGGTGTAGAGGCGGCTCTTTCTGGCATCACCAGGAACGATCGCTGGCCCGTTATCGCCACCCTTAAGCGCTGCGGCCAGGGTGTCCAGGCGCAAGCCGCCCTTGACGTGACCTTCCATGTGGCAGGAAACGCAGGAGACTTCCAGGATGGGCTGAATATCTCGGGCGAAGTCCAATCGCTTCACGGTTTTGAGCACGATATCCTGCGGCCAGTTCGCTCCTTGCTCGATCCATTGCCGCAGCAGTTCGGTTTGTGACTTCGTGAGCGGAGCGCCCTTGGGCGGCATGATATCATCATGGTCCGGCGGCAGGATGGTGCTCGTGTAGAGCGAGCTATCCTTCGGTTTTCCCGGCACCAAAGCAGTTCCCTTCTCTCCACCTTTGAGCGCGCCTGCCTTTGTGTCCAGCCGCAGGTCGCCTTTGGGTTTCTCAGGTCCATGACAACTGAGGCAGGTCGTTTCCAGAATCGGCTCGATATCGCGGACAAAATCAATCGGATCCGCCGCGCGCACGGGTAACACAACCACGATCGCAATCCAGAACCCAGTCGCGGCGGAAAATGAAAATGAAGAATTGCGTTTCATGACTGTTGGACGCAGATGGTCGATAGTGTTACGCAAAGAATCTGGATGCAATCTGCCAGGGTTGTTCTAGAAGCTGTAAAACAAAAACTCGCCGTCGAAACTTGGCACGGAATGTCGCCCTTCCTCGGTCGTGTTCAGCAGCGAGTCAAGGTGCGCGCGAGCCGGCTCGCTAATGAGGCGAAGCGTGCCAATGGAGCCCGCCAGCTTCTCCATCCGGAACACAAAGTTCACTTCGTTGCCAAGGAGACTTTCCTCGCCGAGGGTTGCCGCGCCCCCGACAAACACTTTGCCGTGGTGCAGCGCGATGCGGAAGCGCGGTGCAGACTGTTCTTGAAGTTCCTTCAACGCAGCCAGGGCCCGGGCCACCGAACCCGGAACCTTTTCACTATCGACCCAGTAAGCGAGAAATCCGTCGCCGAGGAATTTGTTAATGGTCCCGTGGCTGTCATCGATGATTTGCTTGCAGTCGGCCAGCCAGCGCCCGGTCATGCGCGGTGCTTCGTCGGCAGGGAGCCGTTTGATGAATTGGGTGGAGGCCTCGATGTCGGCCAACAGCAACCAGCAGTTCAAGCTCTTGATTTCCTGCACCGTCTTTTCGGCGCCCACGGAGGTCGATTCCGACCCCGGTTCGGTTTTGGGATGGCGAAAGGTAAACGTGTGATCGCCAACCTTGATCTTATCACGATCCGTTAAGCGCGAAGGTTGGCTGACCCGCCGCCCGTTCAAGTAAGTGCCGTTGGAACTGCCGAGATCCATTAACCAGAACTCGTCTCGTCCTTGCAAATGCACCATGGCATGGCGCCGGGACACCTTATCATCGAGCAGGACGATATCGCTGGTGGCGGAGCGCCCCAAAAAACACGTGCCGCGAACAAGAGTTTGTTGTCCGCCCGCCGATTCGAGCCAGACGGATGTTGTCACTTGGTTTTCCACGCAACGCAGAGAATAGCACAGGAAGCGGAGAGCATTAACAAGCGCAAACTGTTGAGCGAACTCCCAGGGATGGAGATCCTGGCGGCGTAGCAGTTCAAGGCCAGGGCAGGCACGATTTATTCCGTGGCAGTGGACGGCGTCAACGGCGCACAAGGCACCATCAAACTGAATTGGAGGTTGGGTCGCGTGCCCGTCATCGCAACTCAGCCCACCAACCAGGCGGCCATTCCCGGCACGAACGTGGGCTTCGTCTGCGTCGCCAACTTCGTGGATCCGGATCGGACGAATTTCCCGTATCGCTTTTATCGCCTGGCGCCTTTGGGGCAATGAGAAGTGGTCCGATGGAACGCCTCAGGCCGACCGACGAGGGCGTCGGGCGGAACACGCCACGGCGCGTGTGCTCCCCGAGAACAGCTGAAACCGTTCCGGCTTGGGATCAACCCATAGCCCGTTGGTAGCACTTATCCACCTCCGCCCAATTCACCACGTTCCACCAGGCCTTGAGATAATCGGGCCGCCGGTTCTGATATTTCAGGTAGTAAGCGTGTTCCCACACATCGCAGCCGAAGACCGGCTTCAGGCCTTCCATTAACGGGTTGTCCTGATTGGCCGTGGACGTGATTTCGAGTTTGCCCGCCTTGTTGACAATCAGCCATGCCCAGCCGCTGCCAAAACGGCCCGCGCCGGCAGCTTCAAACTTTTCCTTGAAGGCATCAAAACCGCCGAACGCAGCTTTGATATCCTCAGCCAGTTTGCCGGTGGGAGCGCCGCCAGCCTTAGGCGCCATAATCTTCCAAAACAGGGAATGGTTGGCGTGACCGCCGCCATGATTGCGGACCACCGCGCGGATATCAGCGGGGACCGCATCCAGGTTGCTGATCAACTCCTCGACGGTTTTCTTTTCCAGTTCCGGTTTGCCGGCGATGGCTTTATTCACGGTGTTGACATAGGCCGCGTGATGTTTGTCATGGTGGATTTCCATCGTCTGAGCGTCGATGTGCGGCTCGAGTGCGTCTTTGGGATAGGGCAGGGGAGGTAGTTCGTAGGCCATAATATCTTGCAGTTTATGTTCTTTGCATGTTCAACTGAAGCAATCCTTGCTAATTGCTCTTCGGCAGCGACTCTAGCGAAAGAGATTTTTCAATTCAAGTGGCGCGTGGTTTCTCACACTGGGGTAAATCCCTTACGCAAGGGCGCCCGGCCGTGAGGGGAAGCGCCACGTGGTTGAAGGCGGTGCAACAGAAGCCAGGACTTGATCTTTCGATCACCAGCGACACAAGGAGTCCTCCGCCCAATAGATTCGACGACCCGGTCTTCAGCTTTTGTGCGAGCCCTTTCGAGACTTACGCGCTGGGCTCAGAGGATACTCTTTACACCAGTGCTGTTCGAGAGCAGGCTTGTTTGGCAATTCTGAACAAGCGATGAGAAATTTGCCTTGGCCATGCGGCAAAGAAGCATCATGGCGACTGCGCTTGGAACCGAAGAAATCCATGGCGGAACTTACCAATTATCTGAACGGACATTCTCCGAAGAGTCGCGTGTGGCGAGCCTTAAACGGAAGTGGAGGATGATTGTCTCATGAACACCAAAGATCTTATCCGTCTCGGCGTGCCGCTGGGGGAAGCGACGCGACGAGCGACGGATTTTATCAGTCGATTTGTTCTGGGCGGCGGGGACAAGTCGCGGCTGGAGGAAGAGATCAAAGCGATCCTCGCAAGCCCGGCGCTGTTCGCGGAAGATCCGTTGCGAAAGGAATTCGCCAAGGCCGTTGTTAACTCGCCTCCACCGCCGAGGGCTGAGCCTGTGCTGTATCGCCAGTGGGGTGAAAACCTCGAATCCGAGGCGGTGATGCAGATGGAAAGGGCGTGCTTGCTGCCGGTGGCAGTGGCAGGCGCACTCATGCCCGACGCACATGTAGGCTACGGCTTGCCCATCGGTGGCGTGCTGGCGACGGAGAATGCGGTGATTCCTTACGCGGTGGGGGTGGACATCGCCTGCCGCATGAAGATGACGGTGCTCGATCTTCCGGTGCGCGACTTGGAGCGAAATCAGGATCGGCTCGCGCGAGCCATCGAGGCTGAGACACGTTTTGGCGTGGGGGCGACGTTCCGGCGGCGGCGCGAGCACGACGTCATGGACAGGGATTGGTCGGTCAGTCCTGTGACCAGACAGCAAAAGGACCGTGCCTGGTCGCAACTCGGGACGAGCGGGAGCGGCAATCATTTTGTCGAGTTCGGACTGTTCACGGCCCATGGGCCGATCGCGCTATCGGGTGGATCGCCGATGGCAGCGCCTGAGCCGCTGCCGGCCGGAACTTTCCTTGCCTTGTTATCGCATAGCGGCAGCCGCGGCACGGGCGCATCGGTGTGCGATCACTACAGCAAAGTGGCGGTGAGCATGCATCCCGAATTACCGAAGGAATTGCAGCGGCTCGCATGGCTGTCGCTCGACGAGACGGAAGGACAGGAATACTGGGCTGCTATGGAGTTGATGGGCCAGTACGCGGCTGCGAACCACGCCTGTATTCACAAGCATATAGCGGAGAATCTCGGCGCGCGTGTGTTGCTGGACGTGGAGAATCATCACAACTTCGCGTGGAAGGAGCGGCACGTGATCAGCGGCGTGGAACGCGAGCTGATCGTGCATCGCAAAGGCGCGACACCTGCCGGCAAAGGTGTGCTCGGAATCATTCCTGGCTCAATGGCGTCGCCGGGGTTCATGGTGCGTGGCAAGGGCAGTGTGGAGTCGCTGCATTCCGCCTCCCACGGCGCGGGTCGAGTGATGAGCCGGTCGCAGGCGGTAAAGAAGTTCAATTGGAAAGAAGTGAACCAGTTCCTGAGGCAGCGAGGTGTGATAATCATTAAGGGCGTTGAGCGAGTTGGCCTCCTCACGGTAAAGCGTTGTCGTCGGTAGAAACATGAAACGACAACAACACAAACCGTAAGGAGACCGAGATGACAAAACTAATGGCG
>Ga0137465_1000193_pt1 | contig 42827 bp, 38 predicted proteins | sample EasRivERMGT828_2_FD_104906 | JGI IMG/M metagenome (GOLD analysis project Ga0137465, IMG submission 104906) | Soil microbial communities from meander-bound floodplain in the East River, Colorado, USA - East River MetaG ERMGT828_2 | ecosystem: Environmental > Terrestrial > Soil > Floodplain ... | reverse complement strand
TTCCAGGCGCCATGACCCCCCTGATGTTCGCAGCGCGCGAAGGCCACATCGACGTGGCCCGGCTGCTGCTGGACGCCGGCGCCGATGTAAATGAGGTCGATAAGAACGACATCGGTCCGTTGTTGATGGCGATCAGCAACAATCGCATTCCGATGGCGCGCTTCCTGATCGATCGCGGAGCCAACATCAACGCCGGGGACTGGTACGGCCGCACGCCGTTGTTCGCTGCGATTGAAATCCGCAATGTGGACCTCCACTACGTGACGTTCGAACACATGCTGACGGCGGAAGATCGCAAAGCTGCTTTCGATTTGATCCAGTCATTGCTGGAACGCGGCGTCGACCCGAACATCCGGGTCAAGGAAGTGCCGCCGCTTCGCCGCTGGATGTATCTGCTCGGCGGCTCCCTTGCATGGGTGGACTTCACCGGACAGACACCGTTTCTGCTCGCATCGCTTTCCGGCGATGTCGCCACAATGCGTCTCCTCCTCCAGCACAAAGCCGACCCGAAGATCACGACATTCGCAGGTACCAACGCGCTGATGGCAGCGGCTGGCGTGAACTGGGTGGTGAATCAGACTTTCACTGACGGTGAGGAAAAGCTGCTGGAAGCGGTCAAACTTTGTTTTGAACTCGGACTCGACGTTAATGCAACCAACTCCATGGGTCTCACCGCGGCCATGGGTGCAGCCAATCGGGGTTCGGACTCCATTATCGAATTCCTCGCAGCGAAAAGCGCGCGGCTGGATGCGAAAGATAAAGTCGGACGCACGGCATACAACTGGGCGGAGGGTGTCTTTCTCGCGACGCATGCGCCGGTGCCGAAACCGAGTTCGATGGCGTTGATTCAGAAATTGTCCCCTTCGAAATAGGGCATGGAAACACCAAGGCACAAAGGCGCAAAGGCACAAAGAAGAGCCGCATCAGCAATTGTTTTTGCGGCTCTTCTTTGTGCCTTTGCGCCTTTGCGCCTTGGCGCTGTCTCACAACAGCAGCCGGTCACACAACAACAAGTCCAGGCAACCCTCAAGCAGTACTGCATCACCTGCCACAACCAGCGCGCGAAGACGGGCAACCTCGAACTCGACACCAAAGATCTCACGCGCCTGGAAAACGAGGCAGCGGCCTGGGAGTCGGTTGTCCGAAAGCTCCGCACGGGAATGATGCCGCCAAAGACTGCGCCTCGTCCCGACCGCGCCACACTCGACGGCGTGGCAGCATGGCTCGAAACTGGGCTCGATCGAGCGGCAGCGCTTCGTCCGAACCCGGGATCGCCATCGCTTCACCGGATGAACCGCAACGAGTACGCCAATGCGATCCGCGACCTTCTGGACCTGAAGGTTGACGTCACGACTCTTCTTCCGAGCGACAGCACAAGCGCGGGCTTCGACAACATCGCGGATATTCTCGGAACATCGCCGGCTCTGATTCAGGGGTATCTCTCGGCCGCAATGAAAATCAGCCGTCTCGCCGTGGGGGATCTATCCGCGCCTCCGGCGCCGGTGACGTATCGCGCTCCGCGCGGTCTGTCGCAGCGCGCGCATCTGGACGGTATGCCGATCGGTACTCAGGGCGGAATGACAGCGCGCCATAATTTCCCGCTCGATGCCGAATACGAAATTCGTATCACTGGTGCGCGCCTTGACCTGACTCTGGACGACACGCCCATTCCGACCGGAGGCCGTGCCGCTGTCCGCATGCCGGTCACGGCAGGTCCGCACACGATCGGTGCGTCGGTTGTGCGTGCCGTCGATCCTGCATCGATGGACGACATTTTCAGCGCGCCGCAGCGTGGCGGCGGTGGAATCACCAACATCACGATCACGGGTCCATTCCTGCCCACGGGCGCGGGAACGACGCCGAGCCGCCGTCGGATTTTCGTTTGCGCTCCGGCTTCCTCCGCCGAGGAATTGCCCTGCGCGAGGCAGATTCTCAGGACGCTTGCCACACGCGCTTTCAGACAGCCGATCAAGGACAACGATTCCTCCATGGAAACGCTGCTCCAGTTTTTCCAGGAGGGCCGCAAATCCGGAGGTTTCGAAACCGGCATTCAGCAGGCGCTGGCCCGCATGCTGGTCGATCCGAGATTCATCTTCCGGATGGAGCACATCCCGGCCAATGTTGCGTTGGGCACGGCGTATCGTCTGAGTGATCTGGAAATCGCGACGCGTCTTTCCTTCTTTTTATGGAGCAGCATCCCGGATGACACGCTGCTGAATCTCGCGATCGCTGGAAGGCTCTCGAACCCGACAGTGCTCGAACAGCAGACCCGGCGCATGCTGGCCGATCCCAAAGCGCAGTCGCTGATCGACAATTTCGCCACCGAGTGGATGCGTCTTCGCGAACTGGAAAATGCGGAACCTGAGTCGGCCGACTTTGACGGAAACTTGCGCATGGCGTTCCAGCGCGAAACGCAGTCGTTCTTTGAAAGCATCATGCGTGAGGATCGCAGCATCCTCGACCTTTTGAATGCCGACTACACATTCGTGGACGAGCGGCTTGCGCGCCATTACGGGATTCCGAACGTAAAAGGCAGCCTGTTCCGCCGCGTCACGCTCGCGCAGGACTCTCCGCGTCGTGGGGTCGTTGGAAAGGGAAGTGTCCTGCTGGTGACGTCTGCAGCGAATCGGACTTCGCCCGTGCAGCGCGGCCAATGGATTCTGGAAAACCTGTTGGGCTCGAAGGCCCCGAATCCTCCACCAGGCGTAGAGACGAATCTCGAGGAAACCGACCCGAGCAAGGCCAGGTCGCTGCGAGAGCGCATGGAACAGCATCGTACCAACGCCGTTTGCGCGTCGTGCCACAACATCATGGATCCCATCGGGTTCAGCCTGGAGAATTTTGATCTCGTCGGAAAGTGGCGCGACTACGACGGAAAAACGAAGATCGACGCGTCGTCTGAAATGGTCGACGGTACGAAACTCGACGGTCCCGCGAGTATCCGGCGGGCCCTCATGGATCGTTCTGACATGTTTGTGACGGTCGCGACCGAAAAACTTTTGACGTACGCCGCGGGCCGGTCGGTATCGGCGACGGATATGCCGGCGGTCCGGAAGGTTGTCCGTGAAGCGGCCCGCAATGACCATCGGTTTTCATCGCTGATTCTGGGTGTCGTGAAGAGCGAACCATTTCAGACGCGAACTAAATAGGAGATCGCACATGAACTTCATAACGAAGAAACATTTGTCCAGGCGAACATTTCTGCGCGGCACAGGCGTATCGCTCGCATTGCCTTTGATGGAGTCGATGCTGCCGGCGCAAACGCCTTCCACGGTTCCGAAAAGCCGGCTGGCATGCATTTTCTTTCCACATGGCGTAACAATGGATAAGTGGACGCCGGCAACCGAGGGTTCCGGCTTCGAGTTCACGCCGATCTTGAAACCGCTCGAGCCGTTCCGCGATCACCTCACGATTGTCAGCAATACCTACGCGCCGATGGCCTACGGCCCCGATGCGTCTGCGGCCGCGAACCACGCCCGGTCGTCGGCCGTATTCATCACGGGAGCCCGGCCGGAGGAAACAGCGCGCCCGGTGCTCGGCATATCGGTGGATCAGATGGCGGCCAAAGAGATCGGCCAGGACACGCCGCTCCCATCGATCGAATTGACCGTCGAAGAAGGCGGCCTGACGAGTCCGTTCAGAAACTCGATATCGTGGCAGTCGCCCACATCGCCGTTACCGATGGAACACAATCCGCAGGTGATCTTCGAAAAACTCTTTGGCGATGGAACCAACGACGCGCAGCGCCGCGCCCGCAGGCAGGAATCCCGCAGTCTGCTGGATTCGGTCATGAGTCAGGTCGCCTCGCTCAAGAAGGAACTGCCGGCCGGGGATCGCGGCCGCCTTACCAGCTACCTTGACGATGTGCGCGAGATCGAACGACGTATCCAGAAAGCGCAAAGCCAGATGGAAGCAGCCAAACTCGACGTGCCCGATACGCCGACCGGCGTGCCGGATTCGTTCGAGCAACATATCAAGATGCTGTTCGATCTTCAGGTGCTCGCGTTCCGCGCGGAGATCACACGCATTTCAACGTTGATGCTGGCGCATGAGCTCAGCAATGCCGTCTTTCCCGCGACCAACATCCGCGACGGCTTCCACAATCTCTCGCATCACTCGAACAACCGCGGCAACAAAGACCGCTTCGCCGAGTTGAATGCATACCACCACGGAATGCTGGCTTACTTTCTCCAGAAGCTGAAAGACACGCCGGACGGACCCGGGTCTCTGCTGGATCACTCACTGGTTCTCTGGGGCAGCGGAATGAGCGACGGCAACCAGCACAATCACACGCCGCTGCCGATGATCATGGCGGGAAGGGCATCCGGGGCGATAAAGGGCGGCCGGCACATCAAGCTGCCGAAACTCACGACACACTCAAACCTGTTGCTGACAGTCCTGCATAAGGCAGGCGCCCGTTCGGAGAAGATCGGGGACAGCACCGGGGTGATAGGGGACATCTAGACGGTTAAAACAACGGCCCGGTGCTGTTACCCATCATGGCCTGCCTCACCATGGGGATCGGCGGCCCTCCATAAGTCAAATACTGATCATGGAACTCACGCCACGCGTTTCGGCCGCCGCGTGTGGCGGTCCAGTCATCGCGCAGTTTCCGGATCATCAGTTTACCCATCGTGTAATTCAGGTACGCAGGATCGTATGTGCCGCGCGACGCCTGCTGCCGCGCGGTGCCGGGATCTGAAAACGCCTGCTCTCGGAACATCTTCTCGGATTCCTCCACGGTCATGCCCTTGGTATGCAGGCCGATTGCTGAGAGAAACCGTACGTTTCGCAGCAAAGCATTCGTCAGTTGGCCGATACGCGTTTCAGGATCGCCGTTGCCCAGTCCCATATCCCACATCATTTCTTCCGCGTAATGCGCCCAGCCTTCGGCAAAGGCGTAGCCGACAAACAACCGGCCAACCAGCGACGGATTTCGGTTCGAATGCAGAAACTGCAGGAAATGCCCGGGCCAGACTTCGTGCACCGAGGTGAAAAGCAGATCGGCCTGCCCCGGCAGGTAATCGCGCTGCTCCGCCGCCGGCCACGATGGATCGGGCGGCGCAATGTAATACGTCGCCGCGAGGCCCTTTTCGTACGGGCCCGGTATGTCGATGTATGCAAAGTTCGCCCTGTTGTATGGCGGCGCTTCGTCGACGCGGGCTTCTTCGGTGCCGGGAACAGTCGCGACCTTCGCGTCCTCGACAAACTTCTTCAGTACTACAAGCTGCGCTCGCGCGCCTTCAACGGCTCCGCCCTTCGGCTTGTTTGCACTCGTCTTAGCGATGCATGCGGGGATGGTGGCGCCCGGCGCGTATTTCGCGCAGGCTTCGCGAAGCGCCTGTTGATTGCGTTCGAGGTCGGCGCGTCCGGCGGCTTCGAGTTCCGCGAGCGGGGTCGTCACCCCTTCGGTCGCTTCGAGCATCCTCGCAAATTTCTCAGGGCCCAGAGCGAAACTTCCCGTCGCCGTTGCACGCTGGCCTTCAAACCATTTGGCAAGATTACGCATTGCAGAAACCGCGCCGGCGTTCGCGTCGGTCAACTCTTTCTGAAGTGCGGGATCCGCGACGCTCTTGAAGATTCCGGCAATGTCGCTTTCATAAAAATCCGCGAAGCCCCGGAATGCCGACACCCCGCGTTCGAGCAGCGGCCGAGCCAGAGGCTTTCGCAGGTTCGTCTGAATCTGAGAAGCCGCCTGCGGAATCGCTCGCGCGTATTTGATGTAGGCGCGCATGCGTGTCTCGAGCGGAGCGTACTCGCGAGTCAGGTATGGACTCGGGTCGAGGTTGTCCGCCGCCCAGTCCAGGTACCAGGCGGGATTTAGAAACGGCGCTTCGGCGGTTTCCATCCAGAAGAGATCGCGATCGATGCGGGCGACGAGAAGGTCGCGCTCGAACCTGTCTTTCTCGCTGAGCGATTCGCCGGCAACAGACATCGCGCGATCGCGGGCCGCGTGGAGTCGATGGAACTCGGCATGGATTCCGGCTTCGCTCCAGTCCGGAAAGACGCCGTCATATTCATGTCTGCCGGCCTGGACCGCAAAGACCGGATGAGCCTTCAAATGATCCTCGATCAACGCGTCACGGATCGCAGGCCACGGATTGTCGGCAGCAGTAGGCGTCTTTTCAGACTCTCGTGCGCATGCGATCGCAAAACCGAACAGGACTAAGAAAACCACCAACCTCATGACGGAACCTCCGGGTTCATTCTAGCGTAGCGCGGTAAAAGGAAAGTTGACAGCCCTCGCGCGCGGGGACTACTCTTCACCAAGACATCTAGGGTAGAGCGCGACGAGAGGTTCCGCATGAAGAATATTCTTCGACGCATATTCCGGCGTTCCGAGTTGGACAGTGATATTCGTGAAGAGATCGAATCGCACATCGCGATGCGAGCCGAGTTGAATCGGGAATCCGGCATGCCCCAGCAGGATGCGGATGTCGACGCGAGGCGGCGATTCGGGAATGCGACTTCGGTTCGCGAAGAGATCTATCACTTTAACGGCTTCGGAGTTCTCGAAAGCATCCTGAGAGATTTCAGGTACGCGGTTCGGACGCTCGTGAAGAGTCCGTCCTTCCCAGCAGTCGCGTTGCTTTCACTATCGATCGGCATCGGTGCGAACACCGCCGTGTTCAGCGTCATCGACCCGCTGTTTGTGAAGAAACTTCCTTTGACTCGCCCGGAAGAACTGGTCTCCTTTGCCGTGACTCGTCCGGATCTTCGAATCATGATGCCCGGTTTACCCGAAGCGCTCAGCGGCAAGCTGGGTTTTGGACGGTCGGGCATAACCTATCGGGAATTCGAACGTCTCCGCGACAACAACGACGTATTTGCCGGGATTTTCGTTTTCGGTGGCCGGAATAGCGGCATGCGGCTGCTGAATGCCGCGGGCGAGGTTGACGCTCAGGGAGATGGGCTCGCTGTCGAAAGAGTATCGAGTGGCTTTTTTCAAACACTGGGTGCTGTACCCGCGTTGGGCCGGACGTTTGTGGAAGATGATGACCGTGCCGGAGCTTCGCCGGTCGGGGTCATCAGCTATGCGCTGTGGCAACGACAATTCGGCCTCGATCCGAATGTTGTCGGGAAGACGCTGACGCTGGTATCTCCGAGCTTGCATCCAGCCGATGACGACGTTCGAACTGTCGTGACCATTGTCGGTGTGGCGACGCGAGGTTTCTCCGGGCTCGAGGTCGGTTCACCGTCGGATATGTGGGTTCCTCTGCAGGGTATGGCAGCAGGAAGCACTCCGAAGGACGTCGATTGGTGGGGCGGCTACAAGGGGTTGGCGCGGCTCAAACCTGGCATAGGTTCGCAACAAGCGCAGACGAGTGCGAATACGGCATTTGGGCGGATGCAGGACAATTGGGCCAGAGAGTTCGGTGCATCCTGGACCGAAGACCAGAGAACTCAGTTTGCGGGTCAGAAGCTCGCGCTGGAGTCCGCCGCGCGAGGCTGGTCGGGCGTGCGCGACCGGTTCCGGCAGCAGTTGTTCGTTCTCATGGCGGCCGTCGCGTCGGTCCTTTTCATCGCATGCGCCAATGTCGCGGTTCTCCTGCTGGCGCGCGGCAACCTGCGGCGGAAGGAACTGGCAATCCGGATGTCGATCGGCAGCGGGCGAGGCCGCGTCGTGCGTCAGTTGCTCATCGAAAGCCTGACCATCGCCGGCATGAGCGCAGTTCCTGGACTCATCGTGGCGCGTTGGGGCGCCCGTCTGCTGGTCGCATATACGCCGGAACTGGCGGGTCTGGACGTTGGTCTGGACTTTCGAATTCTCCTCTTTACGATGACAATCGCCGTCACCAGCGCCGTCGTATTCGGCCTGGTTCCGTCGTTGCGATCGACACAGCCGGATCTCAATCCGTCGCTCAAAGACGCGTACGTGAGCTTCGGCAGGACTCGATCGCGCTTCGCCTTGAACAAGCTGCTGATCGGATCTCAGATTGCGTTGTCGCTCGTGCTGCTCGTCGGCGCGGGACTGTTTGTGCGTACGTTTCAGAATCTCATGAACATCGACACGGGCTTTGACCGCGAGAATGTCGTTGTTTTCGATCTTGATCGATCCGTCGACCTGGGGCGTCTCGGGCAGCTGTTCACGCGACTCGAAGGATTGCCGGGCATTCAGTCCGCCACAACATGGGACACCGGTATGCTCGGCCAGGGCGTGACCATGGTCGGGCCGGTACGCGTTGACGGTCATGTTCCCCGGCCAGGGGAGGACTTGTGGTCGTTTGCGACATCGGTGGGGCCGCGATTCTTCGAAACCGTCGGCATCTCGCTGCTGGCAGGGCGTGACTTCCGGCCCGAGGATGCCGGCCGCCGTGTCGCCGTGATCAACGAAACGATGGCGAGGTTTTTCTTCGGCAATCAGGATCCGATCGGCAGGAGTTACAACGCCAGTCGTGATCCGAAATTCAGAACGGAAATCATCGGTGTTGCTGAAGACACGAAGTACGCCTCACTGACCGGTGAACCTCCGCGCGTGACATACACACCCTTATCGCTTAATCCAGCGAACGCGCGATCCTCCAAGTTCGCCGTGCGCATATCGTCGTCACCGGCTGCCGTAGCAAATGCAGTCACGAGCGCAGTGAAGGAGTTGGATTCCAGCCTGCAGGTCACGAGGGTTCAAACTTTGCAGGAAACAGTTCTCGGCAAACTCGTCCAGCCAAGATTCATCGCTCACCTTGCGAGCCTCTTCAGCGTGCTTGCGCTCTTTCTCGCGTGCGTCGGTCTCTATGGAACGCTCTCCAATGCCGTGATGCACCGGACGAATGAGATCGGCATCCGGATGGCTCTGGGCGCCCGTGCAATCGATGTTCTGACGATGTTGATGCAGGAGACAGGCTGGATTCTCGCGGGCGGTCTCCTCGCGGGCCTCGCGGGTGCAGCGCTTGCGGGTCAGGCGATCTCCAGTCTGCTTTTCGGCCTGACGCCAACGGATCCATCGACATTCGCTGCAGCGGTGCTGCTCCTGATTGTCGCGGCCGCTATTGCGGCTTATGTGCCGGCTCGTAGAGCCTCTCGAGTCGATCCCGTCATTGCGCTTCGGCACGACTGACTGTTCGCGGCGGCGGAAACGGGGATAGAATCCTGTTCATGGCAGAAAGAGAACAGTTGATTCTGACCGCCACCGGCGCCGACCAGGTCGGCCTGGTTGAAAAATTGTCCGCGTTCATTTCGGGGCGAGGCTGCAACATCGAAGACAGCAAGATGGCGGTTTTCTGCGGCGAGTTCGCCGTCATCGTGTTGATCAGCGGCGAGAAGCCGAATCTCATACGAATCGCCGCGGAGTATCGGGAGATCGAAAGCGAAACCGGGTTGGCCGTTGCCGTCAAGACACCGACCGTAAGAAAGACTTCAGGATCGGTTCTTCCATACAAGCTGACCGCGTCGGCCATGGACCATCCGGGAATCGTGTATCACATCAGCGGGCTGCTGCGGAGTCTGGGTGTGAACATCGAAGCCATGGAAACGAAAACGTATTCCGCGCCGGTCAGCGGCACTCCACTGTTTGAACTCGAGGCGGAGTTGTCGTTGCCGGCCCGCGCGAACATCAATGAAGTGCGGGAGCGTCTTGCTGAACTGCAGCGCGAGCAGAATATCGATATCGATCTTCGGCTTAACGGCTGACTTCGGGACCGTGTCCCCGTTTGTACACCATGAACGTCCGCTTGAATTCCATGACGACGTCCTCCTCCTGATTGAAGCCTGACGTCTTTACGCGAACGATGCCGACGTTTGGACGTGAACTGGATTCCCGCTTTTCGAGCACTTCACTCTGCGAATAGATCGTATCTCCCTCGAAAACCGGATTGGGGATGACGACTTCATCCCATCCGAGATTCGCGAATGCGTTCTGCGTGAGATCGGTGACGGACTGACCCGTCATGATCGACAGGGTCAGACACGAATCGACAAGCGGCTTTCCGAACTCCGTCTTCGAACTGTAGTGAAAGTCGAAGTGCAGGGGATTGGTATTCATCGTCAGAAGGCTGAACCAGGTGTTGTCTGCAGCAAGGATCGTTCGGCCGAGCGGATGCTTGTACACATCTCCAACCTCGAAGTCTTCGTAAAACCGTCCGGTCCATCCTTGTTTGATCGCCATGGCTTCTCCCTTTATTAGCGTCGGGCCCACCCACGCTGTTTCAGACCATCTCGTACCAGGAACTGCGGCCGCGTCCGAGCAGCCGGAGATGGCCGGCCTGTACCAGTTGCCTCAAATGAAGCTTCAGCGTGTTTCGATTTGCCCTGGTGAGCGAAAGCGCGGAGTTCAACGTGACGCGTCCGTGCTGCCGGGCGATCTGAAGCAACTGTTCGTCGATTACTGAAAGGGCAGTCATCAGGCGTTCGTTCTTGACCTTTTCCCCCAGCGAGTTTTTCTGCTCGACCAGACACATCAGAAAAAAGCGAATCCAGTCCATCAGGTGCGATTCATCTTTATCGAGCGTACCCTGCGCGCTGCGGAGAGCCCGGTAGTACTGCTCGCGGCTTTCTTCGATGACCCGCTCGAGCGAGCTGTAGGGAACGTAGTTGTAACCTGTCCGCAACAGCGCGAGATTCGTCAGCACGCGCGCAAGCCGGCCATTGCCGTCCTGAAAAGGATGGATGGCGAGAAACCGCACGATGAAGACCGCGATCACGAGAAGGGGATGATGTCTGGTGCCGGTCAATTCGCGATTGGTCCAGCCGACCAGTTCTTCCATCAGCCGCGGCGTGTCGAACGGCGTGGCCGTTTCAAATATCACACCGACACTCCGGCCGTGCTGATCGAATGCCTCGACGTTATTCGTGATTGTTTTGTATTCGCCGCGATGCCGTTCGTCCCGCGTGGAGTGCTTCAGAAGGACGCCATGAAGCTGCTTGATGTGGTTCTCGGTGAGCGGAATGTCGGACCAGGAATCGAAGACCATTGTCGTGGCGTCCGCGTATCCCGCGACCTCCTGCTCGTCGCGTGTCCGGAACGATCCGAGATCGAGATTCGAAAGCAGAATGTCGATTTCACGATCGGTCAGTTTCGCTCCTTCGATTCGAGTCGAAGCGCCGATTGATTCGACCGTCGTCACGTGCCGCAACGTTGCGAGCCGGTCCGGGGCGAGATTGCCAAAAGCCTTCCAAGCGCCTTTGAACTCATCGATTTCACCGACAAGCCGCAAAACGTCGCTGGTAAGGACAAGATTTCGAAATGGGTCCAGTCGCATAACGGCTTTGCCTCACGAGACCCCGTTTTGCTTTTCTGCGGGGCAGCCTGCTTTCCGTGGGGCAGGCTTTAAGTATTTCGTCTTTAGTCTTTCTGGTTATGACTTTTATATTCGTCCACGCCGCTACCACAAAACCGAAACACGCCGGTCTCGCCGAAGACATGCGCCAAGCATTGCTCAGTCCAATGATTCGATCCGAAAACGTCGGCGTATTCGATGCGGACGAGTCCATAAAGCGCCAACTTGCGTGCGCGATACGAGACCAATTGGGATTGATCATTAATGGTGACATTGAGCGGGATATAGCCGGTAGTTTGGCTAGCGAACAGAAGGGCCGGGTCGGACCTTATCAAGTTGCTCCAGTCTTGGGGCGGGAACTTGGTATTGCGAAAATCCCATACTCCTATAATCGTTGCATTCAGGGCTGGCGTCCTGCCCGTATTGATCAAAATAACCGCCAGTTCGATCTCGCGATCTCCGAGCGCCAACTCCCTTGGAAAACGCAACTCATGAATTCCAACCCACGGCCTCTCATTCAGCTGAAATGCGTCCTGAGCAATGTCGGCGGACCGCTTAGCCTCTCTCGCCAAGTTATTCGTCGCAATGGCCTGAGTAGTGGCTTGCCGGATAAGGCTGTCAGTTTTTTCGAGAGACTGGCTCATCTTCCTGGTTTGCTCTTCCGCTTGTTTCGATTGAGCTTCAGCAGCCACAGCCAAATCATGGGTGTCAGCGCTGCTAGTCTTCATTTCAGTCAGTTGTCGGTTCATCAAGTGGGAAGTGAATACCGCAATGCCGACTTGACCTATAGTGCCAAGGGCCACTATGGCCCCGGTCAGGACAAGCCATTTATTGGCAATAGTGGTCTGCTTCCATCGTTGCCAGCGACTCATCGCCATTGGTGGCACCTGATTGCTGCCATCGTCGCGCTAATCGTTGGGTGCCTCAGTTCGCTTGCTTTCGTACTTACATTTCTTTTTACCGACGGGTCCTTTCGGCGATTCGTCGCGTGCGAAATAGGCTGGCTCGCTCTCATGATTTGTTCCGTAGCGGTCATGATTATTATGTATGTAAGGCTCCTGAATTGATCCCGAAGGTAGCCTCGATCCCAAGTGCGTGAATCTCATGAATGAGAACCGACAAGTTGTGACACAGGACCTTGCAGAGGGCTTCGTTGACCATCGCAGTATCGGTCTTAGATCGAAGGCTGTCACCAAACTTTCGCTTCATCATGGAAAAGGTCGTTTCGACATTCGACCGCTTGTGGTAGCAGCGAAGGAACTCTTCACGTTTCCACATGAAGAAATAAAACATGTCGCGCCAGACTTGGCTGTTGCGTCCGTTCTCCCCTCGGTCCGTTGTGTTCTTCTTCAGGGCAATGAACGGCAGAGCGCCAGCATTGCGAACCGCGCGCACGTTTTCGGCAGTCAGGTAAGCCTTGTCGCCGGACACTTCAGACAGTTCAAAGTTCTCGGCAGTCTTGGCAACCAACGACGGCATCATTTTCGCGTCGTGTGCGTGCTTCCCGGCGATCTCAATCGACGTGACAATATTCGTCTTCACGCCGGTCATGAGATGCACCTTAACCCATCCACGCTTGAAGGATTCCCGTCCGTACTTGTGGTCGAACCAACGTTCAAAACGCGACGTGGAAAAGCCCGACGAATCGACGGCAAAGTCAGTCTCTACCGACTTCAGCGGCAGACTAGACGTGACAATCAGTTCCTTCAGGATCGGCGTCAGGTCGGGATTGTCGAGATACCGAAAGATGCTGTTGTAGTGCGGCAGGCTGGCGATGTGTCCACGCTCACGCGCTTCCCTAAGATCAGACATGAAGCGACGACCGGAAAGCGTACTGAAGACTTTGTAGGTCGCGGCAAAGATCACGTCAGAAAGGGGAAGGCGACGTTGACCGCGCCCCTCTTGTCCTGGCGTAACGACACTGCCGCAGAGATCCGCAAGCAATCGCTGGAAGTGATCCTTCTCGGTGGTCTGGGCCGTGTTGTACGCCTTCCACTGCTGAGGATAGGTTTTTCGCTTCGCAACAGTCAGCGTCTCGGTGACCGTCTCGCTGCCATCGGAATGCCGCTCACGTTTGACGACAAGCTGAACGGCGAGGATGTGCTTGCAGAACTGACGGCGACTTTCGAAGTCGGGACAGTCGCAATCGGCGTGCTCGCCGACAATCCGGACGGCGTATTTGCTCGTTGGGCGAGTCTGCGAAGGGACGATCCATTTGCCGCCGCTCTCTGCGATACGGAAGCGGTCGGCGATGTCGATTGCCTTGATTTCTCTGGGGCTAAGATCCACGGGCAACTTCCTTTCTTGATGGAAGGCGTCCGTGGCCATATGATTGGCTTGACGGCTCGCATAGGTGCCTCGAACGCCTTGCGGGTTTCACCGACGCGGGGTGTTATCAGCACCCCGTTCGGCTTGGGTTTGGATGGGGGGCGCGGGCCTCGAACCCGCGACTTCCCGGGTCAGAACCGGGTACTCTGCCGAACTGAGTTAGCCCCCCGTTCGAACTCACTTCCTTCCTCAAAACGGCATGTAGAAGTAGACCTTCTTCCCGTCCTTCATTTCGCTTTCGACGTCGGTCTTCATAGGAGTCTTAGCGAGACGATCCAGTGTGTTCTTGACTGCCGATGTTGGATTCGCGTATGCGGTTGTATTAAAGCCGATTTGTCCAAGGCCCTGTACAACGTCGGCCACGGCCAGCCGATCGCCTATCTTGGCGTGCAACACCTGAAGGCATGCTTCCTTGAGGCCAAGACCCGATTCAACCTCAGCTTTCTTCCCGAGCAAGGCCCTAAGAGAGACGATGATCTGCTTAGTCGAAACGATTTTCTTTTCGATCTCCATTTGCTGCTTTTGCAATTCCTTCAAGTCTGCGAGCGCGGCCTGAAGCGCCTTGTCGTAAACCTCATTTGTCATAGGAGATACTATACGTGAAACGAGCTAATATGAGCAACACTAAACTATACAAAAAGATATCTACAAAATGGGTCGAAGCGGTAGCCGATGCGGAGGTCGCACTTCGGGAGGCGAAGCAGCGTGTTCGCGAGTTGAAGATTGCGCTCTCGATTCTGAAAGAGAAAGCGGAGAGCGACACTCCTTTTCCCGGAGAGAGATGAAGTGACGAATGAGATTTTTCATTCAGTGTTTCGTGAGGCAGGGGAATCTTTTGTGGGGCAACTACTTACTGTGAGGCAAAGCCTCGCATAACCGCAAATATACCCGCAAATACCCATAGCCTCAATCGGGTGTTTGCGGGTGTATCTTCGGCTATGGGGTCCGGCTTCTTGGGTTGACTAAAGTAGCTACCAGGAGCTACATTGAATCTTACCATGCGTTCGATCGGCATCAAAGTGCTTAAAAACAAGCTGAGCGAATATGTCCGCCTTGCCGCATCCGGCGAGACGATTCTGGTCACCGATCGCGATACGGTCGTCGCCGAGCTTGTTCCTCCGCGTGCCGGCCGGGCTGAACACCTGGACGACGCGCTGCTTGCTGAAGCGGTACGCAAGGGATGGCTGCGGCCGCCGGCGCTTGTTATCGAAGGAGCGCCTCCGCGGAAGCCGGTGATGAAGTGGGCTGCTCTGGTTCGTGAACTGGCGGGGGACAGGGAAGACCGGTGATTTATGTGGACACGTCCGTGGTCCTGGCGCACCTGCTCACCGAGGACAAGGTTCCGCCGAGGGAGATGTGGGAGGAGCCTCTGGTGTCGAGCCGGCTACTCGAATACGAACTGTGGAACCGGATACACGCGGGGCATCTGGCGGAGTCGCACGGGGAGGCGGTGCGGGGGATCATTTCAAAGTTTGCGATCCTGGAGATGATTCAGCCGGTTCTTTCGCGCGCTGTTGAACTCTTTCCCGTCGCAGTGCGGACGCTGGACGCGCTTCACCTGGCATCGATCGAGTTTCTTCGGGAACAATCGCTCGACATCATGCTCGCGACCTACGATCCGCGCATGCTCGCGGCCGCCCGGAAACTGAAGCTTCCCGTTTATCCGCTCTGAGTCACTTTGCCATTTCCGCCGGAATCGGAAGCGTGACCACACCCTTTGCGGCCCATTCGGCGCCTCGCGCGAATGTCACGCCGAACGGAAGTTGTTTCACATTTTCACCGTCGTGACCGAGAGCGGTATTGAACACGCGGCCTTTTCCATATTCGGTGGTCCAGAGGATCGGCTGGTGAATGCCCGTGCCGGGGATCGGCTGCCGCGCCCGGCCGGCATAAAGGGAATGGTCGTCCCAGGCGGTGGCCAGCACACGATAAGTGCCGTCGAGCTGCCAGCGGAGATTTGCGTACAACTCATCTCGCAGCATCGGAAAAGAGGATTTGAGTCCTTTCGTTATGGGATGGTCTTCGTCTTTAACATCGACGGTGAAATCGTGCCGCGCTGAATGGTGCCCATTGTTCGGACGCCAGTTGCCGCCGCTCATCTTTTCGAATTCCTTCCACCCGTCGAAAGCGCCCAGCGCGAGGTGATAGATCACGAGTCCCTTGCCGGAACTGACGAAGCTCTGTAGTGCCGCCTCGGCTCGCTCGCCCCATCGTTCCTTGTCGCCGCGGTTGTAGTAATTGATAACGACGAGATCGTAATTGGCCAGGGTTTCAGGGCCCAGCCCGCGCGGTTCCTCACTGATGCGCACTTCGAATTTTTTCGTGTCTTCAAGGATCTGCTTCAACACCGGAGTTGTTTCCTTCCATGGGTGCACGTGCTGCCCGGTTAGAAGGAGAACCTGGATCTTCGACGGGTCCGGCGGCGGGCTCGGCTGCGCGAACAGGACGCATGTCGAAACGAGGAGCAGAGCACCCGCGGCGATGAGTTTTTTCATGACGGCCTCCCGGCGGTAATGAATTTGTGGTATGTGGCGGAATCTATATCTCGACAATCAACCCTGTCAACCTGCGCTATGATGACGTGCTTATGTCCGAAGCCGGAAAGAAACAGAGGCCGCGCCGGCCGCCTGGACCAAACCTCTTCGCACTGCTGACGCCATACAGGCCGCTCGTCGTTGCGCTCGTCGTGTTGACGATCCTCGGGAACGGCTTGAATCTCGTGATTCCATGGCTCATCGCGCGAGCGATCGATACGTTTGGCACGCCGCAGTTTGTTCTCAACACGTTAATCGTCGAGTTCAGCGCCATCGCATTCGGCATTTTCTTCTTCGGCTATTTGCAAACCGTTGTCCAGATACACGCCTCGGAGCGCGTGGCAAGAGATCTGCGCACGAAAGTAGTGAACAAGATATCGGTCCAGGACCATGCGTTCATCCAGGACGCCACGCCCGCAAAACTGTTGACGAACCTCACCTCAGACGCCGACGCCGTAAAGAGTTTCGTTGCGCTGGCGGTGCCGTCGATGATTTCTTCAGTTTTCCTGATCATCGGCGCGAGCATCCTGCTGATTTCGGTCGACTGGAAACTGGCATTGGGCGTTCTCGCTGTGCTGCCGGTCATCGGTGTTACGTTCGCGATTGTTCTGGGCAAGGTCCGCAACCTTTTCATGAAGTCACAGCAGGCGGTCGACTGGCTCAACAAGGTCATTAACGAAAGCATCCTTGGAGCCGCGCTAGTCCGACTGGTGAATTCGCGGCAGCATGAATTTGAGAAGTTCGTTGCCGCGAACGAGGAGCAGCGAACGGTCAGCCTCCGTATCCTGCGGCTTTTTGCCGGTCTGATTCCGGTCATTATCTTTTCCACGAATCTGGCGACGTTGATGATTCTGACTCTGGGCGGCCGTTACGTGATTCAGGGCTCGATGAGTCTCGGCGATTTCATGGCATTCAACAGCTATCTTGCGATCCTGATTTTTCCGGTGATCATGATTGGATTCATGAGCAACGTCATGGCGCAGGCGAGCGCATCGTATGTGCGCATTTCGATGGTGCTCAACGCTCCGGACAGGAAAGACACAGGGACGCTCGTGACGCAGTTGAGGGGCGATGTCGCCGTCCGTGAGGTGTCGGTATCGCTCGGCGGCAAGGATGTCCTGAAGAACGTTTCCCTCGCCGCGGCAGCCGGCACTCGAACAGCCGTTATCGGCCCGACGGCGGCCGGCAAGACACAGTTGCTGTACCTGCTCACGGGATTGCTCCGTCCGGCATCCGGAACAGTGCAGTACGACGGGAAGAACATCGACGAGTACGACAAGAAGTCGCTGCACCTGCAGATCGGGTTCGTTTTCCAGGATTCGATTATTTTCAACCTGACGCTGCGCGAAAACATCGCGTTCAGCAAGACCGTCAGGGACGAAGATCTCGAGCGGGCCATCACGACTGCCGAACTCAAAAGCTTTATCGAGAGCCTGCCCGAAAAACTCGACACTGTGGTGTCCGAACGCGGCACCAGCCTCTCCGGCGGACAAAAGCAACGCATCATGCTGGCGCGCGCTCTGGCATTGAATCCAAAAGTTCTGTTACTCGACGACTTCACAGCTCGCGTTGACGCGAACACCGAGGGGAAGATTCTTGAAAACGTCCGCCGGCATTATCCGGGGATCACGCTGCTGTCGGTTACGCAGAAAGTCGCGTCGGTGGAAGCTTACGATCAGATCATTCTGTTGATGGAGGGAGAGGTTCTCGCAACGGGCACACACGCGGAATTGATGAAGACGTCGCCCGAATACGTACAAATCTATGACTCGCAACGAAGCACCAGCCATTTCGAATTACAGGCTGGACGTTCTCAATAAGGACGCCAAAACACAGCAGTCGGCTCCGATCGGCGCGGCGTTGAGACGCCTGGCGCCGTTGCTTTCGGAAGACAAGGCCACGGTTGCGCTCGCATTCGGCGCCATGGTGTTGTCGTCCACGTCGTCGCTGCTGGGCCCGATGATGATCGCGCGGACTGTGGACCTCTACATTCGCGGCGGGGATTTTCGGGGAGTCCTGATTTCTTCCGCGGTGCTGCTCGGTATTTACCTTGCCGGTCTTTTTGCCAGCTACTACCAGACGCTGGCGATGGGCGTCGTCGGACGAACAGTGCTGTTCAAGCTGCGCAACGGGCTTTTTACGAAGCTGCAGGAACTGCCGCTGGCGTTCTTCAACCAGAACAAAGCCGGCGACCTCATTTCGCGCATTAACAACGACACGGACAAGGTGAACCAGTTCTTTTCGCAGTTTCTGGTTCAGCTCACTGCGAACCTTTTCATGATGACGGGCGCGGCCATCTTCCTGTTGTCCCTGAATCTCCGGCTGGGTTTTGCGGCATTGCTGCCGGGGATCGGCGTCCTGATATTCACGCAGCTCATTTCAGGCTGGGTGAAAAGGAAAAATATGAAGAGTCTTCAGGCCCTGGGCGGCATGAGCGCCGAAATTCAGGAGAGCCTGAGCAATTTCAAAGTCATCGTTGCGTTCAACCGTGTCGATTATTTCCGGCAGAAGTTCAACGAAGCCAACGAACGCAATTATGAAGCGTCCGTCGCGACGGGCATCGCGAGCGGGACGTTCATGCCGGTTTATGGACTCGCGCTAAACCTGGGACAGGTCATTGTGCTGTCTTACGGGATCTACCTGATCAGTGCAGGAAGCCTGACTGTCGGCATGCTCATCGGGTTCCTTTTGTACGTGAATAGCTTTTATATGCCGCTGCGGCAACTCGCGGCATTGTGGGCTTCGTTCCAGATGGCGCTGGCGGCTGTCGATCGAATTTCCGAAGTGTTGGCGCTCGAATCCAATATGCCGATCCTTCCTGCCGCGCCCGTTAAAAGCGGAGCGAACAGCCTGCTCGAATTCGATAAGGTGACGTTCAGTTACACCGGCGGCCAGGAGCAGGTACTGCGGGATACGACGTTCGCGCTCGAGCGGGGCAAGACGTATGCGCTCGTGGGGCCCACCGGCGGCGGCAAAACGACTACCGCTTCTTTAATGGCGCGGCTCTACGATCCCACGGCTGGGCGCGTCCTCCTGGACGGCCGCGACATACGGTCGTACAACCCGGAAGAGCGCGCGAAGAAAATCGGATTCATCCTGCAGGAGCCGTTTCTGTTTACAGGTACGATTCGCGACAACGTCCTCTATGGTAACGAGCAGTACCGCGATTATTCCGACGAGCAGCTTGTGTCGTTGTTGAATCAACGGAACGTCGGAACGTTACTCTCGCGGTTCGAGCAGGGACTGCAGACCAAAGTCGCATCGACAGGCGACGCGATCAGCCTGGGGCAGAAACAAATCGTTGCATTCATGCGGGCGGTCCTTCGCGATCCCGAAATCCTGATCCTCGATGAAGCCACGGCGAACATCGACACCGTGACCGAGCAGCAGCTCGAGCAGATACTGGGCAAACTGCCGCAATCGACTACCAAGGTCATCATCGCGCATCGTCTTAATACGATCGCAAACGCCGACGAAATCTTCTTCATCAATTCCGGAGAAATCACACCTGCCGGTTCGATGGAACACGCCCTCGACATGCTCATGCACGGCAAGCGCGTGAGCTGAACTACTCCTGGCGCAGCGCGGAAACCGGGTCGATCCGAAGCGCGCGTCGCGCCGGCAGGTAACAGGAAAGCATCGTCAATGTCGCGAGCAAAGCGGGGGCGCCGATCAGGATCAGAGGATCGGACGAACTTGCACGCGTGACTTCGTACACCTGCGCAAACCAGGTATTCAGGACGCCGGTCAATCCCACTGCGAAAACTTCCCCCGCCAGCATTCCCGCCACGATCAACAGTGCGCTCTCGCGAATCACGACTCGCAGTACTTGAAGTCGGGTTGCTCCCAGCGCGACGCGAATGCCGATTTCTTTGGTTCGTTGCGCGACGGCATAACCGGTGACTCCGGCCAGCCCTACCGCCGCCAGGACAAGTCCGAGCAAGCCGATAATGCCGTAGGAAAGCGTCTGGAACCTGGCCACACCCATCGCTGCAACCAGGCGGTCGTTTTGTCGATTGACGTTAAATACGGTCAGCCGGGGATCCAGTTTCTCGCCGTATGCCCGAAGCTCATCGAGGATGTCGGAATTTCGCTCGCTGCGAACAACGACCGTCAGACCCTGCGATGCCGGCCTGGCAATCTGATCAGGTCCCAGAAGATGAAAAATGAACGGATCCGGATTGGTCAGCAGGCCCGTGGTGCGAAAATCACCGACGACGCCGATGACGTCACAGACGCGGCCTCCGACGATCAACTGACGGCCGATTGGATCTTCTGAGGGAAATGCTTCCTTTGCCAGCGTTGCGTTGATCACGATCGTGTGCGCGTCCTGGGGAATATCGGCATTCGTGAAAAGCCGGCCTCGCAGCGGCTTCATCATGAGTGTTTCGAAGTACTCCGATCCGACAAATTCATGAGTCACCCGCGGTATGGCTCGTTTTTCATTGCCGCTCCCGGCGAGTACTTCCTGAAGTGGCGCGTCTCCAGCCAATGCCGGAGCCATAGTGCGAAAGGCCAGATCGCCGACGGGAGGATTTAACGCGACGCCGGCGTGTGTGATGCCGGGAAACTGCCGCAGCCTTTCGGGAATGGCGTTCAGCAACTGCCATGTTCGTTCCTTCGAGTAACCTTCCCGCAACGGATCGATCGAGAACGAGTACAGATCGCGTGGTTCGAATCCGAAGTCCGCGGCAACGAACGCGCTCTGAACGCCCAGTCCGATGATGCCCACCACGATAACGACTGTTGTGCAACTCGCCACCTGCAGCAGGACCAGAACATTTCGCGAACTGAACCACCGGTAACCCGGCAGAAACCATCCCGGCCCTGCCTTAAGACCCGATGAAAGATCGACATATGTTGCCTTGAAAGCCGGCACAACGCCGAAAAGAACGCCGGCCAACACACTGATGCCCAAAGCCAGCGCGACGGCGAACCAGCCCAGCGACAAATCCAACTGGGTGTAAGGAGGAAACGCTCGCTGGACGAATTGCCGCGTCTGGTAGTTGATCAACAGGGCCAGTGAGAATCCGATGATGCCGCTGAAGATTCCGAGAGTGACGCTTTCAGTCAGCAGTTGTTTGATCATGCGCCTCCGGCTGGCGCCAAGCGCGGTGCGGATCGTGATCTCCCTTCTTCTTGCGCTGGCCTTCGCCAGTAACAGCGTTGACGCGTTCGTGCATGCCAGCAGCAGAAGCAGACCTTCGAGCGTCAGCGGCAACGCGAGCCCCTTTGGAAGGTCTGCTTTGCGCATCGGAAACAACTGGCCGCCGGGAAGCAGAGTTGTGATTCGGGCCGGGCTTGCAGTGGCGGCTGTCGGGCCGTTCTTTTCTTTTTCGATCTCTTTAGCGATCACGTCGAGTTGCGCTTCGGCCTGCGACGTGGTCGTTCCTGTCTTCAGCCGGCCAATAAGGCGAAAGCTCGCCTGATTCCGATCGCGTAGAAAGTCCGGCGTGAGTTCCGGAGCAATCCGCGGATCGCCATTCGTCGCGATCCACATTTCGGCAGCCGAGGTGAGCGGCGCGGCGCCGATGAAATCTCTGGCGGCGACGCCCACAATCGTTGCGGACTGGCCGTTAATGTCGAGAGTCTGTCCGATCACATCCGGAGAGCCGCCGAAGTGCCGTTGCCAGTGACCTTCACTGATGACGACGTTTGCCCTGCCCGCATCTTCATTTCCGCTCGAAAAGGCACGGCCCGCGACAGCGGGAGCTTTGAGAACTTCGAAATAATCCGGCGTAACGACGTGTCCCCACAGCCGCTCAGTCGTTCCTCCTCGGCGGATGGAAAACACAACCGGTCCCTGGTAGGCGGCGACTGCCGCGAAAGGCCCGTTCGGATCCGCATATCGTTCGTAGTCGGGGAAAGACAGGGAAGTCTGAATCGTATAAAGGCTTCCGGAATCGCCGATGCCGGGAACGGCATGAAAGACGATCCTCATCTCACTGTACGTTCCGAGACTGATGGCGATGGCGAACCCCGTGGAAAGGGAAACGGCGATAACCATTCCTTTTGAACGCGCCAGTGTTCGAACAGCGTGCCGCACATCGGTCAGGAACTCGCTCAAATGTTCCGCGGGCAGCCGGCGAATCAGATCGAACAGAAGATGGGACATCAGCAACGCGAGGCCGCGGTAGCCGCGCTTCGCAGCCACAGCCCGGATTGTGTCCTCGCCGGCCGTTATCATTTCCGGACCATAGGACCGCAGGAAGTCTTCGGGCAGAGCGTTCGCCAGCCAGCGGTAAAGTCGAATCGAAAGTGACGTCGTGCGGCTCATGATGTGGCCTCCTTCTTCTTGAGGCCGCGCTTCGAACGGAGTACTCCGACCAGTTCCTCGAGCCGCTGGCTTTCGGCCGCAAGCACGCGAGAGCCGAGCGACGTCAGTCGATAGTACCGGCGGCGCGCGTCGTCCAGTTCGACCGCCGGCCGATCGTCGGACTCTTCCACAAGGCCGGCATCGATGAGTTTCCGAATGGTCCCGTACAAGGTCGTGGGCCACAGGCGCACCTTGCCGTGCGTCCGTTCCAGCACGTCCTGCATGATTCCGTAACCGTGCTGCTCCTGTTCCGAGAGCGAAAGCAGGATGTGAAACCAGTTTGGTTTGAGTGGAAGAAATGATTCCGGATCCGCGGCTTTCTTCATATGGTTGGATATATATAGTGATCGATATATATATATCGTCAATGGAAATCGTGCGGCCAGACCCGGTCTCTGGCGTGCTGTTAAATGCCTATACAGCTTCAACAGGGAGAAAACACATGGCTGAGGAGAAGAAATGCGCTCATCCGGCGTGCAATTGTCCGGCGCCGGAGGGAGAAAAGTACTGCAGTAATTATTGTCACGATATGGGCAAGCTTACAGAGTTGGCGTGCAACTGCGTTCACCAGGGGTGCGCCGACGAAATGGCTCATTCAGGCTGACAGACTGTAGTGAGGGCCGAGGCCCTATGCGGCCTCGGCAATTTCACCTAGCGTTTCGCCGGCGATGTTCTGTTCGCCCGACGTTCTCGCGATGTCGCCCAGCGAGACGACTCCCGTAAGTCTCTTTTCGGAACTCAATATCAGCATCCGCCGCACTTCTTTTTCCTGCATCTGTTGAGCGACGCGCTCGATTTCGTCGTCTTCATAGCAATAGAAGACGACGGGCGTCATGATCTCGACGACTTCGGCAAGACGCGGATCTCTGCCCTGCGCGACGGATCGGATCGCGATGTCGCGATCGGTGACTGTTCCGACCAGGTGATCGCCGTCGCAGACTGGAAGGAAGCCGATGTCGTGTTCCCGCATCCTTTCTGCTGCTTTCGCGATCGGAGTCGCCGGTGAGATGGTCTCGACGCTGTGGCTCATGATGTGCTTGATTTTCATACCCAGTACTCCCTGAATAACCTGGTGCACAGACAGTTCCAAGACGGATAAGATACGCGCCATGAAAACCCGCATCGCGCCAAAGGGAATGGGGCTGAACGACTTTGTTGCGCTCGAAGAAGGCCTTTTCGCGGAGGAAGGCCTCGATATCGAATTCGACTGGAAGACGTTCCGCGGCACGCAGTCCAGTTGGAAGGGGTTGCAATATTACGAGCGCCCTCAGGACAAGGCCGCGGGCGAGCAGGTGATTCAGTGCGCGTGCCTCTGGGGAACAATCAGCAATGCCAGCGCCGGGATGGGTTTGATTGTGCCGGACTGTTACGGCATTTCACCCTGGTCGATCTTTGTAAGTCCGGACTCTGATATCCGCAAACCCGAAGATCTTCGGGATGTGCCGATCGCCGTCGGCATGCGCGCGGGCAGTCATTTCAATGTTCCGTATCGACTCGAGAAGTACATGCCGCTGGAAAATATCAAGACAGTGAATGTCGGTGGTTTTGGAGCTCGCCTTAAGGCCCTGCTCGAAGACGAAGTGGAAGCAGCCAGCCTTCTTCCGCCGCAGATCGACATGGCCCGTCAGCTCGGTCTGCGTGAGATCATCGCGGACGAATTCAAGACACTGTGGTGGGTACCTGAAGCTGCGCCCGGCGCTTCCGTCGTCGGTTATCTGCGCGCGCTTGATCGCGCGGAGCGCCTGCTCGAAGCGGATCTTCCGAAGTATCTACCCTTATGGAAGCACTGCATCCCCCCGGAATTCGATGACCGGCAATGGGACCTCAGCCAGTTCAGCCGTGGCGAACGTTTTGTATATCAGCCGATTCGACGCGAGGAGTTTGACGAGGTGATGCAACAGGTTGAGCGGTGGGGCCTCGACGAATACCTCAAGGACCGATCGTTTGAAAACCTCGTGTATCGCAGTAACAACGCGTGCGGTCAGGATTGAAAAGTCGCGAAGTTGTCGGCGCAAATCGCGACTATTCGAGCGCGCCCTTCTTCTAAGTCCAATAGATACCGATTGGTCTCGATCATGCACCGAACGCGTCGCGGGCGGTATCTACTGCTTCGTAACTTTGAAATCCCCTTTTTGATCGTCGTGAGTCCACGTGCCGGACATCGTATCGCCGCTGACGTTTCCATCGATGACGTAGTGCACCGTGCGCCCGCCGTTGCCCTCGGCGTCGAATTCCATCGCGACGGCGCCCGTGTCGGCCTTGAACGACACGTTGGTGAGGGGAAGGGAACGAGGTCCGGCATGAACGGTGCCGCGCAGGTTGCCGTTTTCCCATTTCAGATCCAGACGGATGGGTTCGCGACGATCTCCAAGTCCATAGTCTCCGGACCAGGTTCCGGCCGGAGCATCTTTCGATGCGCTCGAATCCTCGGCTGGACCGTGCGAAGCGCATCCAGAAACCAGTAACAACGCGACTGTCAGGGAAAGAAATCTGTTTCGCATGTAAGTCGTTATCCTATCATCGGTCGCGCTACATTTTTGTCTTAAGGATGGTGAAATGACCCTTAGATTTGTTCTCGTTGCGGTGCTTGTTTTATTAAAGACTCTCAACGGTTTCTCGCAATCTCAAACCTCTTCCGGCGACATCCGGGTGATCGTCAGCGATTCGACGGGCGGGGTGTTGCCAGGCGCGAATGTTACCGTCACAAACGTCGATACGGGCGTTGGACGATCGGCAGTTTCCGACAGTACCGGCAGTTTCCGGTTCTTTCTGTTGCCGCCTGCGGAATATGAAGTTCGAATTCAGCTTCCCGCCTTCTCGACCTACACCAGGCGACCGGTCCAGGTTACGGTCGGCGAAACTGTTCTGATCGATGCTGTTTTGCAACCAGCGTCGGTCCTGCAGGAGGTGCTTGTTCAGGAGGTGGCGACGCAGGTTGACACGGAGAAGACGCAGCAGTCAGACACAATAACGCAAAGACAGATCGATAACCTTCCGATCAACGAGAGAAATTTTCTTAATTTCTCTCTGCTCACGCCTGGTGTTACCGATTCCAAAGCGCTCGTCAGTTTTTCGCTGCCGCAGGCTCCGACGTCGGGTCTGTCGTTCCTCGGGCAGGGAGGGCGCAGCAACAATGTCGCGATCGACGGCGTCGACAACAATGACAATGCCGTTGCGGCCGTGCGATCCACGTTGAGCCAGGAAGCCGTACAGGAATTCCAGATCAACCGATCGAACTTCTCGGCGGAATTCGGAAGGGCCGGCGGCGGACTGATCAACATCGTTTCCAAGTCCGGCACCAATCGATTCGGTGGATCGATATTCGCATTTGTAAGAAACGAAGGGCTCGATGCCAGAAATCCTTTTGCGTTCGGGCCCGGTAACAGCCAGATCGATCCGCCCTACAAGCGCGTGCAGTCCGGATTCGTTTTCGGCGGCCCCATCAAGAGAGACCGCACATTTTTCTTTCTGTCCTACGAAGGTTTGCGCCAGCGCGAATCCCGGTTCGTATCGTTTCTGGAAAACACCGACATTTTCCAGCCGACGACGTCGCAGCGCGATTTAATTCAGGGCCTGAGCCAGCATCCGAACCCGGTTCTTCAGGGAATGGGCACCACGCTCGGCGGCATCCTTACGACGTCCAGGCAGTTGTTTCCCGGAACTGTTGCGCGCCTCGAATCGCAGAGCGGAGTGTTTCCGTTTCGAAATAACGACAACACAGCGTCGCTTCGGCTGGACCATTCGATCTCGCAGGCGAATCAGATTCTCGGCCGCATCACGTTCAGCGACATCGACACGGTAGGCGGCGGGACTGGTGGACTCAAGACACCTTCGCGCGGGACCAACTACGCCATTCAGGATTACGCCGGCGTTTTCGGCGACTCTCATTTTTTCGGGCCGCGGCTGGTTAACGAGTTCCGATTTCAGTTCGCCAATCGCGACTACAACGCAATCTCAGAAGACCGGTTCGGACCCGAAATCACGATCAACGGTGTCGCGGCATTGGGTCGCGACTTTTTCCTGCCTTCGACGCGCAATGAGAAACGCTGGCAGTTTCTGGATAACATGACGACCGTTGTCGGCAGGCACGACATTAAGTTCGGCGGCGACTTCCACTACATTCCTTTCGATACGACGACCGAAGTGTTTCTCGGCGGCCGCTTCATCTTCGGCGAAGGCATTCCGCTGGGTTTCGTCATGGACAATCTCGTGGGAGCGGGAACGGCCGCGAGCGTCGGCGCGCGTCTCACGGAGGACTGCCGCCCCGGCACGGGTCTCACGCCGGCCTGCCGCGCTGATCTGGTTCCCAATCTCTCGGCATCGATCACGCCGCTGCAGGCGTTCAATTTCGGACTGCCGATCGTGTATCAGCAGGGCTTCGGAGATCCCAGAGCCACGCTGAGCAACAAAATCACGGGCCTTTACGTCCAGGATCACTTCAGGGTCACACCGAAGCTGACGCTGAACCTTGGCCTGCGCTACGACATGGAATTCCAGCCATCCCCGGTGAATCGAGACACGAATAATTTCGGACCCCGCTTCGGCTTTGCTTACAGCCCGGATTCGCGCACCGCGATTCGCGGCGGTTATGGAATCTACTATTCGCCCTTGTTTGAAGCCGTCGCTTTCGTTGCGCGTGTGCTGGATGGTTCGCAGATATCGCAGATCTTCTTGCCGCTGACGGGACTCCAGGCGCTCCTCGGCGTCCCCACAACGTCTGCCCATGTCTGGGGTCTGGGAGTGCAACGGAATATTTTCGGGAATCGGACGCTGACTGCAGCGGACATTGCTCCGCTCGGCTTGCGTCCCGGCAACACGCCGCCGGTCATACTGCGCACCGATCCGGGTCTGGTCAATCCGTACAACCAGCAGTTCAGTTTCGGTGTCGATCGAACGATCGGAAGTGTGAACGTGAGCGCGAACTACCTGGGAAATCGGGGTGTGAAGCAGATCCGGTCGCGGAATATCAACCTGAGGCAGGTAGGCACGAACACCTACGGACCGACATTCGGCCAGATCAATCCGGCCATTCTCCAGGACAACTGGGTCGAGGCGTCGGGCAGTTCGATCTATCACGGCATGGCGATCAGCGCGACGAAGCGATACGGTAACTACTATCAGGTTCAGGTCTCCTACACGCTGGCCAAGGCAATCGACGACACGACCGATTTCATTACGGATCTTCAGCCCGCCAATCAGTTGAACCTCCGGGACGAGCGATCGCTGTCGGCGTTTGATCAGCGGCATCGGCTTGTGGTCAGCAGTGTGATGGGACCGGTGGCAGGCGTCACAGTTGCGCCGATCTTCACATATTCGAGCGGTCATCCTTTCAACCTGCTGCTCGGTTTCGACGCCAACGGTGATTTCCAGGCAAACACCGATCGCCCGCGCTATGCCGGACGCAACACCGGCCGCGGGCCCAACTACGTCAATTTCGATCTGCGTGTGGCGAAGGAGTTCCGGTTGCGCGGGGATTCCAACTACCGGATCGAGGGGATCGTTGAAGCGTTCAATCTGTTCAACCGCGTGAACTTTTCGGGTGTGAACAACAACGTGGGAACGTCACTCACAACGTTCCACGTTGAAGGGAACCGGAACGTCAGTCCGGCCGCGCCGCTCGGCTTCACGTCGGCGTTCGATCCTCGGCAGATTCAGATCGGGGCGAAGTTCAAGTTCTAGGGATAAACACAGGGCGCAAAGGCGCCCTGGTGTTTCAACCTTACCTCGAATTCATGGATTCTTCAGAGTCCGGTCCATCTAATCGGAGTTAGAATCGATCGCTATGCATAGATACCTCGCCCTCTTATTCGGAGCCGTTCTGGCCGCAGGTTGCGCCCCGCAGCAGGCCGTCCAACCGGCCGAACCGCAGCCTCAATATCGGATGGACGCTACTGTGCGGGACCTCATGGATTCGATGGTGGACCCGGGAGCGGACTTCATCTGGGAGTCGGTCGAGACAATCGTGAGTGCCAAAGGCATCGAAGAGAAGAGGCCGCGTACCGATGAAGAATGGAAGGAAGTGCGGCGTCACGGCATCATGCTTCTCGAGGCCTCCAACGCGCTGCTCATGCCGGGCCGTCGCGTGGCCCGACCTGGCGAGAAAGCAGACGAACCGGCAGTGGAACTCGCGCCCGAGCAAATTCAGGAGTTGATCGACAAGGACCGGGCGAGCTGGGTCAAATATGCGGAGGAACTCCACGACTCAACGATGAGGACATTCAAAGCCATCGAAGCGAAGGACGCCGACGGGCTTCTCGCCACGAGCGACGCCATCGACAGAGCATGTGAAAACTGTCACATGCACTACTGGTATCCGAACGACAAACCTCCCGCGGCCACAGGCCAGAAGAGTAAATATTGAAATCTCCGATCGCACGCCTCGCTTTCATTGCCTGTCTTATCGCGTCCGGCGCCGCGAACCTGACAGCACAGACCAATATGGGAACCATCAAGGGCCATGTGCACCTGACCGGCAAACTCCCCGGCAATCCCGTCATCCGGATGGGGATGGATCCGAAATGCAACAAGATGAATGCGGGCAAGCGCGTGATTCAGGAATATGCCGTCGCCACTATCGACGGCAGCCTCGCCAATGTGTTCGTCAGGCTGCAGGGAACGTTCCCGCAGACGCCGGTTCCAGCTCAACCCGTCCTCATCGACCAGCGCGGATGCGTGTACACGCCGCGTGTCGTCGGTGCGCGTGTCGGGCAGGCGGTTCAAGTCCGAAACAGCGACGATCTTCTGCACAACGTGGACGCCCTCTCGGGCAAAACTAACGGCTTCAACGTCGGTCAGCCGCGGGCCGGTTTGGTCTATGAGTTCAAGCCGAAGAACGAAGAAGTCATGATGCACATCAAGTGTGACATCCATAATTGGATGAATGTTTGGGTCGGCATCGTGAGTCATCCTTACTTCGGCGTGAGCAACACCACGGGGACCTTTGAGATCGGGAAGGTGCCGCCTGGAACGTATACGATCGAGGCCTGGCACGAGCGCTTCGGCACGGTAAAGAAGACCGTCACCGTCAAAGCAGGCGCGGTCGCGACGCTCGATTTCACCTACGCCAGTCCTGAGAAATGACAACCCCGTTGCATTAGCCCGCGCAGTTCTGTCAAAGTTTCCGAACTATGCAACTAGCCGAAAGAATGTCCCGGATCGGGACCGAATCCGCATTTGAAGTCCTCGTCAAGGCCCGTGCCCTCGAAAAACAGGGCAAGAACATCATTCACCTGGAGATCGGCGAGCCCGATTTCCCAACACCGGCCCACGTGGTCGAAGCCGGCAAGCGCGCGCTCGATGAGGGCTGGACAAAGTATGGCCCGACGGCGGGTTTGCCGGAATTGCGCGAAAGCATTGCGGCCTACATTTCCAGAACACGAGGCATCAAGGTCGATTTGGACAACGTCTGCGTCGTTCCGGGCGGAAAGCCGATCATGTTCTTTGCTATGGAAGCCTTGATCGAGCCGGGCGATGAGGTTATTTACCCGAATCCGGGTTTTCCGATTTATGAGTCGATCATCAATTTCATCGGAGCAAAGCCCGTCCCGGTGCCGCTGGTGGAGAGCCGCGGGTTTTCATTCGACCTGAACGCGCTGCGTGAGGGTCTTTCGAAGAAAACGAAAATGGTGATCCTGAATTCGCCGGCGAATCCGACAGGCGGCGTCATTCCAAAGGAAGACATCGCGCAGATCGCCGACATGCTGCGCGAACGTGACGTCATCATCCTGAGCGACGAAATCTACTCGCGGATTTATTACGAGGCGGAGCCGGTATCGATCACCAGCTTGCCGGGAATGGCTGAGAAGACGATCATCCTGGATGGCTTCTCCAAGACATATTCCATGACCGGATGGCGCCTCGGCTACGGCGTCATGCCGCACTGGCTTGCAAAAGCCGTCAACCTGATGATGGTGAATTGCAACTCCTGTACGGCGAGCTTCTCGCAGCGCGCAGCCATTGCAGCGCTGGAGGGTCCGCAGGACGCGGTCACGGCGATGGTGAAGGAATTCCGCCGTCGTCGCGACGCCATGGTGAAGGGCTTCAACGAAATCCCCGGCTGGAAATGCTCTTTGCCGGCGGGCGCTTTCTATGCGTTTCCAAACGTCAGCGGGACGGGAAAGCCCGCGAAGGAACTCGCAGACCTGCTCTTGAATGAAGCGGGCGTTGCATGTCTTTGGGGAAGCGCGTTCGGCGCGTACGGCGACGGCTACCTGCGATTCAGCTACGCGAATTCCCTGGAAAACATCCAGGAAGCCATCGCCCGTATCAAGAAGCTTTTTGCCTAGGCACCCTTCGCGCGAGGACGTCGTCGATCACGTTGGTGTCGGCTGGCTTCGGGCGCGGTGGTATTATTCGCGCATGAATCCCGCCCTTTTATTGTTTGTCCTGCTATTCCATCACTCCTTTGCCGCCGAGTTCGACAGTTCAAAGCCCGTTGAACTCAGGGGGACCGTGACGCGGTTGGAATGGACGAATCCCCATGCGTGGATCTTTGTGGACGTGAAAGACGGGAACGGGAAAGTCACGAACTGGGGTTGCGAGCTGGGCAGTCCGAATACCCTTCTTCGTAACGGCTGGACTCGCGAGTCTCTGAAAGCTGGCGACAGCGTCGTGATCACTGGATCCCGCGCCAAAGACGGATCGAACATCGCCAATGCCCGTACAGTCCGGTTTGCGGACGGGAAGCGCGTCTTCAGCGCGGGTTCGTCGGAGGGGCAGCAGTAGGAAAAATGGGGGCGTAGCCCAATTTCCTGTCACCCCTTCGGGGTGAGGATGCGTCAAGTATGTTATTCCCCTATTTACCTACTTAATCTGATCCAGCAGAGGAATGTCCTTAACAGCCTTCGCCGGCGGCAGCGACTTCAGATAGGCGAAAATATCCGTCAGTTCCTTATCCGAAAGAATCTTCTCCGTATATGCGGGCATCGCTCCGGTCGGTTTCCGGACGTAGTTCGTCACACCCTGGAGATTCATCGCCGTCTGCGCAATGCGCCTGCCGTCGCGGCTGCCCTGACCGGTTGTTCCATGGCAGTAGTAGCACTGATGTTTAACAAAGAGCTGCTTCCCGGTTTGCGCATTCCCCGTGGACGCGTTCTGCGCCAGGGCGATGGCAGGGAAGGCAGCCAATACAGCGGATAAAAAGAGTTTCTTCATCGTCGTCATCTACCTCGGCTCGGACACCACGTCGACAAGCGCCGGCTCGCCGCGCTTCACGACGTCAATTGCCTTTCGAAGTGCCGGACCCAGATCCGCAGGATTCTCGATCGGGCCGATTCCGAACATGCCGTATGCCTTCGCCATCGTTGCGTAGTCAATGTTCGGATCCGAGATCGCATTTCCGATATCGACCTTGCTGACATCGCGCTCGGCGCGCGCAGCCATATCGGCGACGTACATACGTTCCTGATGATAAGAACGGTTATTGTGCATGACGTTCAACAGCGGAATGTTGTGATGCACGGCGGTCCACAGCACACCCGGAGCATAGTTGAGATCGCCGTCGGATTGGATGTTCACGGTCAGTCGGCCGTACTTCCGGTTCGCGAGCGCAGCGCCGACCGCAGCCGGCGCGCCATAGCCGACGCCATACGCCCCGTGTCCGCCGATGAACTGATAGTATTTCGTGAAATCCCACAAGCGGGTTGGCCAGAAGCTTTGAAAGACGACTTCTGAAACGAGCGACCAGTCTTCATTCCTGATCAGGTTCCAGATCTCCGCACTCATCCGCGCCGTCGTGATCGGGCTTGCATCCCATCCCCATGCGGCTTCCTGTTTGGCCTGATCCTGAATTCGCTTCGCCGCCTCCGCATACCGCGCGCCTCGTTGTTCGAAGACGCGGCGGCGGTCGCCGGTAACGAGTCTCCTGCAGGCTTCGATCAGCGTCGGCATCGTGGCCTCAGCGTCCGCCGCGACGGAGATGTCGGCTTCATTGTAGGCGCCCATGTCCTGGTAGTTGCTCTTCGTGAGCAGGTCCAGGGAGGAGATCGAAATGATCTTTACGCCCTCCTTCGTCAACGGACGGGATTCCATACCCATCCGGTTCAGAGGTGTCTGCGAGTGCGTGAGGTTCCAGAGGTCCGGGACTTCCAGCGCAAGAATGACGTCCGAAGTGGCCATCGTTCCCGTGCCGTAAAGGGGATGGCGTGTCGGGAAGTTCATGCGCATCCGCCGATCCATCACAGGGGCCTGCAGAAGTTCCGCAAGTTCGACAAGCAGCTTCAACCCATTCGGGGTTCGCGCCGAACGGCCTGCAATGATGAGCGGATTTTCAGCGGAGACGAGCGTCTTCGCGATGTCCGCAATTGCAGCGGGATCGCCGACGGGTGGTATCGTCGTGGAAAGCCGGGGAACGCGAAGGCGGCGGCGGTCTTCCTGGGAGACGGGTTCTTCCTGAAGTATCGCGTCCGCCGAAATGACGACGGGTCCCAACGGCGGCGTCATCATGATCTTGTAGGCGCGAACAGCGGAGTCGGCGAACTGGCGAAGGGAAATCGGCGCGTCATCCCACTTTGTGTAATCGCGCACCATCAGAGCAGCGTCCTGCACGGCGTGAGTCCATTCGACGTCGCCTCGGCGCCATGGGCCATCGGCAATATTCCCAAGGACGATATAGACGGGCACGCGATCGGCGTAGGCGTTGTAAATCGCCATCGACGCGTGCTGCAGGCCGACCGTTCCATGCGCCATGATCATCATCGGCTTGCCTTCGACCTTCGCGTAGCCATGAGCCATTCCGACCGACGACTCTTCGTGAAGACACGTCAGAAGTTCCGGAGCCTTGTTGCCGCCGTAATTGAGCAGCGATTCGTGTAAGGCGCGGAACGTCGATCCGGGGTTGGCCGCGCAATACTCAATGCCGAGCGATTTGATTACGTCGAGCATGAAATCCGAGCCGGGGCGATCCGTTGTATACACGTCGGCTCGAGGCGGGGGACTGGTCTCGGCGGATGCGAGAGCCGCGCCCGGCAGAGGCGTCGCGGGCCGCGCCGCTTGCGGGGCTTGTGCCTCGGCAGTCGCGGGTTTTGCAACGAACGCGGCTGCGCCGGCGGCAGCACCTTTCAGAAATCCTCGCCGGTTGACGTCTCCCTTTTTTGATCTCGGCATTGTGTCAAAACTCCTTTGCTGGGAAGATGGTGAGCATTCTACATGAACTCGAAACGGTGGCCAATTTGGTCCATCGCAGCGGCAGTCGCGATGGTGGCTTTGTTGTGGGGTTGGTACGCATACGCCGATCCCGAACATCTCGAACTAGACGACACCACCCGCTCCGCAATGTCCGGCCGCTTTGCGCGGCTCTCCGATGGTTACACGCACTATGAAATCGGCGGTCCCGAGAACGGCCGTGTCGTCGTCCTTGCGGCGGGGTTCAGCGTTCCGTATTACATCTGGGATCCCACATTCGAAGCGCTGACCCGCGCCGGCTATCGTGTGCTGCGTTATGACTACTATGGTCGCGGCTATTCCGACCGTCCCGAGATTCCGTTTACCGACGAAATGTATGTCCAGCAGCTCCACGAACTGCTCGAAGCCGCCGGTGTCTCCGGACCCGTGGATCTGATGGGGATCTCATTCGGCGGGTCATTCATAACCAGCTTCGCCGACAAGTACCCGGACCGCGTTCGAACGCTGGTCTTTTTCGATCCTTCGATCCGCCGGCCGTACGTCTTGACTCTCGTTGAGGACCTGCCTCCGCTCTGGAATTACCTCACGACCATCGGCGACCAGAAACACTGGGCCGACGGCCAGTTCGGCGATTTCCTCCATCCCGAGAAGTTTCCGGACTGGGCGCGACGCTATCGCGATCAGATGCAGTACAAAGGCTTCCGCCGCGCGCGGCTTTCCGAGATTTCCAGCAATACCAGTGTCGATCAGTACGATCAGTTGAAGCGGGTCGGTGAGCACCAGCGCCCTGTGCTCGTGATCTGGGGAAAGCAGGATAAGACGGTGTTCTTCGAAGACAGCGAATGGTTCATGAAGACGCTGCCGAAGGGCCGGCTGGTTCCGGTCGAGGGAGCTGCTCACTTGCCGCAGTGGGAACAGCCGGAGGCGGTGCATCGGGAGTTGGTGGGGTTTCTTAAGACGACTGCGTGATCGAGCCCTGAACATCGCCGGTTAGCCATCAGCGATTTTGGAATGAAAAATCGGCATTCGTCACTGAGCGATTGTTCAATCTGCCAATCTCTCAATGGCGAATGCCGATTTACGTTGAAGACTTACGTAGCGGCGATCGGGAATTGCTGATCTAGTTCCTGCCGCGACCCCGGCCCCTGCCTCCCCGGTCATTCTCGATGGCCAGCGACGAAATCTGCCGGTCCCAGTTCTGGGAGTTCGCTGCCGTCACCTGCCGCAGATCCGAGACGTCGCGGTCGAAGATGACGCTCTCGCCGCGATACTGAATATCCCGATAACCGACGACCACTGCCCGTCCCATGACGCGGATCGAGGAGATCTTGTCACTCCAGTTGCCGGATCTTGCAAGATCGCCGATGTCCGTGCCCATAGCCCAGCACTGCTCACGGCCCCGGTAGTCCGGCCGGTCATAGACGCAGATGCCGTCATTGATCCGCGAGTCGTTTCGGAAGGGATCGTTCCGGACTGGTTCATCGCGCCGATTGTCTCGAACCTCGACGTCCGATCCCACTCGCATCGACTGGATATGATCGCTCCATGACCTGGAGCCGGCCATGCTGCGCAGGCCCAGATCCGGAACGTCCTGCGTGAACTCCGCGGAACGCCCCCGAAACTCCGTGTCCTCGAATACGACGACTCGGGCTCGGCCATATACCCGGATCGATGAAATCGCATTGTTACGCCGCTGGAATGTCGCGATTTCGTCGCCCATGTTGTAGCACTGCTCCCAACCGTTATATTGGATGTCCTGGTAGACACAGACGCGATCACGGTTCTGCCCGCGCTGTTGTCCTATGCCGAATTGCGGGGCGCCGGTTAACGAGGCTGAAGAACCGAGGCTCACGCTGAGCATCAAGCCAGCTGCGAAAGCTGAGAATCTTTTCATGGTCAAACTCCTCATGGCCATAGACGGCCAGATTGTAAAAACGATGTCTCCCTATTTGAAAAGTACCATGTAGGACATCCGATGTGGAAAGTCCGCTTGATTCCCCGGTCGCATTTGATCTACATTGTTGGACAAATGGCAAAAGTCGATTCGGTCGGGCAATTTGAACAGTTGGTTCTGACGGCGATTTTATCGCTGCGCGACAACGCGTACGGTGTCACGATCCACGAAAAGGTTCAGGAGTTATCGCACCCGAAGTCTGTCGCGCTGGGGGCTGTATACGTCACCCTGGACCGCCTTGAAGACAAGGGCTTCATCACCTCGTGGCTCTCCGACCCGACGCCGGAGCGCGGCGGCCGTTCAAAGCGTCATTACCAGGTCCAGGCTCTCGGTGAGCGCGTATTGCGAGAGTCGATTACCGCCGCGCAGCGCATGGTGGCGGCATTGGAGGAGTCGTGGGGCAGTCTGCCGCTCCCCGGCCGGAAAAAATGGAAACCCATCCGCCAGGGTTGATTGAAAGAATCGTTGAAAGACTTCTTCCGTCCACGTGTCGCGACGAGGTCCTGGGCGACCTTCGGGAAAGGTACCGCACGCCGGTGCAGTACGTGTCGGACGCGCTGTCGGTTTTGCCGTTCGTCATCGTCTGTCATCTTCGCCGTGTCTTCGGGAACAATCCGCCGCTCGCACCGGCTGCGTCGGGAGCGCTACGCCGGCGATCGGAAGCGGCGCACCGGATCGCCTGGAACATTAATCTCGTTTGGCTTCTGGCCGCGTTCATCGTTCTGATGACCGGACCGAATCCCATGAACCCGAACGCGCCACAGGCCCCCGTGATGCGGTTGATTCTGATGATCGGCGTGTTCGCGAGCATCGTGCATGGCTATGCGAGACATCGAAGGGGTACACCGACAAAGCGCGCGGAGTTCCATACCCTATCGATCGATGCCGTCAGCGATTCTTACCGCTCCAGGCTCGCCGGAAAAACGGAAGGCATTCGGCTTTGGATATCCAGCTTCAGTCAGGGCGGTGTGCACGTGCGTTTCGTCATGCTTCTGATCAGCTTTCCGCTACTGATTCTGCTGATCGGATGGGTTAACGGCAAGCCGCTGCCTCCGGGGGTGAGCGTGACGCACGTATGGATCGACGTTACGTGCGTCGCGGCTTTGGGCTTGTCGTGGATTTTCATACACAAGATCAACGAGTGCGCCGCGCGGACCATGCAGCAGGAAATGGATGCTCTCGACGCGGAGGGCAAGAAGGAATGAGCCGTCCTCCGGGGTTCCTCGAGCGTGTGTTCGGTCTGCTGATTCCGCCGGCCTGCCGGGAGCATGTTCTTGGAGATTTGCACGAACGCTACGAGTCTCGTTCGCATTACATATCCGAAGCGTTGATGACGCTGCCTTTCATCATCGGCAGTCAGGCACGCCGCAATTTCCGGATCAAACTGTGTCTGGGTGAAGCCTGTGTTCTCTACCTCACGTTTGCCGGCGTGATTCTTGCCGGCCGAACATCGTTCAACATCGAGGGCGGACTGCTTCCGTTGATCGTCAGCATCCTGCCCCTGCGGTTGGCCCTCACTATCGCCGATGCATACATCGATCCGCAGGATGCATCGCGGCGCAGGCAGCGACTCGAACTTGGGGTTGCGCTGACGCTGGGTCTGCTGATGCACGCCCTTCTGCGCCTGTTTTACCCCCAATGGACGCTGACCACGCGCGTCGTTCTGACGGGAACCGTTGTCAGCGTGCCGATGCTCCTCATGCTTCGAGAATATTTCAGGCCCGTTCGAAGGGACGTCGCAACGTCCGTCGGTGCCATGTCGCTGGATGAAATCCGCCGGAAATCCAAAGAGGAATACCGGAGAGCATGGCGTCTGAATAAGGTGTGGCTCGGCTTCGCTCTGATTCTCGTTGTCACGACTCCCAAACCCCAGGCGCAGGCCGGCCTGTGGGAACTGGGATCCGCGCTGTTCCTCGTCGCGATCATCTGCATGACCTTCGTGCGAAGCAAGAAAGGTCGCATCGGAACGGAGTGGGAGCACCGATCGCTGTCGATCAAGGCAGATCCCTATCGCAATGAACTCGAGGGTAAGCGACATGGCCTGCTGTTCTGGGCGGGAGGAGGTCTTTTCGGCTTGCTTCCCGGCGCTGGTGCGACGCTGTTGATCTTTCTGATTGCCTTTCCACTGGCAACCCTCTTTATGCGATGGATGGCGGGCGCCGCGGACTTGCCTCAGGTCAGCGGAGCGCGCCTGTGGATCGCATTCCTCGCCTTTATGGTTCTTTGCGTGGCATGGGCTTTCGTCCGCTCCGCCAACCTGCGCGCAGCGGAGGCCATGCGCCGGGAATTGGAAACGCTTGACTCATCCGACGATGACCGCTGAGCCCGTTATTCGCGCGCAGAACCTCACTCGTGATTTCGCGTCCACGCGAGCAGTTGACGCCCTGAACATCGAGATACCGGGAGGGATCGTATTCGGATTCCTGGGACCGAACGGTTCGGGCAAAACGACAACGATTCGGATGTTGCTCGGTCTTCTCGAGCCGACGGCAGGCAACGCGCGGGTACTGGGTTTCGATAGTAAGACCCACGCGGACGATATCCGGCTGCGCTGCGGCGCCCTTCTGGAACATTCGGGGATTTACGAGCGGCTGTCGGCCGAAGACAACCTTCAGTTGTATGGGCGCATCTGGGGCATGAGTCCGGCCGAGCGGCAGGGCCGCATCAAGGAGTTGCTCGAGTCTTTCGGTTTGTGGGATCGCCGCAAGGATCTCGCCGGTACGTGGAGCCACGGCATGAAAAAGAAACTCGCTGTCGCTCGCGCGATGTTGCACCGTCCGTCCCTGCTGTTTCTCGATGAACCCAGCTCCGGCCTCGATCCGGTTGCTGCCGCCGGACTTCGCGATGAACTGATCTCCGTGGTCCGCCGCGAAGGCGTGACCGTTTTCCTCACCACGCACAATCTGTCCGAAGCGGAGAAGATGTGCTCCCGCGTTGCCGTGATTCGAAGGGGAAGCCTGCTCGCCGAGGGGCCGCCAGATGAGCTTCGGACAAGCAAAGGAAGCCGGAGAGTGGAGATTCTCGGGAGCGGATTTACGGCCGAGCTCCTTTCGAGACTTCGCGCTGAAATGGCAGTTCGCGCGGCGACTGTTATGAACGAAGCACTCGTCATCGAGTTGAACGACGGATCGACGGCAGCCCCGCTCGTCCGGCTGCTTGTCGAAAGCGGCGCCGAGATTGAAGAGGTGCGGCGAGCGCAGGTCAGCCTTGAGGATGTCTTTCTCTCACTCGTGGAGGAAGATCGCCAATGACGCCAATGACGAACGATGTGCGGACCATCCTGTGGAAGGAATGGAAAGAAGTGCTCCTGCGTGGCAGGCATTCGCGATCCGACATGCTCAAGACAATCGTCGTCGCCCCAATCATTCTGAGCATCGTTGTCTGGCAGGCGTCGAACTTTATGAGTAATCCCGCCTCACTCATCGTTCCGTCGTTCGTTCTGATTCAGATGCTGATTGGTCTCATGGCCGACTCGTTCGCCGGCGAACGGGAGCGGCATACGCTGGAGACGTTGCTGGCAAGCAGGCTTCCGGATGTCGCTATTCTCGCGGGCAAAATTCTCGCCGGAGTCCTTCTGGCCTGGGGTGTGATGGTGATCACCCTGAGTCTTGGAGTCGCAGTCGCCTACGTTCGCAGCGGTGGTGAACTGAACGTGCCGTTCGGCACGCTGGCGGCATTCGTCGTCATCTATTTCCTTCTGTGTTCAGTCGTGAGTTGCGCGGCCGCGCTGGTGTCACTGCGAGCCTCGACGGTGCGCCAGGCCATTCAGACGTTGGCGTGGTCCTTCATGGCTGTCGTCCTTCTCGGGGTTTTTGGGGTGAGCCGATTCCCGGCCGAGTGGCGGGTCACCCTCATGCGCGTCCTGGCAGGGGAGAATCTGCTCCGAACGGAGGTTCTCCTCGCCGGTATTCTCGCCATCATCGTTGTGGTCGTATTCGGAGCCGCCCGCCTCCGATTTGTGCGCAGCCGGTTGATTCTGGATTGACTCCCGCTCCGCAAGCCCCGAAGTTTGTGCTTGAAACGAGCCGGATTAATCGTGTAAGTAAGTGCTTACTTACCTATGAAACGGCTCATCTTCTTAGTTGTTGTCGTTGCAGCCATTGCCGGTGGCTATTACGCGACGCATAAGCCTCCCGGGCCTTTGATTCTTACGGGTATCGTCACGACGCAGGATGTGATCGTCGCAACGCAACTCGGCGGAAGAATCGGACAGCTATTAGTAAAGGAAGGGGATACCGTCGAAAAGGACCAGCTCGTTGCGGTATTGACGACCGAGGAGCTTCAGGCAGACCGGGCTTATTACGAACATCAGGTGGAAAGCATCCAGTCGCAGGTGGGCGAAAACGAAGCGACATTGCGCTACGAGCAACGGCAGACCGAGGACCAGATCGATCAGGCGCGAGCAGCATTTGAGACGGCGAAAGCGCAGGTGGGAGAAGCGCGAGCGGGGTTGGACGAGGCGCGTTTCACGCAGGAGCGGATCCAGAAGCTCTCGAAAGAGGGCGTCGCGTCCGGCCAGCAACTGGATCAGTCGCGAACAGCTTTTGATGCGGCACGCTCCCGGCTTGAAGCCGTCGAAAAACAGGTGGAAGTGCAGCGGGCCGCAATCGCGGTCGCTGAAGCGAATGCGGAACGCGTGACCATCCAGCGAAACCGTATCCGCACTACGGAGCGTCAACGAGAAGCGGCCGCGGCTCAAAGGACGCGGGCTGACGTGCGTCTCTCTTATTCCGAGGTCCGCGCGCCTGTTCACGGAATCGTGGACGTGCGCGCAGCGCGCCAGGGCGAGGTCGTGAACGCCGGCCAGCCGATCGTCACCTTGATCAATCCTGATGATTTCTGGGTGCGTGCCGATATCGAAGAGACGTACATCGAACAAATCCGTCTGGGCGATCAGTTGAAGGTGCGTCTCCCCTCCGGGCAGGAGCGCATGGGCACCGTGTTTTATAAAGCCGTCGAGGCAAGCTTCGCGACCCAACGCGACGTCAGCCGGACGAAGCGCGACATCAAGACATTCGAAATCCGCTTGCGCCTCGACAATTCCGACCGGCGTCTTGCCGTGGGAATGACGACATATGTTGAGCTGCCGGTCCCTGTTAGCTAGATGGCCGACATTGAAGTAAACGACATCACCAAAAAATTCGGCGAATTCATCGCGGTCGGCGGTGTTTCTTTTTCCGTCGAGCACGGTGAGATCTTCGGCCTGCTTGGACCGAACGGAGCGGGGAAGTCGACACTGATCCGGATGCTCACGACGCTGCTGCTTCCGACGTCCGGCAGCGCGAAGATTCACGGCTTCGATGTCGTCCAGCAGGCGTCGGACGTTCGAAACCAAATCGGTGTCATCCCGCAGGCGATGACCAGCGACCTCGAACTGAGTGTTGAAGAGAATATCTCGATTTACGCCAAGCTCTATGGCGTTCCCCGCGAGCGCCGGCGTCGCCTGATGGGGGAGTTGCTGGAAGCCGTCGAGTTGACGAAGTGGAAAGATAAACCCGTCAAGAATCTCTCGGGTGGAATGCGGCGACGAGTTGAGATTGCGCGCGGCCTGATCCACGAGCCAAAGGTGTTCTTCCTGGACGAGCCGACGACGGGGCTCGACCCCGTGTCGCGCGTCGCGGTCTGGGACATGCTGCGGAAGCTCAAACAAAACCGGGACCTGACCGTCTTCCTGACGACGCACTATATGGATGAAGCCGACAAGCTGTGCGATCGCATCGCGATCGTCGATCACGGAAAGCTCGTTGCGCTCGATTCACCGATGAAGCTGAAGTCGACGATCTCGGGGACGAATATTCTCGAGGTGAGTTTTGCGGCGACGCCGCCGGGTTGGGAAGAGCAGATGAGAAAACTGCCGGGAGTCGAGAGCGTTTCCGGGGAGGACAACATCTTCCGGATCGCGACGCGGAATGGTCCGGCGACGACCATGGCCCTGCTCGATGCGGCTGCGCAGATTCAGTTGCCGGTCCACTCCCTTTCGGTTCAGAGCACGACGCTCGACGATGTTTTCGTTTACTACACCGGACGCCAGTTGCGGGATGCAGTTCAGGATGCGGCTCCCAAGGACAGTCAATTGATCATGAGGAGGCCCTGAGAGGTTATGCATCGCATGCTGGCGATTCTGGAGCGCGAACTGCGACGCTTTCGGCGAAGTCCGGCGTTGATGGTGATGTCGCTCATATTTCCGTTCGGCCAGCTCATCGTTCTCGGTTACGCGTTCGGCGGGCAGGTCCGCAATCTGAAACTCGCGATCGTCGACCAGGATCAGCGTTTGCCCGCCATCAAACTACGCGAACTGACGAATGCCGTGGCCGCAAACGCAAAGACGTTTGAAGCGATCGAGTATGCCGACGCCGGCAAGGCCCTGAGCGATCTGCGCAACGGCGTCGTTAATGGAGTACTCACCATTCCGGCCGGGTTCTCGGAGCGCGTGTTGGACCGGCAAGACCCGCAGATCGCTTTGATCGAAGACAACACGGACAACTTCAACGCGGCCGCGATGACCGCTTCCGTCAGCGGCCTTGTCGCTGCATACAACGAACCGGCGATCAAGGCACGGCTCGAGGCGAAGCCCCGCCTTGAGGTCGTCGAGGTCTATCCATACGTTCCGTATGTGCAATACCTTTTGCCGGGTTCAACGGTTATGGCGCTCTTCATGATGGTGATGATCGGCGGCGGGATCATTTTCATCGACGATAAGGCGCGCGGGCTCCACGAAGGCTATCTGGTTACGCCGATTACAAAACTCGAGCTCATTACGGGGTTTAATTTGTCCGGGACGGTAAAGGCCGTCATGGCAGGCCTCGTTGTGGTCCTGGTCGGATCGCTGATTTCCGGCATTCCGAATCCGTTCGAGCCGTTGCGTTTGCTGCGGGTATTCGTGGTGATCGTGATCTCGTCGCTGGCGCTGGTGAGCATGATGTTTCTGCTGATGGTGCGCGTCACGGATCCGCTCACGCCCCGCGCGATGTTCGGGATTCTGAATACGCTGCTGTTTTTTCCAAGCGGCGCCGTGTATCCGCAGCAGGCATTTCCCGGTTGGATGCAGGTGATCGCAAAGATTGATCCGTTCACCTACATCGTGCATGCATTGAAGAATCTCTTGTTGAAGAACACAGGGTTCGAGGCGATTACTTTCGACTTGCTCTACCTCACCGTGTTCACGATCGTCACCTGGACCGCCGCCACGCTGCTTTTCAAACGAACGCTGTAACCCTCTCCACCCGGGGTGCTCGCTGGCGCTCGCACGCCCGGGCTCCCTTGAAAACGTTCAGCGCCGTTAGTTGCAATTTGGGGCTGTTGAAGGCACACGTACACTGCGGCCACTGGTTAAGGCGACCAGAGTCTTTGCCGAATTCGGA
>Ga0137465_1000192_pt1 | contig 42874 bp, 28 predicted proteins | sample EasRivERMGT828_2_FD_104906 | JGI IMG/M metagenome (GOLD analysis project Ga0137465, IMG submission 104906) | Soil microbial communities from meander-bound floodplain in the East River, Colorado, USA - East River MetaG ERMGT828_2 | ecosystem: Environmental > Terrestrial > Soil > Floodplain ... | reverse complement strand
TTCCATGACGCCCGAAGTCTTTTGCCGACGGCATCCTGTCCCGGCCAGAAGCGCTCCGCCAACGCGCGACTGACGATAACGGAAGGGAGACTCCCGATCGGCCCCACTTCATCCGGTTCGTCAAAATCGCGCCCGGAAAGGATCGGGATCTTCATCGTGCGGAAGTACCCCGGACTGATCACTCGGAGACGCGCCGAAGGCTGCTCCACCGGCGTATCCACTCTTCCTTCGACGCTGAAACCACCGAGAAAACTTCCGGCACGCATCGGCAGGCCTTGCACAACGGCGACATCACGTACTTCCGGCAGTGCCTCGATCGAACGCATAACCTGACGTGAAAACGCGACGTTGTGCCTCCATTCAAATTTGTTATTCGGAAGCGAGATCGTCATCGTCAGCAGATTCTGCGTATCGAAACCCGGATCGATCTGCCACAGGCGATTCGCGCTCTTGACCATCAGCCCCGTGGCGATCATCAGCATCAGCGTCATTGCCACTTCAGCAGCGACAGAAATGGCGACAAGGCGTTGCCGGCCGCGGCCTGCCGTGGAACTTCGTGTTTCTACCTTCATGGCCTCGCCGGGATTTGCGGCCGAAACTCGCAATGCGGGGACGATGCCCGTGATCAACGCAGTCAGTGAGGCTACGATCAACGTGAACAGGAGGACAGTGCGATCCACGGTTGCGTCATGCGCGAGCGGGACGTCTGAGGGAATCAGTGGACGCAGAAGAAGAAGGCTTCCATAAGCCAGGCCGACGCCGATTGCGCCTGCCGGCAGAGCGATCAAAGCGGACTCGGCGAGAAACTGCCGCAGGATTCGAAGCCTCGAAGCGCCCAGGGCAGTGCGTATTGCCACCTCTTTCAGACGCGTTGTGGCGCGGGCCAGAAGCAGGTTCGCGACGTTTCCGCACGCGACCAGGAGCACGAAACCGGTGCAGGCGAACAGCAACAGCAATACCCGGCGGGATCCACCCAATACCTGATCACGCAGAGGGACGACTCGAACGCTCAGACCGTTGTTGGTTTCGGGGTGCGCGGCGGCGAGATTGGCAGAAATGGTATCCATCTCCGCCTGCGCTTGCTCGAGCGAAACTCCCGGACGCAATCGCGCGACAACGTCGAGATCACCGATGTCACGCTTCGCAGGATCCAGAGGTTCTGGAAGCCAGAAATCCACGGAGTCGCCGATACCTGAAACACCCAAATCGAAATTGGGACTGATCGGCGGGAAATGCGCGTCGGATGAAGCGATGCCCACGACGAAAAACGGCGATGGTCCGACGCGGCTCAGATTGATGATGTTCACGTCCAGAACCTTGCCGAGGAGGGTTGCATCGGATCCAAAACGACGCTGCCACAGGCCACGGCCGATAATGATCTCGGGTCTGCGCCGTTGTGGATCGCTCGGATCGAACGTTTCGCCCATCAACCCAACGTCGAAAACCCTGAAGAACTCCGGCGATATGCGGAGACCGCGCAGCCGCTCGCTTCGTTCGCCTCCCGTGAGGTCAACCGTTTGCCATCGATAGCCGGCCATCACCTCGAAAGACTTTGCCTGAGCTTGCCAATCGAGCAGGTTCGCCGGCGCAACAGTGGTCCAGAAGACACCATGTGAAGGATTCGTCGGACGGAGCATGACCAGACGATCCGCGTCCGCGAAAGGAAGGGGATTGGCAAGCATCGCGTAACCAATGCTGAAGATCGCTGCGTTCGCCCCGACACCCACGGCAAGACTCAGCACGGCGACGACGATTGAAAGGCCCCCTTGTCTGAGCGTCCGAAGTGCGTACCGGATGTCCGATGAAAGCCCGCGCATTGCGGGTGAGCATAGGTCTACTTTGACTTTATTCGTTATGAAATCTTGACACGCGAGAGCGATCTCTTAAACATACTGCCTACAGAAACGATTAGCCGATTCCTTGGAGTCCCTGATGAATTTAAACAAAAGTCTGAGATGGGTCGCCGTCGTCGTATTCGCGCTCTCGAGCTTACAGTCGATTGCGTTCGCGCAACCTGGCTCGTTCGGAGGCGGGTTTGGTCCGGCACTCAAGGTTGCGCCTCCGCCAAAAGTATTCGCGACGTCCGACGAGCATTACGCATTTCTCCTGGAGCAGGCGAAGCGAGGCACAAAGCACACGCTCGCTTCCGTTCCGCGTTGGGACGGCTTATGGGTGACCGCCGGCAACAATCACATGGATATGTTCATCGATCCGCCTGGAGCCGGATTCAAAGGCAAAATTCGCGAAGGCGTACTGACGGCCCCATACGATACCGCCTACAAAGAACGGTGGCGCCAGCAGCAGGAGCTTGGCGAAGTGCAATACGATCGTCTGACTCATTGCGAGCCGCCGGGCTATCCGCGGTGGCTGCTCGAGCCCTACTCGCACGAGTTCATCAACCTGCCGCAGGAGTCGTTCATGATCAACGATTACGGCCCGGGCATACGACGTGTCTACATCGGTCAGGAACACCGGAACCTTTACGGCACACATTCCTGGTACGGCGACACGATCGGCTTCTGGGACGGCAACAAACTCGTCACGAGTACGAAGTACCTCCTGCCGGCCGACTTCACGCGCTGGTCGCCGATGACGAGCAATCAATTCGAGGCCGTCGAAACGTGGGAGTTGAAGCAGTACCCGAATAACGTCGAGCGGATCGAGGTTCAGGTCACGTTCTACGACAAGCACGCGTTTGTGAAGCCTGTCAGTGCCGTCTACGCGTTTCGTAGAGCTGTAGAACTCGAAAAGGCCGGGCATCGCGTCCAGCACTGGGAATGCGAGACGAGCAGCAACGACTTTCTAAGCAACGGCACAACCGTTTCGAAGCTGCCGGGCGAGGAAGGCTTCAGGGATCCGCGCGGCACGACGCTCTTCCCTCAACTGCCGGGCCAGTCTCGCGATCCGATCTACAACACTACGCTGCCGAGTAAGAAGGAGGAGTAGGAGATGAAAAGGATCTTCAGTTTATTACCCGCTGTCCTGATCGTGTTGTTGCTGACGGCGCTGATCGCCGGCGCCCACCATTCGTTTACCATGTTCGACCGCAGTATCGAGAAGGTCGCGACCGGCAAGGTGGTGCGATGGACGTTCAACAACCCACATTCATGGCTCTACATGAACATCAAGAACGCGGACGGCAGCGAAACACTTTGGAGTTTCGAAGGTTCGGCGCCGACGGCGCTGCTTCAGCGCGGTATCACCGGCAGCACGTTCGAGCCCGGCAATACGGTCACGATCCTCTATTGTCCGTTGAAAGACGGCCGGCCCGGCGGCGGCCTCGGATGGGCAAGGCTCGCCAACGGCACGTTTGTCAATCCGGCGGACGGTGGGTGCGTCGGCAACGCGGAGGCGGTCGAGCGCTGGAAGGGCTGGCTCGCGAAGGGCTACACGTCGAATATCGAAGCGCAGAAGGCGAAGTAGTTCTACCAGGAGGATTTTTGTGAAACGCATTACTCTCATGTGGATTGTGCTCACGGGCGCGATGCTCGCGCCAACGGCGGCTTTCGCGCAGGTTTCGTGCACGCGTGACGGGCTGCAACGCGCGGTCGATCTTTACATCGCGGCCCAGACCAAGGGCGATACGTCCGGCATGCCGCTGGCGAACGGGCTGGGTTACATGGAGAACGTGGCGCCGGCCAGTATCAACAACGGCCTGATCAAGACGCCGATGAAGATCGATCACCATCGCAGCCTGCTCGACACGGACTCGTGCCAGACGTTTACCGAAGTGATCGTGACGAACAAGGAAAAGCCCTATGTCCTCGGGACGCGGCTGCGCGTCAACCATGAGAAGATCGCCGAAATCGAAATCCTCTGGACCACGACGGGATACTGGTTATTCAACGCCGATAATTACCTGAAGTTTTCGTCCAGCGAGGACTGGAGCCCCATTCCCGCAAACAGCCGCGATACGCGCGGCACGCTCGTCAAAGCCGCCAATGCGTACCTCGATGCGTTTCTCGAACAGAAGAAAGATTTAGTGCCGTGGGGCTATCCCTGCAACCGCACCGAAGGCGGCATGCACACCGGCAACGGCTCCCCGACGGATAGCTGTGATGTCGGCGTCCCGAGCGGCGTGAACATCGCCAATCGCCGCTTCGTGGTGGACGAGATAACCGGTTCGGTCGTGGTGTTCTGCACGTTCGGCGCGGGAAATCCAAACGGCGGCAGCGGCGCCCCCGACACTCATCTCTTCCGCGTCGAGAATGGCAAGCTGCGATACGTGCACACCCTGACGCACCTGCTGCAGGCAAATTTCCGCGGCGGTCGTGGCGCCGCACCTCCGGCCGGCGCTGGAACCAACGCGCCGGGCCGCGCGGCTCCGCCGAACAATCCGAAGTAGTTGTGAAATTGATCCCGACAAAGAGCAGCGCTCACCACGCTGCTCTTTGTTTTTTCCTCCGATTCCGGAGTTTCTTGTTTGAGGCGGCACCATCAACGTGATCGCGGGCACGAACGATCGCTTCATGCAGTTTCCGTTGAAGTAATTTCTTTGGCAGCAATTCCGTCCAGTAAGAAGCCACGCGAATGCCGCTCTTCTCGACTTCGAGAAGTTCGATCTGCTCCCGTTTCTGCCCAGCGCAGAGGATCAAACCAATCGGCAACTCCTCACCAGCCTGCTGATCGTATTTCGCGAGCCAGCGCAGATATAGCTCCATCTGCCCTTTGTCGCCCGGCTGGAACTCACGAAGTTTCAGATCGATCGCAACCAGCCGCCGCAGGCCGCGATGAAAGAAGAGAAGATCGAGGTAGTAGTCGTCGTGATCAATCTGGATTCGTTTTTGGCGTGCGACGAAAGCGAATCCGGTGCCGAGTTCAATGATGAAGCGTTCCAACTCACGGGTAATTCCATCTTCGATGTCTTTTTCAACGTAGCGATCCTTCAATCCGAGAAAGTCGAGAATGTATGGGTCGCGAAATACCAGGTCCGGCGTGACTTTGTCTTCCGAGCGCAGCTGATCCAGCTCACGTCGAATCAGGGCGTCAGGTTTCTTCGACAATGCCGTCCGCTCGAACAGCATGCCGCTGATCTTTTTCTCGAGTGTCCGCGTGCTCCAGTTCTCGATCCGACACATTTCTGCATAGAAGTCCCGTTTCAGTGCATCTTCGATGTAAATAAGGCGCGTGAAATGAGTCCACGACAATTGTCTCAGCAGTGCTGAGACAATTCGCGCGTCCGAAAATACCTCAGCAAATCGCACCATGTGACGCACGGATTTTTCAGAGAAACCCCTACCGAATTCCGCCGTCAATTGTCTCCCCACTGCGGAGACAATCTGCTCACCGTATTCGGCGCGTTGCTCCATAAGAATGTCCTGGCGAATCCGTTGTCCCACGCGCCAATACAGCAGGACCAATGTTGAATTCACGCGCCTCGCCACGTCGTGTTTGGCCGCCACGATAATTTGCCGCAGATCCACCAACAGGGATTTGGATATTGCTCGTCGAAGTGCGAGTTTCATTCCGAGATGCGTTTCCGGCTGATCAAACAAAAGTCGCGTTTTTGAAGGATTAGTTGTCGACTATTCAGGAAAAAGTCGCGAGGGGTTCTGCGAAGGATAATCGCAGGGCCGAAGCGATCGATCCGGAAAAGCATTGAGTTCAAAGCCGCTGCAGCACGCTTGGATTTCACTGTCCAGCCTCCGTGGAGTCAAACGCCGTATCTCCACGGGCTGATCGTGCATCTTATCTTCCATACGCAGACGGGTTGAACTCTGCTACGCGACGGATTTCGATACGCTTCGAACTCTAGCCAGAGTTCCGACGCCAAATTCCGAAATTACTCCGTACGGAGAGAATCCACGGGGTCGAGGCGCATGGCGCGGCGCGCCGGCACCAGGCAGGCTGCAAGGGTGACGGCGGCCAGCAGAACGGTTATGGACACGAAGGTCAGCGGGTCATCCGGTGAAACCTGGACGAGCACCGATGCGAGCACGCGCGCCAGACCCCAGGCTGCGAGCAGACCGATGACAACACCGATGCCGATCCGCCGCACACCCTGACGGAGCACCAGCCACATCACGTCGCGATCGCTAGCGCCGAGCGCCATGCGGATGCCGATCTCCTGCGTACGCTGCCCGACGCCATAGGACGTGACGGCGTAGATCCCGACCGCCGAAAGCACAATGGCGATAAGCGCAAAAGCGGTGAACAGCGTCCCGAAGACCCGCATCGGCCAGACGCGCTGCCGGATGATGTCGTCCATGGTGCGGATGCTGTACAGGGGAATGTCCGGGTCCACGTTTCGCAATTCGCTCCGCAGGCTCGCGATGAGATTCGCGCGAGGAATCCGGCTGCGCGCAAGAACCGTGAACGCGATCGTGGGCTCCTGTCGGAATGGAACATACACCGCCGGCTGGATAGTCTGGTCCCGATTTGCGCCAATCTGCTGCAAAACAGCCGGGCTGACACCCACGATCGTCAACAACGGCGCTTTCGGATCTTCAGTGCCGCGATTCAGATCCTGGCCCAGGCGAATCTGCTTCCCGATCACCTCGCCACCCGAAAAGTATCGCGTCACGAACGGTTGGTTGACGATGGCTACTCCTGAGCCGGCGGCGCCATCAGCGGCCGAGAACTCACGGCCCCGTACCGTGATATCCAGTGTGTCGAAATAATCCGGAAGAACGGCGATTCTGCTGACGATCGGCAGCCGGTTGTTCGCATCCGTCATCTGCCGGCCGGCAACACTGAGCGTGCGGCCCTGCGCGCCTCCCGCCGGAGGGTGAGAGGCAATGGTCAGCTTGTCGATACCGGGAATCGTGCGCAACCGTTCTGTGAGCCGCTCCTGAAACGCCAGACGATCGGCGGGTTGCGAGTAACGCAATTCCGGCGGCTGCACCTGGACCGTCATCAGATCCCGCGTGTCGATTCCGATATCGAAACGCTGCGTGTTCAGGAAACTTCGCATCATCAACCCCGCGCCAACCAGCAGGACGAACGTCAATGCAACCTCCGCGACGAGCAGAACATTGATCAACCGCTTCCCTCGCGTCCCGGAACTTCCGCCGCGGCCGCCGTCCTTCAGCGTTTCAGTGGTGTTGGTTTTGGATATCTGCAAGGCCGGCGCGAGTCCAAACAAGATCCCGGTAGCGACACAGATGGCGACGAAGAACAGCAGGACGTTCACATCCAGCTTGAAAACGATCCAGTATGGTTTTCCGGTGTCGGCCACGGCCGCGTCGAACCATCGCACGCCGAGGACTGCGAGGCCGCTCCCGAAAACGCCGCCGAGAAAACTCAGCATCACGCTCTCGATCAGCAACTGGCGTACGATGCGCCAACGGCTGGCTCCGAGAGCTGTCCGGATCGATGTCTCGCGCATGCGCCGCACGGATCGAGACAGAAACAGGTTCGCGACGTTGGCGCACGCAATCAGAAGAACGAAGGCAACCGCACCCTGCATCGCATAGAGCACGACGCGTATCGGTCCGCCTGTCCCGCGCTCCGTGTACGGACGCACGATCGTTTCGATGTCTTTGTTCGTCTCCGGATAACTCTGCGCAAGTCTCGCCGAAATCGTCTTCAGTTCGGCGCGTGCGGATTCGACAGTTGCGCCGTCGGCCAGACGGCCGACGATGTCCACGTTGCGCTGGTCGCGCCGCTGGCGGTTCTGGTCCTGGATCAACGGAATCCAGAGACGCGTCGCCTGCGGAAACTCCTCGCCTTCCGGCATCACGCCGACAACCGTGTACGGCTGAAGATTGATCCGGACAGTGGTGCCTAACACGTCCGGCCGGCGACCGTATCGCGCCTCCCACAGGAAATGGCTCAGCAGCGCGACAGGAACCGCGCCGGGCTTTTCATCCTCCGGAGCGAAGTCGCGGCCGATGAGCGGCCTTCGACCCAGCAGCGAAAACATGTTCGAAGTCACCGAGGCGCCGGTCACTCGTTCAGCAGCACTCTGAACATCACTCAAGTCGGCATTGAGCGGCGAGAAGCCGGCAATGCCCTTGAACGCGCGGCTCTGCGCCCGATAATCGAGGAAGTCGAGATAGGACGCTGTTCCACGGTTGGAGCGAATCTCCATGATCTCGTCGGGGCGGTCGAACGGAAGGCCGTTGAGCAAGGCCGCATTCACCAGGGTAAAGACAGTGCTGTTCACACCAATCCCGAGCGCCAAAGCCAGAATGGCGGCAAGAGTAAACCCGGGATTCTTCACCATCATCCGAACGCCGAACCGAACGTCCTGCAGAACTCCCATACGACACCTCGACGTTCACTACGTTGAAATCCGCGAATGGTTAACAGATGAGAGGGATTACTCCGTCTCTGTATGCATCACAAAGCGGGCCTGGCGGGACGCGATGCGCCAGCCCTGGTCAGTCCGGACGAACTCATCTTCGAACTCGCCGACCAGATGACGGGGATCGGCCTTGATTCCGAAATGCGCTTCAGGAGGACGAGCGGCGTTGGCCGAATAGACGATGGCATAGGTGAGGCCTCTCGCCCGGTCGGAGGATTCGACGGTGATGCGGATGTTCGTGCAGATGTGGCGCGTGATGCGTCCGGAACCGCGGCCATGGTAAGACTTGACGATCGCATCGCGGCTGCCGAGTTCGTCGCCGTTTGGCCTTGTCATCGCGCCGTTGGGCACGAACAGCGCGGCGAGCGATTCGTAATCCTGCCGGTCGCTGAAATAAGCGAAGTCGAGGACCAGCCGTTCACAGGCGCGTTCGATTGAAATATCCGTCATGACCGCCACAACCTCTTGGATGCGATTTCGGCGCCTTCGACCAGCGCCTTTAGTTTCCTGGACGAAATCCCGGCGTCCATTTTGCCGATGCCGGCGAACGTGCCGAAGCCGCAATCACACCCGGGGATGCGGCATTCATGAATCCGAGGGGAACGCGATGCCTCGTCAGAGCCGATGACGATCGAACTCGCCGGGATCATAAGCGTGGCCGTTCTCACGTTTGAACAGCAGATCGACGACAGCCTGGCTGCGAGGCAGGCTGCCAACGTGAGTGGTGCGGATGCGATGCATGAGACAAACGCAAAATTCCGGGACGGTCCCGTCGTTTCCCTAATTCTTGAAGAGCTCGAATTAGGGAAACGACGGGACCGTCCCGGAATTCCTAGAACATGAAGCGCAGATTGGCTTTGAACTGCCGGATCTGGTTGCCCTTGTCCTGAATGGAGCCGAACGGGTTGGTATTGTTGATGTTCAGCGTGGGATTGCTCGGATTCGGGTGATTGAACACATTCGTCGCGTCCATGCGAATCACCAGACTCTTGGATTCGGTGAGACGAACGGTCTTGCTCATTGCCGCATCGAAACTCCAGCTTGCGGGAAGTTCAAGGCTCTGGCGTCCGAGGGTTCCGCGGCGTCCCGGCAGCGGGTTCTGCAGAACGACCTGGCCCGAAGCTGCATCCGTGACCGCTTTGAGCGTGCACAGCGACTTCAGGCTGTCGGCCAACGTGGCACACTGCGGATCGGCAGTGCTGCCGAAGCGGGAGCCGAAGAAGTTTCCGAAGTCGCTCCCCCATTCCACTTTGCCGAAACCCTTCGACGGGAACCCGCCCGGACCGATATCCGGCACACCGTTCGCATACAGCATGTTCGCCGCGGCGACGGTTGCCGGCTGACCCGTGCTGAGGTTGACGATGAAGCTCGTCGTCCACCCTTCGAGCAGCCGTGCGGCAATACCCGAACTATTCCGGAACAGAAGTCTTCCGGGACCCATCGGCAATTCAAACGTGCCGTTGGAACGGAAGTCATGCGTCACGTGGTTCGGGCTGAGCGCGTAGTCCTTGTTGCGTTCCGCGGGATTCGTATAGATGGGCACGGTCAGAAGTCCGTTGGCGATGTTGGAACCGGTCAACGGTGTCTCCAGGGATCTCGACCAGATGTAGGTGCCTTGGAAATTCAAACCGTGCGTGGGCCGCAGCGTGGCCTGCGCCTGCATGGAGTGGTAAACGGACGAACCCGGGTTGGTGTACAGGTTGACCGCATTGAACTGCGGATTGGCCGTGATCCAGTTGCTGGGAAACTGTCCGGCCGTCACGGCCGGAGCACCCGCCACCGTCACGCCGTTCGGGACATTGATTCCGAGATTGGCGCGCTTCAGGACGGTTCCGCGCTCGCCGGCCGCTCCAGTCACGACGCCTGCAGCGCCCGTTCCGAAGCCGTTGAAGTAATTCAACTGGGTTGCGGCTCCCGCGAAATCGCCGTTGGCAAGCAAGTCGCGGAACGTGGTGTTGAGGCGAAGATGTTCGGATCCGCGCTGCGTTGTGCCGTTTACGGCCGCGCGGCCGGTCACCAGGCTCAGGCCCATGAAGATCTGATCGAACAATTCCACGTCCTCGCCGCGGCGTGTCCGTTCGAACGCATCGAACAGCCTGGGGTTGGAGAACACGTTCGGGATGTTCAGATCGTACCAGCCGTTCAGCTTGACGCCGCGTGTTCCGATGTACCGCACGTCCACAGACAGGCTGCGGGTCACTTCACGCGTGACTGAAAGCGTGAAGTTCTGAATGTAGGGAGTGACGTAATTCGGATCGTACGCGGCGGTCGTAGCGTTCTGTTTCAGAATCGGGAAGGCTTGCATCGGCAACGAATTGGGCGTGATCGGAACCAGGCTCGACAGGTTCCTTGTGTTGAAGTAGCTGCCATCCAGCGGACCGTTCGTCGTCGCGGTGTTGGTAAAACCTGCAGACGCGAGAATGAAGTTGCTCAATTGTCCCGCATGACCGCCTCCGACGAAGCTGACCTGATAGCCGCCGCGCACGTTCGTCTTACCTCTTCCCAACCACGGAAGCTCCCATGCAAATCCGACTGCGGGGCCGAAGTTGTTGAAGTCTTTCGGGTAGATCGATTTGTTCGGCTGAGATGTCTTGGGGCCGACGAATTCAAGCTCGGTTATCAGACTAAGATCGATCGGATTATCCGGCCTCAACCACCTGTCGAGAGATCGTCCGGAAACTCCGAGCAATGCCATTCCTCCTCCGTTTTTCGGAACGACGGTCAGTCCCTGCCCTTCGAACGGCACGCCGTAATACTCGTATCGCAGACCGAGATTCAGCGTCAGTGACGGGCGCACTTTCCAGTCGTCTTTGAAGAACAGCGCAAATTCGTTCTCGCGCGGTTCGGCGACCTTTCGCGGCCTGTCGTTGTAACTCAGCCACTTGCTTTGATGATCGGACGACTGAATGAAGTAGATCTGGTTGGCGCTGGCCACCGAACCGGACAGGAAGTACAGAAGGCTCGTTGCCGTGGTCTGGTTGTTGGTAACAAGACCGGTAAAATTCGTCGTGTTCGAGAACGCAGTAACCGGCAGTGACGTCTGGCCTCCACCAGTGGCTCTGGCGATGGTCGGCGTCGGAGTCTCGGATCCTCGCGTATACGTAAAGCGGACATCGACGCCGCTTTTGAACGAGTGCTTGCCCTTCGTCCAGCTGATGGTATCCGCATAGTTGTACAACGGCGTCTTGTTGCCCTGTTGAGCGCAGTTCGTCTGGCAACTGTAGTTGTTCACGCTCATTGCGCCGACAGCGGCAGGCACATACGTCATGGGATAGCCGCCCTGACCTTGCAGCATGAGGGACAGCGGCACTTCCCTTTTTGACACGTCTGTCACTTCCCACGGCGCCCAGATGACGTGCTGATTCGCGCGGTAGCCAAACCGAGCTTCGTTCAGGAAGGAAGCGCTGAGCGTGGAAGTGTAGTTCACCGTGAACACCTTCGGCCGGCGAATGATCTGGGAGGTGTACGCTCCTGGCCATGCCGACGTGGGAGCGGCGAGATAGTCACCGTCAATCCACTCATAGCTGTAGTTGACCGCAACTTTGTTCCTCGAATTGATGTTGTGATCGACCTTGGCGTTGACCTGCCTGCGATCCGTATCCGAACTGGTTCCTGTCGCCAGTCCGAAGTTCGCTGCGTTGTGGCCGCGCCAGACCCACTGATGAACAGCGGTATTCAAGCCGTCGCCGCCGTCAAACCGGTTCGGCGTGGGCATCACGCCCAGGTACTTCTGAGAAATCCCTGCAGGGTCCAGTGCCGTACGATAGGGATCCCATGACCCGCTGCCGGCGAGAACCGCATCCGAGCAATCGGGTCTTGTCGGGGTATTCGCGAGAGGACCGAACACGCTGACATGTCGAAGTTGGCCGGTGTAAGGCGTGCCGTTGGGGTTGGTCGCGGGACGAAGCGGATTGCCGGAAGAGTCCACCGATGCGATCGTCGGGTTGCCTCCCGTCGGGCTCGTTATCTGGTTGATGTTGCCGTTTGCCCAGCCTTCCCAATAGCGGAAGATGCCGTTTCGCGCGCAGTCCGTCAACACGGTGGGCCGCACCGTATATCGCTGCCGCTCGAGCTGCTGGTCCCACAGGAAGAAGAAGAACGTTTTGTTCTTGATGATCGGACCGCCGATGCTTCCGGTGAGCTGGTTGCGGTTGATCCACGTCGGCTGGCCCGGCGTCCAGACGCCGTTGACGATCTGCTTGTTCGCCTGCCACGTATTTGCATCGAGCTTGGAATTACGATTACTCCAGAAGCCGCTTCCGTGAAACGCATTCGTTCCCGATCGGGTGAGAATCTGCACTTGCCCGTTGCCGCGTCCCATTTCCGCATCGACCGGAGAAAGGATCACGCGAAACTCGCCGACCATGTCCGGATGCAACTGCGTGGTAGAACCCACGCCATTCGCATAACGGCCATCCTGAACGCTCAACCCGTCTCTGACTGTATTGACCATGCCAGTGCTGACTCCGGCAAACGTCGTGCCCTCACCCAGCGTCGCGCCTCGCACACCGGCCATCGTCTGCATCAGATCGAGGACGTTGTTGCTGACGAGCGGAAGTTCACGAACGTTCTTCTCGGATAGCACCTGCCCGATGGTTGACGAAGACTCCGAAATGAGTCGTGTGGCTTCGGCCGTCACTTCGACCGAATCGGTCAGTGCGCCGACCTGCAAAGTGAAGTTGTAGCGCGCGGTCGCGCCGTTACCGAGTTGCACGTCGTTAATGACTTGAGTTTTGAAACCCGGGAGTTCTGCGGTCAGCCTGTAAGTGCCGGGCAGCAGGCTGAGAACGGTATACGTACCGGACTCGTTCGTGATCGTTTGGGTTGTTACACCCGTCTGCGTGTTCGTCGCGGTTACGGTAACGCCGGGAATAAACGCCTGGCTTGGATCCTGCACAAATCCGCTGACTGTTGCATACGTACTTTGAGCGAATGCATTCGTCGACAAGCCGAGCGCTGCCAACAGGGAGACAGCCACCAGCAATACACGGTTCATCTTTCCATCCCTCCACAAAGAAATGACACAGGTTGAAGTTATGTCGTTGAAACTGGCGGGACTATACCACGGCCGATCCCGGATTCAGTTGTTCTGTTTCCTTACACACCGACGCCGATCGCTCTCAGCATCAGCAAAATCCTGGGGTAGAAGTGGTCCTGAGTTGTCCATCCCCCGTTCCTAAATATAGGTGGAGGAGTTTCATGAAACTCACACTGCTCGAAGGAACGAGGACGATCAGGAACGGAGTGCTCGGCAGCGGGGAGATCAGCGGCTACGGTGTCAACGGCCTGCCCTCCGGCGAACACGCCATGATTGCCTACTTCGATCACTCCTGGCGCTTCCTTCGCTGGAACGACGAGTGGCACGGGAATTGGACCGGCAGATACCCTAACCCTGGCGCTGCGCTTGACGCACTGCGCGAGGAACTGCTCGCGGCTGTTTAGTACCCGCCGATTTCCACCAGATTCAGGGAATTCACCGCTGGAACTCAGGTTGTGTCGTGAAACCGCTAATCATGACTCCTGGAAATGTCGATACCGGTGCCTGAGAATCGGATTTAATGGAACGCATTCTGGTCAGCCGACAACCGATCTACCGTACCGACATGACCCCGCTGGGGTACGAACTGTTGTTCCGGGACAGCGACGAGGATCGGGCATCGTTTACCGACGGCAACCGGGCGACAGCCGGCGTGATCGTCAATGCGCTGATGGAAATCGGCCTCGATGAAATGGTCGGAAAGCACGCCGCTTTCATCAATTTTGATCGCGACCTGATCCTCGGGGACTATTGCGACTGCCTGCCCCGCGAGCGCGTCGTGCTCGAACTGCTCGAAACGATCGATCCCGATGTCGCTGTCATACAAAAGCTCCGTTCATTGCAGTCTGACGGATATCGCATCGCTCTCGACAATTTCGTCTACACCAGCCGGACACGCCCGCTGCTGGACGTGGCGAACTTCGTCAAAGTCGACATTCGCCCAAAAGGACGATCGACGCTGGAGCTGTTGATACGGGATCTTCAAAAATATCCCGTCGAATTCGTGGCGACGAAGGTCGAAACGCCGGAACAGTTCGCCCTCTGCAAAGACGTCGGGTTCAAATATTTTCAAGGCTACTTTTTCTGCCGGCCGCAATTCGTCCAGGGACGCCGCCCGCCGGTCAGTCGTCTTGCAACTCTGCGCCTCATCACCCAGCTGAATCGCCCGGACTTCAACGTCAAAGAGCTCGAGAAAACGATTCAGCAGGATGTTTCGCTCAGCTACAAACTGCTCCGCTACATCAGCTCGGCCATCTATTGTTTACAGCACCCCGTGAACTCCATTGGTCATGCGATCGTCCTGATCGGTCAGGAACGCATGCGGGTATGGGCCAGCCTGATTCTCTTTTCCAATTTCAACGATACAGCGCGTGACGTCATTGTCATGGCGACAGTCCGCGCTCGAATGGGTGAGCAGCTTGCCAGGCAGTTGGGAATTCCAAGACCTGAAAGGCTCTTTCTCACAGGCCTGTTGTCCGTTGTGGACCTCATTACGGGTTTGCCGCTGAATGATGTGCTGCCGTCACTGCCGCTGGAGTCCGGCATCATCGATGCGCTTATCAATGACAGCGGCGAACTGGCTCCCGTGTACCGCTGTGTACTGGCCTACGAAAAGAGGGACTGGGCCGAGGCTGCGGCCGCGATCAAGCTCGATGACCATGCAATAAGAGTGGCCTACCGAAATGCCATTGCGTGGACATTAAGTTCGCTGAATGCGTTCTCTCAATTGAATCGATGACAGTCTCCGGCATCACATCAACTGCAGTTCCTGCGCCACACGCTTCCCATAGTCCGGGTGCGCCTTCAGGAAATGCTGAACCTGCCGGCGTTGGATTTCCGGGTTGATGCCCTTCATGTGGCCGGCAATGTTTTTAACGAGCCGCGTGCGCTCGTCGTCGCTCAGCACGTTGTACAGCAGGCCGGCCTGCTCAAAATCGCCGGCGCGTTTTGTCTGGGGATACTCGCTTCGAGTCGAGTTACCTTCGAGTGGGATCGCCGACTCCACGTAGCGGCCGTCTGCGACAGGACCGCCGCGGCTGTTGGGAGAATAATTCGATCTGCTGCCTCCGTTTCCATCCACGCGCATGGAGCCATCGCGCTGGTTATTGGCGATCTTTCCTGAGAAGGGGCAATTCACCGGAATCAGGGCATAGTTGGGGCCGAGCCGGTGACGCTGCGTGTCCGGATACGAGAACAGCCTGCCCTGCAGAAGCTTATCGGGCGACGGTTCGATCCCGGGCACGAGGTTCGCCGGGCTGAATGCGGCCTGCTCGATTTCTGCGAAGAAGTTTTCCGGGTTCCGATCCAGGACGAGGCGTCCGATGGGAATCAGAGGATAGTCCTTGTAACGCCACACCCTGGTGACGTCGAACGGATCGTAGCGGTAGGTCGCTGCATCTTCGAACGGCATGATCTGAACATAGACTTTCCATGCGGCCGTGCCTCCCTGCTTGATGTGCATGAAGAGGTCGCGCGTCGCGTGATCGGGATCCGCGGCCGTGATACGGGCAGCCTCTTCCCCTGTCAGGTTCGCGACTCCCGTCACGGTCTTGAAGTGGTACTTCACCCAGCACGCCTGGCCTTCCGCATTGACCCATTTGAACGTGTGGCTGCCGAAGCCGTGCATGTGGCGATAGCTTCGCGGAATTCCGCGGTCGGAAAAGAGGATCGTCACCATGTGTGTCGATTCAGGGGAATGGGAGAAGAAATCCCAGAATGCCTCGGGATCCTTGAGGTTGGATTCGGGATTCCGTTTGTGCGTATGCACCATGTCCGGGAATTTGAAGGGATCGCGAATAAAGAAAACGGGCGTGTTGTTGCCGACGATGTCGTAGTTGCCTTCTTCGGTATAAAACTTGATCGCAAAGCCGCGCGGGTCGCGGTCGGCGTCGGACGATCCTTTTTCGCCGCCAACGGTCGAGAAGCGCACCAGCACTTTTGTTTTCCGTCCCGCGGCGCCAAACAAGTGGGCCTTCGTGTGTTCGGACATATCGATAGTCGCTTCGAAATATCCGAACGCGCCCGCGCCTTTAGCGTGAACGACACGTTCCGGTATCCGCTCACGGTCGAAGTGAGCGAGCTTCTCGATCAAGAAATAATCCTGCAGAAGAATGGGGCCGCGATCTCCAGCCGTGAGGGAATGTTCGTTATCGGGCACGGGAGCGCCAAAATTATTCGTCAGTGTCTTGTCAGTCATTAAACCTCCAGTGACCGGAGTGTGGGCCAGGGCGCGTAATCTGTCTAATCGGTTAATCCGATGGCATGGATAGTCGCAGCTTATGATCAGCGAATCTTCACCTTCGCGCTGTGACCACGAACCAGACGCCGATCACGACAAATCCAATGCCGGCGATCGTCTTCAACGTCGATGGCGAGACGTACCGGGAGATCTGACTACCTGCAACGACGGCTATGAAGCTGCTCAATGCGAGTGCCAGCGCTGACGCCAGAAAAACTCCGGTTCGATTCAGGCTCGGATCGGTCGCAAACAGAAATGTTGCGACCTGCGTCTTGTCCCCGAGTTCAGCGAGAAACACACTGATGAAAACGGCAATTAGACCTCGCATCGTTACTCCCACTTTGGATGCTTACTCTTGAAGCTTACGGCTGTGTCCAAGTAGACTGCACTCAAAACTGACGGCAACGCCGATGACAAAGGGCTCGCCGCACCCCCCAGTTTTGACCAATCACGTCCAGCAAGAGGTTAGGGTTGAAGTCACGCCTGGCAACATTGCTCATACTGCTGACATTCCCGGTAGCGGCGGACGCTCATTCCGAGATCTTCTTTCCGAAATTGTTTTCGCCCGCCGAACTGCCGACGTCGGGATTCGTATTGCTGAATCCGGATCCAATCACTGCGACGGTCTCCATTTATCTGCTGAGCGCGGAGGGGGCCATCGTTGCGTCCACAACAATCACGATTCCGGCCGGGGGGCAATTCGCAAGACTGGGAAGCGACCTGTTCCCGAACGCGACCCGAAGCGGATGGGTGTATGTCCTCAACGATACGGAAGGCATGCAGGCATTCTGGCTGACCTACAACGCCAGTCTGACCGCCATGGACGGAGCCGAGGCAGTCAGCTACGACAGCATCGGCACCGATCAAGTCATTCCCCTGGTGGCCGGCCGCACGGAACTGAACATCATCAATACGAATTTTCTGAACGTGCCGGCCACGATTCAATTATTCGGTAGCAATGGACTCCTGGCGCCGGCAGCGACTCGAACCCTTCCCGCAGCAGGGGCGTTTCAATCCCAGATCTCGGATCTCTTTCCCACAGCAGACATGACGCAGGCCCGATACCTTCGGGTTGGAACTGCCGTCGCCGCAATCGCATCGTCAGCAGTCATCCGGGATTATCTTGTCCCGTTCGAATCGTTGGTCGTCAATGCCGTGAATGTCATAGCCCGCAGTGAGATGGTCTTTCCGCATGTGATCAGCGGTTCGTTCAGCGGCGCAAACTACACGACGGTACTCGGCATCACCAATCTGTCGAACACAAGCCAGACGGTGACGATCTCATTCAACTCCGACACTGATGCCGCGATCACCGTCAGCCGATCGATGCAAGCCGGTGAATCGATACGAGAGACCGCGCACGACATCTTTAATCTGGCGGCGGGGTTCCACAGTGGCTGGGTCCGAGTAGCCGGAACGGCGGCCATTACGGGCTTCGCGGGATATGCGGATACGGTCGCAGGAGGTCTTGCTGTTGTTCCTGCGGCGGCCGCGCAGCCGAAGCTTTTCTTTTCTCATATCGCCAACGGAGCGCCGCAGTGGCAGACGGGGTTGGCGCTCCTGAATGCAGGCAGCAGTCGCGCCAATGTCGAGGTCTACGCAATGAGTCCATCGGGGGGTTTGCTCGGCGGCGCGCTGAACGTCGAAACGGCCCGCTTGACTCTGGAGCCGGGAAAAAAGACTGCGAAACTGCTCCAGGAAGTGATTCCCCAAACTCTCGGCGTCAATGGCGGATTCGTCTTCGTCAGTTCGGACGTGCCGGTACACGGAATCGAACTCTTCTACACTCAGGATTTGAAAGTGTTGTCCAATGTGGCCGCCGGAAATCTTGTCCCGGGCGTCGCATATACGCCTCCAGCACCGTAAGAAGCGGAGTAACCGAGGAATGCATCAAAAGCGGAAAACGCTTACCAGTTCGTTTTGGATATACCTGGCTGTGACGTCGTTCGCCTCGCAGGAAAGCCTGCTTCACGGTCAGAACATGCCCGGCATCGAAAACACGGTCGGGTACATCGCGTCAGGCACGAGCATCCAGCCGAGGACGACTTCGGAATCGAGCGCGATGATTCATGGCTCTCTCGGCAACTGGACTGCGATGCTGCATGCCAATGCATTTCTTGTGGACGTTCAGCAGACCGGGCCGAAGGGCCGAGACAAACTCTTCGGCGCCAACTGGATCATGCCGATGGTGCATCGGCAGATCGGCCGGCAGGGGTTGACGTTTCGAACGATGGTCAGTCTGGAGCCCGCAACGATCACGAAACGCGAATATCCGCTGCTGTTCCAAACCGGTGAAACGGCGTATGGGCTCTCCCTCGTGAACGGACAACATCCACACGATCTCTTTATGGAGTTGGCCGCAAGGTATGACGTGTCCCTTGGAGACCGATCGCAATTGTTCCTCTATGGCGGCCCCGTTGCGGAAGCGGCGCTCGGTCCGACAGCGTTTCCGCATCGGCCATCGTCTTCGGAGAATCCGCTTGCGCCGCTCGGGCATCACCAGCAGGATTCGACACACATTGCGACAAACACCGTCAATCTGGGATTCACGCACGGCCCGCTGCAGCTCGAAGCTTCGACATTTCACGGCCGCGAGCCGGACGAAAACCGCTGGAACATCGGCCGGGGAAAACCCGATTCATTCGCCGCACGTTTGACTCTTGCGCCGCATAAGAACGTGAACGGTCAGTTTTCCACGGGCCGAATCAATGCGCCGGAAGCAACAGACCCGGGACTGGACACCATCCGAACCACTGCGTCTCTTCATTACAATCAGCCGATCCCGTCAGGAAATATCTCTTCAAGCCTGATCTGGGGAAGAAACAAAAACCTCAAAGCCGGCGCGCGCCGCATCTTCAATTCCTACAACCTGGAAGTGACGGCGAAGTTTGGCTCGCGTAACTGGCTCTGGACGCGAATCGAAAACGTCGATCGCGACCAGTCGCTCCTGCCGGTGGCGCCGGGGGCACAGCCTGCTGACCCGTCGTGCCGCTTGTGTGGACTCGTGGGACGCGGCATCCAGGTTCCGGATGACGTGAAGGGTGGTAACCGGTTCGAGCATGTCGTGCTCGGTCCGGATGGAACTCCGGTAACGATTGAAGAACTTCCGATCGGACGCGTGCAAGCCTACACCCTGGGTTACGAACGCGAACTGCCGATCGGCACGCGATGGCTGAACGTCGGCGTCGGCGCTCAGGCAACGGTGTACAGTCTGCCTTCGCAGCTCCAGACCGTTTACGGAAACCGTCCATCCACTGTCGCTGTATTCGTGCGGCTTCGTCCAGCCGGCAACATGCAGGAACACATGAGACAAATGCATCGATAAAAAAGCCGCCATCACGCCGGCGTGATGGCGGCCTTTTTTGCCTCCTGCAAATTAGTAAGGCTTCACTGCCTTGTATACATCGATTCGCCCGTAGCCGAGCTTGTCGATGTAATAGGGGTTCTTGTAGTCGATGTCGACCGCGCCCGACGAGATCGAGTTCGACACGCCGGTCGTTCGGACCGAGCGGACGAGGGCCGCGGTCGCGGCGACGGCAGGAGCGCTGAATGACGTTCCGGAGACCATCGCATAGTAGCCGTTCGGGAAGGCCGAGATGATGTTCACGCCCGGCGCATCCACGAAGACCGCATTTCCATAATTGGAGAACGACGCCTTCTTGTCCCACAGATCCGTGGCAGCCGTGCTCAGCACACCGCTGAACGCCGCGGGATATTGCGGGCTCGACGTGTTGTTGTTTCCGGCTGAAGCCACGAGGATCACGCCTTTGCTCTTCGCATAATCGATCGAGTTCTGCAGAGCCTTCGACTTCTCCAGCGTGCCGAAGCTCATGTTGATGACATGCGCCCCGTTGTCGACGGCGTAACGAATCGCCTTCGCGAGGATGAACAGATCGGCCGAACCGTTGTCATCGAACGCGCGCAGCGGCATGATCATCGCGTCAGGAGCGACGGCTGCTATGACGCCCGCAGTCAGCGTTCCGTGACTGTACGCAGGCTTTGTCAGGTCCTCGTAAGTCAGAGTGGAAGTCGTCTGCGTGAGGAACTCGGCACTTGAGGTATCCATGAAGCTCGATGTCGACTGGTCCATGAAACTCGACGAGGACTGATCCATGAAACTCGATGACGACTGATTCAGCGCCGCCGACCCCGCCGGCCGGTTCGTAACGAAATCGTAGCCCGACGTGAGATGTCCTATCAGAGCCGGATGCCCGTAATCAACGCTGGAGTTGATATCGGCTATCGTCACTCCGCGTCCCGTCGCATAGACGCGCGCCTGGCCTGACCGAACGAGCTGGAACGCCGGCTGATTCTTGTACCAGTCCGCCGCTGTTGTGCCGTTGACCTGGATAACGCCAAATCGAGAATGCGCGGGTTCGGTTACACCGTCGTTAACTTCGAACCACTCGATGCCGACCAGACTCAACGTGTTGCCCAGCAACCCCAGTACTGGCGAAATGAGCGGCAGATTGGGGACGTTCACCAGAATTATGTTCGATCCCGGAATGGTGTCGATCAGAGGTCCACCAAGCCAGCCAAGCACCCTCCCCAGCGGCGCTCCAGGCAGAATCTTGACGATGAGCGGAATGGTCGCCGCGGCCTGAACGTGGGTAACGGAAACGGATAAGAGAAGCGTGCAGGCGATTAAAGCCTTGCAGATAAATTTGCGACGTCCTGTCATTTCAACAAACCCTCCGTGTGGCCGAACAACGGCGTATCCGTCTTATCGGCATGTAGCGCCAGAAACTTTAATAAGCCTTAAATCCGGGTTTCTTTGCGCTGCCCCAAATGTGCGGGCCGCCGGGGCCGGAAATACACGGGCGCTCAAAAAAATGTCTCTTCGAAGAAACCTAAGGAGTTACCTTCGGCGTGACCGGCTGGCCGCTCATCAACACGACAACCTGAAAGCCGGCGGATAGCTGCCTGTCCGCAGCGCCACGCAACGGCTCGAGGAATTGGACGAGATAGACCCATCGGTTTTCAATGGGTCGGAGTGTGACTTCGTAAAGCCGCCAATCCTTGCCGTTCGGGAGGATCGTCGTGATCTGTCGGGTCGCAATATCGATCGCGCGGCGAACAGACAAAGGCGGGTTTTCCTGACCAGGCGCCCAGGCAGGCGTCTTCTGGAAGTCCTGATCCGAGATGTGAAACTCATATTTCTTCCCGGCATATTCGACGGTGAACGTCGTTTCGAGTTGAGTGGCCAGGAATGCCATGAAGATCATGATTGTCTGAACAAGCATCGGAACCTCCCGTCGTTTCACTTTATCAGCTAATGTGCGTGACTCTGAATTTGGCCGCTAAGCTACACTTCTCGAATGATCAAAGTGCTTGGTGTGTTATTCCTCGCAATAATTGTTACAGGAGCAGCGCTGACCTATAAGCGATGGGAAGGACAACCGCCGGACGTGGCGTTCAGCCGCGACTTCAAGGCGCTCGGCAGGACGCCGGACGTGGCCGTGACGGTCCAGGATGCGGGGACCGGGTTGAAGCAGGTGACGATTCGGCTGAAGCAGAAAGATCAGGATGTCGTGCTGGCCGACGAGACGCTGGAAAAGGGCACGCCGGCGAAAACCTACGATGTCGGAAAGCTGATCGTTGAAAAACACAAGCCCGCGGATGGTCCGGCATCGTTAAACATCAGCGTGGTCGATCACTCGCTGCGCAGCTTTCTTCGTGGAAATCGGGCGGACGTGACCCGGGAGTTCACGTTCGACGCGCGTCCTCCTGCTGTGGAAGTTCTCGAAGGGCAACATTACATCAATCAGGGCGGCTCGGAGTGCGTGGTCTACCGCGTATCGGCGGATGCAGAGAAGAGCGGAGTTCAGGTCGGGTCGCGCTTCTTCCCCGGTTTCCCGGTCAGCGGATCGCCGGACAAAAACCTTCGATTTGCGCTCTTCGCGCTTCAATACGACTGGCCGGCCGATTCCCCGCTGAAGGTCGTCGCCGCGGACGCCGCCGGCAATGAGGCGACTGCCGGATTCTGGAGCAAAGTCTTTCCGAAGAATTTCCGCAGCCGCGATATCCCGCTGGACGACAAGTTCATACAGAAAGCCGTTCCTGAAATTCTCGGTCACACGCCTGAGATCAAGGATCAGGGTGACCCGGTCAAGACCTTCGTCGAGATCAACAACAATCTTCGCAGAAAGAATCACGAAACGATCACGAAGCTGGCCGCGCAGTCGCCGGGACAGTTTCTCTGGAACGGCGCGTTTCTACAGTTGAGCAACTCGCAGGTCGAATCCTTCTTCGCGGATCGAAGGACGTACGTGTATCAGGGAAAGCCTGTCGATCGTCAGGATCACGTCGGGTTCGATCTGTCTGTCGTCGAACACAATCCGATTGAAGCGGCCAATGACGGGAAGGTCCTTCTGGCGGAGTACTTCGGCATCTACGGCAACACCGTGCTGATCGACCATGGCGCCGGACTGATTTCGCTGTATGGGCACCTGAGCGAGATCGGCGTGAAGCCGGGCCAGATGGTGAAGAAGAAGGAGATTATCGGGAAGAGCGGCGCGACTGGTTTAGCGGCTGGAGATCACCTGCACTTCGGGTTATTCCTGCATGGCGTGCCGGTGAATCCGACCGAGTGGTGGGATGAAAAGTGGATCAAGGATCATGTCCTGAGCCGCTTCGGGAAGTAATTCGGGGACGGTTGCGTCGTTACCCTAATTCTGAAGTACAAGAATTAGGGTAACGACGCAACCGTCCCGGAATTACCTAGTACCGGTAATGCGACGCCTTGTAAGGCCCATCCACCGGAACCCCGAGATACGACGCCTGCTCCGGCGTGAGCTTCGTCAGCTTCACTCCGAGATGCTCCAGGTGAAGCCGCGCAACTTCCTCATCGAGTTTCTTCGGCAGCATGTACACCTTCTTCTCGTACTTGCTTCCGTTCTCCTTGAGGTCGAGCTGAGCGAGGACCTGGTTCGTGAATGACGCGGACATCACGAAGCTGGGATGCCCCGTCGCGCATCCGAGATTCAGCAGCCGGCCTTCGGCGAGGATCATGACGCTGTGGCCATCGGGGAAGCGCCATTCGTCGTACTGCGGCTTGATGTTGATGCGCTCGATCCCGTTAACCTTCTTCAAGCCGGCCATATCGATTTCATTGTCGAAGTGGCCGATGTTACCGACGATCGCCTTGTCTTTCATCTTCGTCATGTGCGCCGTCGTGATGACGTCCTTGTTGCCTGTCGTGGTGACGAAGATGTCCGCGGTCGAAACCACGTCTTCGATCGGCTTCACTTCATAACCTTCCATCGCGGCCTGCAACGCGCAGATCGGATCGATTTCGGTCACGATCACGCGGCAGCCCTGGCCGCGGAGCGACTGAGCGCATCCCTTGCCGACTTCGCCGAATCCCAGAACGACGGCGACTTTTCCGCCGAGCATGACGTCGGTAGCGCGCATCAATCCATCCGGCAGCGAATGGCGGCAGCCATAGATGTTGTCGAATTTGCTCTTCGTGACCGAGTCGTTCACGTTAATCGACGGGAACAGCAGCTTGCCGGCTTCTTCCATCTGATAAAGCCGGTGCACGCCGGTCGTCGTTTCTTCAGAAACACCCTTGATGGCTTTGGCTATCTTCGACCAGATGCCGGGCCGCGCTTTCAGTTCGCGCGTCAGCACCTCGAGAATGACGCCCCACTCCTCGGGATCGGCCGCCGCATTGAATGCCGGAACCTTGCCGGCGGTTTCGAATTCGAGAGCTTTGTGGACGAACATTGTCGCGTCGCCGCCGTCGTCGACGATCTGGACGGGACCGGTGTTATCGGGCCAGCGGAGCGCTTCCGCAGTGCACCACCAGTACTCTTCGAGATTTTCACCTTTCCACGCGAAGACCGGAATGCCGCGCGGATTCGCCGGCGTGCCGCCGGTCTCGGGACGACCGACCACGACCGCTGCAGCAGCGTGATCCTGGGTCGAGAAGATGTTGCACGAGACCCAGCGCACATCGGCGCCGAGTTCGGCGAGCGTTTCGATCAGGACGGCCGTTTGAATCGTCATGTGCAGGCTGCCCATGATCTGCATGCCCGCAAGCGGCTTCTTTGAGGCGTAGCGTTGCCGCACCGCCATGAGTCCCGGCATTTCCTGTTCGGCGAGCCGGATTTCCTTGCGCCCAAATTCAGCTTCGTTGAGATCTTTTACTTTGAAAGGCTCACGTCCAGCCTTCCGGGACAGGTCAAAAGCGTGCGTGCGTTCAATGGTAGCGGACATTCGATACTCCTTTGTTTGGTGATCAGAAAAGTTTAAACCCGCCGCGACGTCGCGACGAATAAGGAAGGCCCTTTGGCCTTGGATTCCGGCGGCAATGCAAGCCAGCGAATACTTCTGAAGCCGGCAGCGTGCAGCCACTGTGACATCTGCTTCTCGTTAAAGCCCAGCCAGACATGACCCATCGTCTGGCGATACTCCTCGTGCTCGTGCGGCTGCATATCGAGAATCAGCAGCCGCCCTTCCGGTTTCAGCGCCCGCGCCGCCTCGGCGAAAACGCGCTTGGGTTCCGGCAGGTGATGCAGCACCAGCATCAATAGTGCAACGTCCAGTTCGCCGTCTTCGATCGGGAGTTTCTCGAGCGATCCATAGCGAACGTCAACGTTCTTCTGACCGGCGAGGCTTTCCCGTGCCGTTTCGAGCATCTCCTTCGACGCATCCACGGAAATGACCCTGTCGCAGAACTGGCCCAGCCACTGACTGACCGATCCTGTACCGCACCCAAGGTCGCCGATCACGAGATCCGGATCCAGCAAACCGCCCAGGGCCCGGAGATGGCTCGTGGAACCAAAAAGTTCTTCCCTGAGCCGATCCCACTGCCCGGCGGCCGATGAAAAGAACGCTTCTGATTGCGTTCGTCTCCGCGCCAGAACCTGCTTCAAACGGCGTTCATCCTGCGCCGATGTCGCCGAGGCCGACATTTGCTCCCGAACGACCTGCCAGAGCCGCTTCGCCGAAGGATCGACATCGTCCAGCGGCAGCGTATACAGACGGCGCGTTCCATCGCGCCGGGAGGTCACCCAGTCGCCGTCGGCCAGTGTTTTCAGATGGCGGCTGACCGTCGATTGGGGCAACTGCACCACGTCGCACAACTCGGTGACGGTCAACTCGCGGCCCTCCAGGACCGCAAGCATCCGTACCCGAATCGCATCCGATAAGACAGTGAGTCGATCAACGACGGCAGGAGCTTTCATCCGTATAACCGGATGAAAGAATATATATTGGTCGGATTGTTGTCAACCCCTCTTCGTTACTCGAAAAGCGTCGAACGCCTGACGCGCTCTCCTTTGAAGAAAACGTCGGAAATGCGCCGGGTTCCACGGATGTCTTCGAGGGGATTACCATCGACAAGGAGGAGGCTTGCCTCAAAGCCCGCGGCAATCCTGCCGAGTCGATCGCCGGCGCCGAGCAGTTGAGCGGCATTTCCGGTAGCCGCTTTCAGAATATCGCCGGCGGGAATGCCTGCTTCCTGCCATAACTCCATCTCTCGATGCATAGACGCGCCGTGAAACGTCCCGTAGTTGCCGGAGTCCGTGCCGACGACGAGTGGAACGCCCGCGCGATGCGCGTTGATGAGGTTCTTCATCGCAGCGGTGTTCTTCAACTCAGGAATCTGCGCGAGGCCCGGATCGACGTCATGTGTCCGGATCCAGTTACGCATTTTGGCGACGAGCGTGGACGGGAGGGTCTGGCGCGCGAGCGGATCTTCGATAAGGGAAATGTCGCGTCGTGCGATTCGAACGATCGAGTCCAAAACGACGAGAGTGGGATCGTAGCGAACTCCCTTCGAAGCGAGTTGTTGGAGAAGGGTATCGGGAATGATGTCGCGCATCGCGCCATGCTCGATTCCGGCGGCCCCGCGGCCGATCGAGTCAACGATGTCTTGTGGGACTCCGGTATGGACGACGACCGGCAGCTTATGCCGTTTCGCCGCTGCAGCGACTGCATCGAAAACACTAAGGTCCAGTCGCTCGAAAAGAATTCCCGAGCCGCCCGATTCGAGAACAACCTTGATTCCGTCCACACCTTGCGCTGCCAGCGCGTCGACGCGAGCCGCTGCTTGCTCCGGAACGGAATATGCGGCAGCCATCTGAGACTCGAGCGACGTCCGGGCTGGTTCGGGCAGGTTCCTGAAGAACTCGGTGCCGTGTCCGCCAGGCGCGGTGAACAAAGGGCCGGTCATGAACAGTTCGGCTCCCAGGATCTCGCCGTCCGCCAGGCGCCGTTTCAGTTTCAGCAGGTCATCGGTGACATCCGCAACACTTTTGGCCGCGACAACACCGCTATACAGATACGATCGGACCGCATGTTCAGGCCAGTTGGCCATCTCCGGATCGATGCCTTCCGACATCGTGATGCCTGACGCCCCCAAGTGGGCGTGCACGTCGATCAGGCCCGGCAGTACGGTCTTCCCTGCACCTTCAATCGTGTTGTACGACGAAGCGTTTTCGGACGAACTGTTCCCTTCTTCCACGACCTCGACGATTTTTCCGTTCCTGATGAAAACATCTGCTCGATCGATCACGCGCCCATCGCCGACAAAGACGCGCACGTCATGCAGGCGAAAACTGTTGCTGCGGGCCCCTCGTCTCGCGATGACGGCGTTTCGCACGTCACTCGTGCCGCCGAAGCTTTCCCAGACTCCGACAATCAGAAACGGCGCCAGTATTGCCGTCACCCACGCCTTCGACGACCTGCTGATGCGGTCTTCCTTCGTCCAACGGAAGATTTTGAAAGAAACAAAGAATCCCACGGCCAGCGTTGCCAGCAGTGCAAGGACACTGGTGATGTTGGCGGCGATCGATTCTCCGTTCTGCAGCATGCTCTGTAGGCCGGACTTAAGGTAAGTCGCAGGCATGAACTTCGCTATGGCCTGACCCCATTTGGGAAGGTTCGTAATGGGAATCGTCGCGCCGCTCAGGAACACCATGGGAATGTAGAAAATCTGGACCAGGACACTGGCTTCTGCCATCGAATCGGCTACCGACGCGATGATCAGCCCGATGGCTCGAAACGCAACGTTGCCGATCGCAACAAACGCAAGCACCGAGAGAAGGTTCGACGGCACAGGCACGCTGTAAACCCACTTCCCCAGCATGATGGTTAGCAGCGCAGCCGGCATGTAAATCAGGACACCCGACACCAGCGAGGAGATGAGGACCGGAGCGGCCGAGATCGGAGCCAGGCGCAGGCGACGCAGAATGCCCATCTCTCTTTCCATAACGGCGCGCATTCCAATGCCAAAGAAACCGTTTCCCATGATGCCCATCGCGAGTGTCGTGGACAGGATGTACTGGGCGCCTCCGAGACTGACGCGGGCGTTCATCATTTCACCGAAGAGGAAAAAGAGCACGAGCGGAAACAGGTAATTGAAGAAGATGACGGACCGTTCGCGCATCGATACGCGCAGATCGGATATCAACAAAGCAAGATAAGGCGCCATCAGTCCTCCTCCATCATTTCGTAATCGCTGCGCCCTGTCGGGCTTGCATTCGCTCCGCTCATCTCGTAATCGCTGCGCCCTGTCGGGCTTGCATTCGCTCCGCTCATGGTCAGCTTCTCTCCGGTCAGCTTCAGGAACGTGTCTTCCAGCGTCGGACGCGAGATGTCCAGATCGATCAGTTCGTTGTTTTGAGAATCCAGGTAGCGGACGACATGAGTAATGGCTTGCGCCGGATGGATCACACTCAGACACAGCGTCCCATTTTCCCGCGACCCGGACTGGACACCGGGCAGGTTCAAGAGCGGATCGAGATCGACCGGCCGGGCCGCTCGCAGGCGCAACTGAGATTCGCCGTCGATTCCTGAGCCGATTTCCTCGAGCGTACCCTGACGAATGATTTGTCCCTTCGCAAGGATCGCAACACGATCGGCGAGTTGCTCTGCCTCATGGATGTAATGCGTCGTCAGAAAAACGGTGCGGCCTTCGTCCCGCAGCTGCCGTAACCAGACGTGGATGGCACGGCGGCTGTGGGCGTCGACGCCGGTCGTAGGCTCATCGAGAAACACGATCGGCGGATCATTGATCATGGCAAGGATCAGCGCGAGCTTCTGCTTCTGGCCTCCTGACAGGTCGGAGTAATACGTGTTGGCCTTCTCGGTGAGCGCGAAACGTTCAAGCAGATCCTTCGTGTTGGGAGTCGCGCCGTAGAGACGACCGTAGAGTTGCACGACCTCGATAAGTCGAATTTTGTTCGGAAAGACGGATTGCTGGAGGACGACGCCGATACTGCCTTTCAATCGCGTGGCGTCACGGGAAGGATCGATGCCGAGTACAGAGACTTCACCGCCATCCCGCGGACGCAGTCCTTCGAGGATTTCCACCGTGGTGCTCTTACCCGCGCCGTTGGGACCGAGCATGGCGAAGATTTCGCCGGTCCTGACCTCGAAGTCGATGCCTTGAACGGCGCGGACGCTTCCATAATTTTTCGTGAGCTGATGGACATGAATGATTGCCGGCATGCGGGGCAGCGTAAGAGGTCTTCGGGCGGCATGGCAGGATTATTCGGCGAACTGAGGTTTTACGCCGACGAGTGGGGCGGAATTCCGGGACGGTTGCGTCGTTTCCCTAATTCGGGCTTTTCAAGAATCAGGGAAACGACGCAACCGTCCCGGAATTCTACGACCTTACGACTTTGAGCTGGTTGTTCACGCGTTTGACTCCATCGGTCTGGCGCGCGATGCGTTCAGCTTCCTCTTTCTGCTGCGACGTGTCGACGGTCCCGCGAAGTGTGACGATATTCTTGTCGACGTCGACGTTGATCCGCCGTTCGGGAGTCTCTGAATCGCCAATCAATTGAGCGACAACCTTCGCGTGGATCCACGCGTCATCGAGTGACCCACCGACGGATTCCTCATGCGTCCGTGCACGCCGGACTTCTTCACCCGCCATTTCCTGCGTGTATTCCGATCGGGACATCTGTCGCGGCTTGACGTCGATCTTGTCTTCTACGGTCAGCCCCGGGTGCGCCGAGCGAGCCAGTTGTACGGCTTTCGTCCGCATGGCTTCAGACTCGACCGTTCCCGACAATGCCGCCCAATTGCGTTCCGCGTCGGCGCTGATGGACAGGCGCGCGTCGCGCAGTTGCGGGTCGGAGCTGAGTTGCATCTCGATCTTTCTCTCCAGATCGGAATCCGTCATCCGTTCCGGCTCCCGGGCGGCTTCGGTGGACTCTGTTCCTCGAGTGCACCCAATGATCTGAAATGACAGACAAACGAGCAATGTCCCAAGCAGTAGCTGCTTCATGAAAATATACCCTCCAGAAAAGGCAGTTGTTCTGGTGTAAAAGCAGCAATCGCCTAACCAGTTCTTTGGAATGTGACGGATAATGCGCGCGAGGAGACGCCATGATGTGGAAACATTACATACTTCCGATGGGCCTCTTGCTTACGGGACTCACCATGACTGCTTCTGCGCAGCGCGCGAATACCACCGGCGGTACGGAAGATCCCATCCTGCCGATCGTGAATCGGCTGGATCTAGAAAGGTATAAGGCCACTATTAAAGGTCTGACCCAGTTCGGCGATCGACGGCAAGGTACGGACCGAAATCGAGCCGCCATCGACTGGATCGAGGCGCAATTGAAGAGTTACGGTTGCGCGAACACAGAGCGGCTGAAGTACGACTATCCGGACTCCGCGGTCCGGGCCAGCTCAACCGCGCAAAGCCCTCCACGCCTTCGGGGTGTTCGCGCGCCGACCGGCGTCAATACCGACCCGATCAAGCAGCCGGACGTGAAGCTTCGGGAACTCAACTCCCAGCCGACTACGCCGGGACCTCGCGAACAGGTCTACTGCACGAAGATCGGCACAACGCGGCCCGGTGAGATGTACATCGTGGGCGCGCATATGGACGGCCACGGATGGGGAGAAGCAGCCAACGACGATGGCTCAGGAACCGCGCTCGTGATGGAAGTGGCCCGCGTCCTGAGCAGTCCCGACGTTGAGACTGAGCGCTCGATCCGGTTCATCCTGTGGAACAACGAAGAAACAGGCTTGAATGGAAGCCGCGCCTATGTGGCGCAAAGAAGTGCGCTGCAGGGCAAAGAAGATCCTCCCGGATCAGGACGATATCCGGAACCGAAGTGGCTTGGCATGATTCAGCACGACATGATGCTGTTCGACCACGGGATGCCGCTCCCCAACGGCACCATGAGCAAGGAACAGCGGCCCGAAGCGGACGTGAACATCGAGTTCCAGATGAATTCAAAGATGGCTGCCGAATCGCAGGCGCTGGCGTGGTTCTTCGATCAGGCCAACGACAAGTACGCCACGGACTATCCGGCAACTGTCGGGCGGCATATGTCGAACACAGATTCCCTCCCCTTTCAGGACGTCGTCGCCGCTATCAGTCTTCGTGAGAATGAGCGACTCCGGCACATCGGCGCGGGCTGGGATCCGCAATGGCATCAGCCGACGGATGTGTTCGCGACATACAACGACAAGGATTTCCGCCTTGGACTGAATGCGGCACAGACGACATTAGGAGCGCTTTCACAGTTGGCGGGAGCGAAACTGAAGAAGTAATTCGGGGAAAGAAAAATGGGGTCATAGCCCAATAGGGCTACGACCCCATTTTTGTTGGCTGGCGAACTGCAGCGAGTGTCCGTGGAAAAACTTCAGAAACTTCCGGCAGCAAAGGAGATTTCGGAGAATGAATGCTTTTATGTCCCGCACGCTTATATTATCGCTCGTTTTAGTTGTCTGTCTCATTCCTCTCTATGCCCATCATGGAACAGAGTTTCTCTCCAAGGCCGTGGAGATGAACACGGCCGAGATCGACCTGGCCGATCTGGCCATTGCCAAGACCCACAATCCTCGCATCAAAGAGTTCGCTCAGATGCTGTCGAGCGACCATAAAGAAGCGCTCAACAAGGCGGAGGAACTGCTGAATGCCCGTCAGGCCGGCGGAAAGATCGCAAAAGCTCAATTGAGTGCCGAACATAAGAAAACGGCGGAGAAGCTCGGGAAGCTTTCCCCAGACGAATTCGACCGCGCTTTCATCGACACCATGGTGCGCAATCACCGTCACGGAGTGCAGACGTTCGAAGCCCAGACCCACGCACACGGCGCATCTGCGAAGAAACAAACCTCGGATACCACTACTCGTGAAAAACCTTCGTCCACGAACACGACTACAAATGACCAGAAATACTCGAGCGAAGACTTGAGCATGGATGTGGACACGGTGGAATTCGCCAATGCGATGCTGCCGACAATGAAGCACCACCTGCAGGAAGCGATTACCATTCAGAAGGAGATGGCGCGGAAGAACTAATGCCAACCAATACCGGCTGGGATCAATCGTTGATGTGACCGTATGAAAAAAAACAACGAGTGTGCACATCCTCCCTGCGGTTGCCCAGTCCGGGACGGCGAAAAATACTGCAGCGTGTGCTGCCAGGACTCCGGCGGAGTGGCGGAGCTCACATGCGGCTGCGGACACCGCGGCTGCGTGCAGGAGAGCATCCGTCGCGACGAGGAATCAAAGGCAAGTTGATAAACCAGGCGCGTTAATTCACACTGCCAACCATGCAGCACGTGGATCCCTTTCGGGTCTTCACTTCGTGGTTTCGCATGGCAGTCCGGCGTTCGCCGGGGTCCTGGTTCGATCCGTCAGCCATGACGCTCGCGACCTCGAGCAAGAGCGGACACGTGACGGCAAGAATGGTTTTGTTGAAAAAGTTCGGCCCGGAAGGCTTCACGTTCTACACCAACTACGGTTCACGCAAAGCACAACAACTTTCGGTCAACCCGAGGGCCGCGCTCGTTCTTCATTGGCCATATCTGCGACGGCAGGTGCGTATCGAGGGGATTGTGGAAAGAGTGAGCCGGGAGGATTCGGAGGGGTACTTCCATTCGAGACCGCGGCTGCACCAACTGGCGGCAGCGGCATCGAATCAATCGGAAAGGATCGCGGCGCGGAAGGTACTGCTCGATCGATTCAAAGAGCTTCGAAAAACCTATACGACTCGAACAGTCCCGCTGCCTCGAAACTGGGGAGGCTACCGCCTGATTCCGGACTCAATTGAATTCTGGGTGCATCGCGAGAATCGCCTGCACGATCGCCTGCGATATCGAAGAGAAAAGCGGGGTGGGTGGAGAGTGGAGCGGCTCGCGCCTTAAGACAAGTTCCTACCGGGGACCGTACCGGGGACCGTACCGGGGACCGTACTGGGGACCCTACCGCGGCACGACGAGCGTTTTTTCCATCACTGCATGACTGCACCGGCTGCATCGGGCAGCGTGGCAGATGACATACTCGGTCATGGTCGGATCGCACCCGGTTACGGCGTCCAGCAACTGATCGAACGCTATTTCAGCTCTGTCGGAGCAATGTTCGCAGGCCGAGATGAAGCCCTGAGCTTCGATCAGTGTAGGTTCGTCAACAAAGACGACATCCTGATCTTCGTCACGTGAATCGAAGTACTGCACCTGATCCAGGGCGGCTTTGGCCTTTCCGTGAAAATCGATCAGCGTCTTTTCGAATATCGGCCCTGAGCACTTCGGGCATTCCGTCGGAACGGCGAGAAAGTATTCGGTCGATCCCGTATTCCCGAGGACTTCATTCAGCAGTGATTCAAACGATCGGGAAGCGCTCGTGCTGCAGCCGGCACAACCCTTGATGCGTTGTTGTGCCTTCAACAGTGAGGCTTCGCCCACTGCCACCAGGTCGATACCTCGCAACAGAAATTTTTGATTCATAAGTTTCTCCGAGCGCTGGCCGATAAGGAGCAAATGGTATACCAAACCCGGTGGTCAGAGGTTCCGAAACTGAAAAGTCGTGAATTCATACACTTAAGCTAAAAGCCAAGTCGTATTTTCTCGTGTTTTGCCAATCAAGTGACTTTAGATTGTCAGGAAATTGTCCGTAATTCCGACATTCCGTTACCCGGCATGCCGATAGAAGATCCTCCCTGCCAGCCGAAACAGGCTGTCGGGCATGCGATGCAACATATTCTGAACGACTGAAGACTTCAACACCGCATTGAGACCGCCCGAACCTGACGGTCGTGGAAATTGCCAGTAAATAATGGACTCTTTATTGGCGCCGAGGTGATCTTTGAATCGAACAAGGCCGGGATTGTCCTCATCTGAGCGCCCCAGGTCGAATTCCTCCAGATTTTCGGATTTCGCCTTCTGAATCACGTGCCAGAACAGACGAGGCATCGCTCCCATGTTGTGAACGCGATCGTCGGAACAGCCGTACTTGTAAACCAGCGTCTGCCTGTGCCGAAGCGTGAGCATGCTTGCGATTGGCTGCCCCCCGGCGCTGGCGACATGAATCGTCAACCGCGGCCCCAGACATTCAACGAGCATCCGAAACCATGACTCCGGTTGCGGCGGCAGGCCGTGACGCCGCCGTGTCAGGACCATCAACTGGTAAAACTGCGTGATTAAAAGGTCCGACCGGCCTTCCGTCAATACAACGCCCTCGCGATCGGCGCGCCGAATCTTGCGTTGCACACCATCTTTGTGAAGGTTTGAATACAACTCTTCGAGGGCGGGTCGCAGATCTATTGCGTGAAAGACATACCGGCTCTGGGGAACCCAATTCCCCACTTCCGACCCGTTGAAGCGAGGGCGAATCTCCGCATATTTGCAACCATGCGACTTCGTGCGCTCGACTACCTCGGCGAGCAAGAGCCGCAGATCGTCGGAATCCCGGACAAGCGGGTCACAATGATCGGAAAACGGAACCGAGACGAGTTTGGATCCGGTCAGCCGGCTCCTGACACGGCAACACACGATGCCATTTGCCAATGGAACGTTGTTCGGCGACGTCGTGTAAACCACAGGCGTGTAGCCGTACGTTCTGCGTAACGCTTCCAGCCATTCGACCGTGTGAAAGATCGATGCTCGCGCATGAGTTTCAACCAGCGCAGTCCATCTCGAATCCTCCAGCGGATCGATTTCAAATACTGCCATTGTCGACGAGACGCGCGGTGTGTGGGATCAGAAAGTGCGGAGCATCGCTGCTCCGCACTTCATCGGCTTACGGGTTCTTACGGGTTTATGACTAACGTGATGTTGGCTGTGCGAGTGAGTCCGCCACCGATTCCGGTAACGGTAAGAGGGTAAGTTCCGGGAGCCACTGTCATATCCGTTCCGACGCTCAACTGCGAGAAATTCGACGGCGTCGAAGGCGGATTGAACGTACCCGTGGCGCCGGCCGGCAGTCCGCTGATGCTGAATGAAATCGGCGCCGTGAAACCGCCGACTCGCGTCAGATTCATGTTGAACGTGGTACTTCCTCCGCGAACGATCGTGCGCGACAGAGGATACGGCGAGATCGAGAAGTCAGGAACATTGACGACCAGTGTGACATTCGCCGTGCGGGTGAGACCGCCTCCCGTACCGGTAATTGTGAGCGGGAAAGTTCCGGTTGCAGAAACGGCACTCGCCACCACCGTGAGCGTCGTAAACGTGCCGGTCGTCGCAGCCGGATTAAATGTACCGGTAACTCCGGACGGCAGGCCGCTGATGCTGAACGAAACAGAACTGTTGAATCCTCCAATTCGGCTGAGGGCGACGTAGAAAGTGCTCGACCCTCCCTGAACGATCGTCCTCGATGCCGGTGAAGGCGTTAACGAGAAATCCGGAGCTCCATTGACGATCAGGGTGACAGGCGCCGTTCTCGTGAAACCGCCGCCCATTCCAGTAATTGTGAGGTTGTGGGTCCCAGGCGCGACGTTCGCCAGAGTGGTGATCGTGAGCGTCGACGTGTTTCCGGTGGTCGCGGGTGGATTGAACGAACCTGTAGCATTCGCCGGCAATCCGGCCAGGCTGAAAGCCACCGAATCAACGAACCCGGCGGCGCGCGCCAGAGTCACGGTATAAGTCGTGCTTCCTCCGGGGTTGATGGTTTGCGACGGAGGGGACGCGACCATCGTGAAGCCCGAAATGCCATTGACGATCAACGTGATGTTCGCGGTTCGCGTCAAGCCGCCCCCGATACCGGTAACTGTGAGAGTGTGGGTTCCCGGCGGAACGCTTGTATCCGTGACGATCGAAAGCTGCGAGAAATTCGACGTCGTTGCAGCCGGGTTGAATGTGGCTGTGGCTCCCGACGGCAGTCCGCTGATGCTGAACGCGATCGATGCGGTGAATCCGGCGACGCGAGTCAGGTTGATGTTGTAAGAGGTAGAGCCTCCGGGATTGATGGTTCGCGACGTCGGGTACGGCGATATGGAGAAGTCCGGCACATTAACAGTCAGATTCACGATCGCCGTTCTCGTTTGACCTCCTCCTGTGCCCGTGATCGTCAGCTGATACGTTCCTGGAGCAGCATCGTTCGCCGCGTTTATCGCCAGGCTCGAGTTCGCTCCGCTTGCCGGGTTCGGCGTGAACGTTGCGGTAATGCCCGCTCCTGCGCCACTGACGGTGAATGCGACAGGACCCGAGAAACCAGGGCTTCGAGTAATACCGACATAGTAGGAAGTGCTACCGCCCTGAACAATGGTTCGAGAGGTCGGTGAGGGTGCCAGCGAGAATCCTGGCGTAATCACCAGCCCGGGATTGGTGGAATGATTCAATCCGCCGTTGATGCCTGTGACCGTCAGGGTATGTGTCCCCACCGCAGCCAGGGCAGTGGTTTGAATATTCAGAGTTGTCGATCCCGAACCGCCAAAGATCTGGTTCGAAAGGAAACTGCCGGTAACCCCATTGGGCGGATTTGACAGACTCAGATTCACGGTCCCATTGAAGCCGTCGATCGGCGCAATACTGATCGTGTATGCCGTGCTCCCGCCGGCCGCGACTGTCTGCGAGGCGGGCGTAGCTGAAATCGTGAAATTCGGTCCTCCGCCTCCGTTGCAGGCCTGTATCGAATTGTTAACGTCGAGGCGCCTACCCGTAATCGTTACTCCGGCCATCGACGGAATCGAATCACCGTTATTCAAAATGTTCGATTTCAGGTCCGCTGTATTGAGATTACAAACGGACAGAATCAGCGCCGCCGCTCCGGCCACATGCGGAGAAGCCATTGATGTTCCGCTGGCGTATTGGTACCCGTTGCCCAGCGTGGTGGAGTAGATATTCTCGCCGGGGGCTCCAAGATGGACTGTTTGATCGCCGTAGTTTGAAAAACCGGCTTTGCCGTCGCTAATCGTCGTTGCGGCAACTGAGATGACATTCGCCACGTTGTAACTTGACGGGTAGAACGGAAACAGATCGTTATCCGAACCGTTATTGCCCGCTGCGGCCACGAACAGCATGTCCGCCTGGTTCGCCGCTACGACCTCGTTAAAGAAAGCCTGTGAGAAACCACCGCCTCCCCAGCTGTTGTTCAGGATGCGAATGTTCGCATCTGTCGGGAAGAGCGTTTTTACCTGTCGAGCAAAGGAGATCAGATCCACTGCATCGGCAATGTTTCCGCTACCGCCCGAATTCAGAAACTTGAGACCCATTATTCGGGTAGTCCAGTTGACGCCAACCACGCCCAGACTGTTGTTGCCCACTGCGCCGATCGTGCCTGACACATGGGTTCCGTGGAAGTGGTCGTCCAACGGTGTACAGGAGCGAACGCCGTTGATGACCCGGAAACCATGCGTGCCGGCAGCGCATGTGATGTTCTGACCGCCGACGGTGACCGTAAATTGCGCAGGCGCGTTCCAGATATTCGCTGAGAGGTCCGGATGGGTGTACAAGACGCCGGTATCGATCACACCGACGACGTTTGCGGTCGAGCCTGTAGTGACGTCCCAGGCCGCAGTCGCGTTGATGTCTGCGCCGGGCGTGCTGTTGTTCTTGAGGCCCCAGAGCAGACCGAAACTGGGATCGTTTGGAGTGAGAACCAACTGCACAATGTAATTCGGTTCAACGAACACCACATCCGGATCGGCAGCAAGATTCGTCAGCAACTCTGCCGCCGACCTGGTGCTCGAATGCAGCAACATAGCGCCGCCGCTGCCGATCGAGCGCGTCGAGTCGATGTTCTGCTGTTGCTGGATAATCGGCAACCTCGTGAGGGACCGCAATTGAACTATGACTTCCTGAGCGGCAACGTTAAAACCCTGAAGGCTTTCAATTTGAGCCTGAGCCAGAACAGGGCCAGCAAGGATAAGGACAAGGGCACATGTGGTGATTATTCGCGACATCTTCATCTGCTTCTCTCTTATTTGGAAATGTGGGTTTTGGCAACCAACGAAATTCGGAAACCGGCGGGGATTTTGCCAGACCGATGACGTTTAATCAGTAAAAAAATAGGCTATACGGAAAGAACCAGAGTTTTTCTGATAAGCAAGCTCAGTTGATTAGCGGCGACAGGCTGCTTGACGGTTTGGGCTTTCCATCCTGACTCAAAAGGAAGAGTTTGCCGGATCCCGGCTGGCCAAAAACCACGATGTTCGTGCTGTAACCCTGACCACTCACAACGTGCGGGAAGATCAGTTCCGGCAGGGCCGGAAGCGATTCGTTCAACGGCGGTGTCGTGGTGATCAGGAAGTCCTGTCGTTCGTTGTATCTGGTGCGTAAGGCGGCAACACTCAGACTTGACGGCGCCGTCAGCCTCGCGATGCCCTTGAAACCGGAAGGCAGAGTGGGGAAGATTTCGTTGATCAGCCGAGTGGCCTGCCCGCCTGCGGGTACGGTCAAAGTACGCGGCGCAAGGCCTGAAGGCGAGCCATCCAATCTGGTCATTTGGATTGTGATCGTCACGGCCGTCGCCGATGGGTTCGCGATCGCGAGACCACTTTGAATCGACCCCGGCTCACCGGTGACGCCGGAAGATTCCACGTAAATCCCAAATGCCGTTCCGGATGGTGTACCCGCGATACTCGCCTCGCTCACAAGCACGCCTGCAGGATTGCGGTACGAAAGAATCGCCACGACTCCGGGAACATTCGAGTTTGGGGAAAGATTTTGAATGTTATTGCCGGACGGCGTGATTCGAACCGAACCAGCCTGAACGGCTGCAGCGATTCCGGACGTGACAAGTCGAGCCATCGAATGTCCAGGTATCGAATAATTGAACATCGACGCCGTCAGGCCGTTCACAGTCATATTCAGCGGTTCTGCCGGCTGGTTTCCGTCCCCTTGTCCGAAAAACTGGATCGTTCCGGTTTCCATGGAATCGGAAGTGTTCGTCAGAATCACCTGGGTCGTCCATCCGCCGCCATCCGCAAAATGCGGAAGGTCGGCCTGCGGCTGCGAGCCGAGGGGCGGAACAGGCAGCGTGGTCAGGAGAAACTCACCGCGTTCGTTCGTCACGCCGCGCAAGGCGATGGCCCCGATTGGAATTGACGATCGGAATGTGAAAGTTCCCAGTAGATCCGGCGGCGAGTTGAATGGCGGCTGATTCAGGAACGCAGCCATCTGACTATTCCCCTTCAGCGTGATGCTCGAGGACGGCAAGTCTGTTCCGGACGAGTCCGTAATGTTAAACGTGATCACCGCGTCCTGGAAATTGGGATTGGAGAGAGCAATTCCTGTATTGACGACGCCGCGAACTTCCGCGTAAATGCGTCCGGACGGGATCGCTGGAGTGCCGGGAACGCCTGTCTCAGTGACGAGGACGCCATCCTTGCGCAGGCCGATCATTGCCACGCCCATCATGCTGCCGTTCGGCGCCGCCGGCGGCAACCCATCATCCGTTTCCGGCGTTATCAGTTCCGGAGGCGCTCCAAAATTCTGCTGAAGGCGCGCATGCGCAATGGTAATTTCATTCGCGTTGTTGCCGGTGGTTATAAGCGCGACGCCTCCGTTCGAAGGAATCGTGTAGTTCACCGTGGCTTCCACATTGTTCACCTGGACGGTGACGATTGCGGAAGTCGTCGTATTGCCGTTGTCGTCGCGCGCGACGGCCGTCAGGTTGTGACCGCCGTTGTTCTCCACGAGCGTATTCCACAGCACCGAATAAGGCACTGACGTGACTTCCGCTCCTATATCGATGCCGTCGACTTTAAAGAGGACACCGGCGACACCGATGTTATCGCTTGCGGCCACCGTGATGGTAACGGCGCCGGACACGTTGGCGCCATTGGCCGGAGAGGTGACGAAGACGATGGGTGCGGCCGAATCGCCGACAATCACGGTAACGGGCAAAGATGTAGTGGAATTGTTGGCTGCGTCCCGGGCTACTGCCGTCAAGACATGCAGCCCGTTGCTGACTTGCGTAGTATCCCAGGCGGTCTCGAATGGCTCAACCTGAATTTCCGCCCCCAGGTTCACGCCGTCCACTTTGAACTGCACACCAACGACGCCGATGTTGTCGGTAACGGTGGTTGTTATGACGATGTTGCCCGAGACGTTCGAAGCGGTCGTCGGCTTCGTTATCAAAACCGTCGGAGCGATCGGGTCGCCGGTTGTTACGGTCACAGTAACGGACGCCGAGATCGTTAAATTGCCGCCGGCGTCTCGCGCCACGGCAGTCAGCAGGTGATTACCGAGGCTCGCCTGGCTCGCATTCCAGAGAATCGAGTACGGAGCAGTTGTATCCTCAGCTCCAACATTCGCGCCATCGACTCTGAACTGCACTCCGGCAATGGCGATGTCGTCGGTCGCCGTGGCCGACAGGGGAATGTTCCCGCTAACGAGCGCTCCATTAAGGGGTGCGGTCACGCTGACCGTTGGTGGAATGTTGTCCGGGGCAACCGTCATTACTCCCGTGGTTCCGGTAAATGCTGCCACCGCCCGGATACGCGCCGTACCGTTAGCGCGGCCATTGAGAGTGGCGCTCCTGTTATCGGAGGCGGCGGCAAGATCTGTGGCCAGGATGGCGCCGGTGATATCGATCAGTGACCAGGCCGCGCTGACGTTAGCTGCGAAATTTCCGCGCGCGTCACGCAATATGGCGAATACCGTAAGACTCGAGCTCAATGGAACGGTTCGTGTGTTAATAATTTCGCCGCTGCCGTTCGCTGCCGTCTCGATACTCAGGGATACGGCCGCCCCCGCGACAACCGTCAGTGTGCCGGAATTACCCGTCAGACCACCGGCGGAAGCGCTGAGCCTCGCCGATCCAACCAGATTTCCCGTGAAAATGGCGCTCCTGCTATCCGCAGCGGGGACAAGGTCGGCATTGGCGATGTTACCCGTCGCACTGCTCAACGACCAGGCGGCAGCCACGTTCGCAATGAAGTTCCCCGAGTTGTCGCGCACAATAGCGAACGCTGTGACAGCGCCGCCCGCGGTGACATTCTGAGAAGGAACGACACCACCACCTCCGTCTGCACTCGTCTCTATACTGATCGTCGAGGGTGCTGCCGCGAGCACCGACAGGGTGCTGGAATTCGCGATCAACTGACCCGACACGGCAGTCATCCTGGCGGTCCCGACCACCCGACCTGTGAAAACGGCGCTCTTGCCGTCCGCCGCCGGAACGAGGTCGGCATTTACAACTCCGCCGGTGATGCCGGTCAATGACCAGGTGGCGGCGGCGTTCGAGACGAAATTACCCTGCACGTCGCGCTGAATGGCGAAAGCGATTACCGTCGAACCGGATACGACACTCTGCGCCGGCAGCACGTTGCCGCCGCCATTCGGGGCAGTCTCGATAGAGAGTGAGACAGCCCCGCCCGCTACAACAGTAAGAATTCCGGAGTTTCCGGCGAAGTTTCCGAACTGCGCCGTTATTCGTGCCGTACCGCCCTGATGGCCTGTGAACACAGCGCTTCTGTTATCGCCGGCTGGAACAAGGTCGGCGTCGACGATTCCGCCCGTCACACTTGTCAGAGACCACGCTGCTGCGGTGTTGCTCAGGAAGTTCCCGAATGCATCCCGCTGAATTGCAAAAGCCGAGACACTGGCGCCGGACGGCACGTGTTGAGCGGCAAGCACGCCGCCATTGCCGGTGGCTGCCGTTTCGACGGTGACGGCTCCCGGAAGTCCGGGAACAACCGTGAGGACACCGGAATCACCGCTCAGCCCTCCGGCAATCGCCCGCACTCTTGCAGTGCCGATCACACGGCCCGTGAATACGGCGCTCTTACCGTCCGCAGCCGCCCCCAGGTCCGCGCCGACCACTCCGCCGGTCACACTCATTAATGACCATGTCGCGCTGACGTTCGAGATGAAGTTTCCGAGCAGATCACGCTGAATCGCAAATCCCGTCACCGCAAAACCCGCGGCGACGTCTTGAGCCGGCAACACCACGCCTCCGCCGTCAGCTCTTGTCTCAACGGTAATGACAGAACCCGCCGGCACCACTGTGATCACACCGGACAATCCGGCAGACCCGCTGGATACAGCGCTGATCTGTGCCGATCCGACGGCGTTACCTGTGAACACGGCACTCCTGCCGTCAGCGGCAGGAACAAGGTCGCCCGCAACCACTCCGCCAACAATGTTCGTCAACGACCACGTCGCTGCCACGTTAGCCATGAAATTGCCGGCGTCGTCGCGCTCGATGGCGAAAGCAGTAAAACTGCCGCTGGACGATACAGTCTGGTCCGGAATGACTGTGCCTGACCCGTCCCCCTTCGTCTCGACGCTTATTCCGACATCCTGAAAGGGAAAGGCGCCCAGATCGGGCGCCGTCGAGTACATTACCTTTCCGCCTGTACTGTTTCTAAAAAGCCAGACCGGCTGCCCGGCGCTTCGACTAATCGGAGCAACGAGCGTAATAGTGTTGGTGTTGTAGTTTATGGAAGAAATTTGAGCGACGTTGGTGTCGCTGCCGACCGCGATAGTGTCAGGCGTTACCCCAGCCCATCCGTCCTGGAAGAAATGCGCGTCGTTGACAATGAGAGTGAAGCCGTTCCCGCTGTCATTCGCACTCACATTCGTCAGGTGGCTTCCAGCCCGGCGGGCAGGCGATCCGGGCCTCAGATTAAAGTCGGTCGCACTTACAAACTGCGGGGCTCTGTTCAGGAGGGCCAGCGCAGTGGGTTCGAGGCTGATCGGAGGTTGGAAGTTGACGAGTCCTGAACTCAGATACGCAAAGTTGTTACGCGCGTTACTCGTTGCTGAATTATCCAGCAAATAAACCGACGCGGGCGGCGTCGGGGCGATCGCATCAACGAAGATGTTGTTGATAACGGAACCGAACGTGGTGGCATCCAGAATAACAGCGTAATGAGTGTTTTTCGGAGTGACGCCAATCCCGCCAACAACGGTCGTGTTGTTGTAATACTTGTGATGGCTGGCTATGTTTCGGATCCGGTCGCTGTAATACGAGCCCGAACCGACGTTGGATATGGAGTTGTACCTGACGATGATGCTTCTCGAACCACCGCAGGACTGCGTGTCATTGATCAGGCCGAAATGGGAGTTCAGGTCGGGATTGTCACGATGGATATTGCCTTCAACCAGCAGAAAGTTTGCTGCCTGTGGCGCGGGATTGGAGCCGGTGCAGTAACTCTGGAAACCATCAATATGACTCGCGCCGTTGAGTGTTTCCGCCTCCCTCGAGTCA
>Ga0137465_1000189_pt1 | contig 43016 bp, 46 predicted proteins | sample EasRivERMGT828_2_FD_104906 | JGI IMG/M metagenome (GOLD analysis project Ga0137465, IMG submission 104906) | Soil microbial communities from meander-bound floodplain in the East River, Colorado, USA - East River MetaG ERMGT828_2 | ecosystem: Environmental > Terrestrial > Soil > Floodplain ... | reverse complement strand
TCGATCCTCAAAAGTATCCCGTGGCAACTCTGGCTTGCCGGCGCTCTCGTGCTTTTCTTTTACATGGGCGGAAGCGTCTGGCTGGCTCGGCAACTCAAAGGCAGACTCAAGTGAACCGATCCCTTTACACCATGATCTTGTTGACGTTTCTCGGCATGGTCGGGCTCTACATCGGGCTTCTTTACGCATACCAACTGTACCAACAGAAGCGCGCGGAACTGGAAACGGGCAGTCTTGGCAGCGTGCTTCGCCTCTTCAGCGGATCATGATCGAAGTGAGCGACGCGACAACCATCGGCCCGAACCCGGATCGGGGCAGCGGCCTGCCATCGGCCAACGTTGTCTTGATCGGTGAATGCCGCGTTAAGCTCACCAACCTGATCGAAGCTATGGAACACGTCCGGGCCACACCGGAGACTGAAGCGCAACTTTTCGCGGCCCGTGATCTCGCCAAATCGACTTTGCGACGGCTCAACAGCGTTGAACCAAGATCACCCCATGCGTAAACGCCTCCAAGAATCCACAACGCAATTCATCCGGCGACGCATCCGCCATTGGAAGACCACCGCAGCCGGGATCGCGATCATTCTGTGTCCGATTGTGACGATCCTTTGGCCAGAGTTTGCGGACAAAGTTGTCGCGATTCAGTCTCTCCTGACTGGCGGCGCGCTGATCGCAGCCGCAGACGCAAAACCGGGCGCAGAGACAAAACGGCCAAATCTTTAACGTTCCATTCCGGCCTCAGACGAACGATTGCAACACGGGCAAGGTGATTGCATGGTCTTTTTCGGGAACGTGGCCACTGACACCAAAAACGGCGCTCGTGGAAGTCACCAAGAGCCCTCGACACCGGAAGCGCGCGTTCACATGCGGGGCAGGGGAACGCCGCTTTGCACGACACTCCACCAACGCTTGCCCGGATCAACCTCCCGCCTGAATTTTTTCCACGCGACAGCCAGCGCGGCGGCGGGCGAGTTGGCAGCCCCTCTGAAATATCCGAGCGGATAAAACATGAACTGCGCGTGCCAGCGTTTTGTTGCCGGACCGGAGCAACGCTCTTCGATGGAAACAGTGAATTGGAGCGGGACCTTGACCTTTTCGCCCATAGGCCAAAGAGCCTAACGGAGCGCGTCAACCGCTGCCTTCTCACGATTCTCCCGTCTAATCCAGCCTTCGCTGATCAAGAATATCTCCCAACGTCACCTGGCTTGGACGCTTCCAACCACCTTTCAAATCGAGTAATGTTGCGAAAGGCGGCACTGATGAAAAACGCGATGGAAAACACGACGAAGCCTGAGAGCGGCAGCGTAGCCGATCCGATGGCCCCAGCAAAGAGCCCCACAGCGAAGGCGGCATCGACGATCAAGCGGAGTCTCAAGCGGCGCGTGATCGAAGTCGCTTTGATTTTCTTTACCTCCTGCGCGGTGGTCTTCTTGAACGAGTCCCAAACGTCTTTCACGATTGCAGCCACGAGTATACTGATCGCCACGGTAGTATATTTCTCAATGTCCATCGGGCGAAGGATGCGCTAACCGTCCCCCCAGTCAACGCGCAAAGAAATTGTGTTGACTGTCTAGCATGGCTACGGCTTACTGGCCTTCCAAGTATGCAACTCAACATCACCGATGAGCACGAGAAGACAATTCTGGCGCTCGCAGCACGTATCAAAGGTTCACGCGGCGGAAGGATGAAGGCCGCAAATAAGCGAGCAAAAGCCAGTTCCACAAGGCGCAACGGTAAGCTTCACAAGAAAGCAGCATAACCCACCAACCCAATTTGAACGCCACGACGCCAGCCAGCCAGCTTGACCCGTTATGCTTCGCACAAGGTTTGTTATATTTAATTCAGCCAACTGCTTCTCCTACTCCCGTTTCCCAACCAGGCGCTCAAACGTGCGGATGTATTCGCGCGCCGTCCGTTCCCACGAAAAATCTGCTTTCATCGCGTTGCGGCGGAAGTGAGAGAGCGGCCCCGGCTCCTGATAAAGCACCAGGGCCTTGCGAATGGCTTTGGCCAACGCGCGCACTGAGTACTCCGTGAATTGGATGCCGTTCGCCGCTTGCTCATCTTCAGCAGCGTCGATGACGGAATCATCCAGCCCGCCAGTAACTCGAACGATTGGAATCGTACCGTAACGAAGACTGTACATCTGATTCAGCCCGCATGGCTCGTAACGGGACGGCATCAGGAAAAAATCTGCGCCGGCCTCGATGCGATGAGACAGCGCGTGGTCGAACCCGATTCTGACGGCTACCTTTTTGGGAAAACGGTGGGCGAGGTTTTGGTAAGCCTTTTCGTAATGGCTGGCCCCGCTGCCGAGCAGGACGAATTGTAGATCGGCCGAGAGCATTTCCTCCAGGGCGCCAAGCTGGATATCGACCCCCTTTTGATCGGCCAGCCGACTGATACTGGCAAAAAGAGGCACCTTGGCATCGACCGGCAACCCAACCTCCTTTTGCAGATCGAGTTTGTTGGCTGTTTTGCCGGCGAGATTGCGAACAGAGTAAGGCTGCTGGAGATGGGGATTATGAGTCGTGTTCCATTCTTCGTAATCGACTCCGTTCAGAATGCCAGTCAGCGAATCCTGCCGCAATCGCAGCGCGCCATCCAGACCCCAGCCGAATTCCTCGGTTGTGATTTCGCGCGCATAACGCGGGCTGACTGTCGCGATCCGATCGGCATAGGAGATTCCCGCCTTCAGACAGTTCAAATGTCCATAAAACTCCACGCCGTTCGGGTTGAAGTAGTCCAAGGGCAAGTTGGTCAACTCATAATCAGCACGCGGGAAATTTCCCTGGAAGGCAAGGTTGTGGATCGAAAGGCAGGTGCGCGGCAGTCTCCCCCACCCCTCCGTCAATTTCTGGTGCAACATCAGAATCGGCACCAGCCCCGTCTGCCAGTCGTGGATGTGGACCAACTCCGGTTGCCACGGCAAATAACGCGCCAGTTGCGCCACACATTTGGAGAAAAAGATAAATCGCCGCGAGTTGTCGGCGTAATCGCGGCCGCCGTCCTGGTACAATGAAACCCGGTCAAAAAAACCCGCCTGATCGATAAAATAAATGGTCACACCGTCGCTGGGCTGCAACGTCCAGACACTGGCCTGAACGCGGTGAAGTCCAAGCGGCAGATCGATCCACCAATCAAACTTTTGGATCTCCGGAAAGCGCTCCGCAATGCCGCGATAAAGCGGCGTCACCACGCCAACGGTCTGCCCCGCGCGTCCGAGAAATTTGGCCAGCGCTCCGACCATGTCGGCAAGACCGCCGCTCTTCGAATAAGGATGCACCTCACTGCTGGCCAGGAGAATTTTCATCGACCAGGAAGTTCTTGGGATGGCTGACGTTCAGCGTCCACTTGGATTGTTTCAAGCCGTAATCCGCTCCGTCTTGAGGTAAGGCTGCAACGCGGCAGGAATGGCGATGCTTCCCTCCGCCTGCTGATACGTTTCCACCAGCGCCACAAACAACCGCGCCAAGGCCGTGCCACTGCCGTTGAGGATGTGTGGAAACTTGTTCTCGCCGTCCTCCGTTTTGAAACGCAGATTCATGCGGCGGGCCTGAAAATCCTCACAGTTTGAACAACTTGACACTTCCAGATACTCCCCCTGCCCTGGCGCCCACACTTCAATATCGTAAGTCTTGGCGCTGGCGAATCCCATGTCGCCGGTGCACAGCAGCACGACCCGATAATGCAGCCCCAAGATCTGCAGAATGCGTTCCGCGTTGGCCACCATTTTCTCCAACTCATCGTAACCATGCTCCGGCCGGACAATTTTGATCAGCTCCACCTTGTCGAACTGGTGCACGCGAATCATTCCGCGCGTGCCGACACCGGCAGCGCCTGCTTCGGCGCGAAAACAAGGACTGTAAGCGCAGTAATAAATGGGCAGCCGGCTGCCCGGTAAAATCTCTTCGCGGTGAATGTTGGCAACCGGCGCTTCGGCCGTCGGCAGCAAATAGAGTTTGCCCAGACTTTTGGAATCCAGCCCTTCCTGCACGGCGTAGGCCTGATCCTCGAACTTTGGAAACTGGCCCACCCCTGCCATGCAATCGCGCCCGATAATGTAGGGCGGAGACACTTCCCTGTAACCATGCTCGCGGGAATGCAATTCGAGCATGAATTGGATCAGCGCCCGCTCCAGTTTTGCTCCCCAATGCGTGTAGAGCAGAAAGCCGCTTCCGGACAATTTGGCGCCGCGGGCAAAATCGACCAACTGCAATTGCTCGCACAACTCAACGTGGGATTTTGGCTTGAACGCAAATTCCGGCTTTTCGCTCCATTGTCGGATCTCGACATTGTCGGCAGCGCTGTTGCCAACGGCTACGCTGGCGTGAGGCAGGTTGGGCAGTCGTAACAGAGTTGCGTCTCGCGCCGCCTCGGCCTCTGCCACCTGATGATCCAAGGCTGCGATTCGTTCGCCCATATCGCGCGTCTCTCTCTTCTTCGCTTCGGCTTCCTCCAATTTTTTCTGGCCCATCAAGGCGCCGATTTCCTTGGAGATACGATTGCGCGCCGCCTTGAGTTGTTCCACCTCCGCCAGATATTTACGACGCTGCTCATCCAGCGAAAGCACCTCAGCAATGTTTGCTTCATCCCCTGCCCCACGCGTGGCGAGGCGTTCGCGGACCCAGTCGGGCTTGTCGCGAATCACTTTGATGTCCAGCATCGGCGCATTATAGAAATGGACTTTCGCACGGCAAGGAGGAAGGCGGGCGCGGGGCCTCGCGAGGCCATCGCCGTGATGGCGTCTCAGCAGAGCAGCGGCGACTGGAGCTATGCGCGTCGCGCTACCGAGATGGCTACGTAAGCAACGACTCCCCTGCCCTGCCCCTTCAAATAGCGACCTCAAGTCTGTTGGTCCGAAGGGAGTAAAGAGGGCTGCGGTGAGGTGTCGCACTTAGCCGGAACGATTTAGTTGGGAACAGGAGATAACAGAGGAAACAGAGGACTGATGCAAGAATTCGGAGGATCAGGCCCAACCTTGCGTGCTCACCATTCAGTGACCGCATGGCGTCCCCAGAAACGGGCGCTTTGCTTCGCTCCTCAGCCTCTGTTTGCTCCGTTTCCTCCTGTTCAGTTGCATGGATACGGCTTAGGACAGCCTTCCGGCTCTCAACTTTAACTCCTGATCGTGACAAGATTGATTGCTCCGAATTTTCCTCGCGCTTTTCAGTCGAATCACCCCAATACTCCTGCAAGCGTATGAAATGGCAACTCGTTCTCTCCATCCTCGGTGGGGTGGCTGTTCTCGCGGCGGATGACAAACCAGGTCAAAATCCGAAGCCGCAAACCCGAAACCAGAAACCGCCTGCCTCCACCTTCACCGACCCCACCATGGCCGGGCCGGACTACGCCGACCAGGGCGAATACAAGAATGACTGGGGCGGCGCGCAAATCGTCGCCCTTGGCGCCAACGGCTTTCGCATGGTTACTTATCGCGGCGGTTTGCCCGGCGATGGCTGGGACAAGGAATTCAAGCAGGAAACTTCCGGCGAGCGGCACGGCGACAAGATTGTCTTCACCGGTACGAACAACTACCGCGCTGAACTCGCCGACGGCAAAATCACCATCAACACAGACACTGGTGGCCCTTACACCATGACCAGGACCGAGCGCAAAAGCCCCACCCTCGGCGCGCCGCCGCCGCCCGGCGCCATCGTGCTTTTCGACGGCACCAGCGCGGACGAGTGGAAGGGCGGCCACATGGACGAGCGCCACTTGCTTCAGGCCGGCACCACCTCCAAAAGGATTTTCACCAACTTCACTCTCCACCTGGAGTTCCTCCTTCCCTTCAAGCCTCTGGGGCGCGGACAAGACCGCGGCAACAGCGGCGTCTATCTCCAGGACCGCTACGAGTGCCAGGTGCTCGACAGCTTTGGGCTCAAGGGCGAGAACAACGAGTGCGGCGGCATCTATACTCTGCACAAGCCCGCGGTGAACATGTGCTTCCCCCCGCTGACCTGGCAGACCTACGACATCGACTTCACCGCGGCGAAATGGGACGAGACCGGCAAGAAAACAGAAAACGCCATCGTGACCGTTCGGCACAACGGCGTCGTCATCCACGACCACGCCGAGCTGAAAAAGGAAACCCCCGGCGGCGGCATGAAAGAAGTGCCGGCGGGCGGCGGCATCCAACTCCAGGGCCACGGCAACCCGGTCTTCTATCGCAACACCTGGATCGTGCCGAGGGAGTGACAAGAGTTTTCACCCACCAAGACGCAAAGGCACAAGGCAGCCGCGCGCCAACGGCGCCGAGGGCGTGAATGGCGCGAAAGATGTCGCACCACACCTGCGCTGGGAGAGATTACCCACAGAGTCACCGGCAGAATTCCTTCAACTCTTTGGCCTCAACTCCTCAAGTCGGTTCCGCTTTGGGATCATTGTGCTTTCAGCTAATTCACGCTCCGTTTACATTTGCGGGATGAGCCGGCGACTCGTCTTCGGACTTATCATCATCCTGATCGCCGTTGCGGGACTTCTCGCGCTCATGCTCCTGCCTGAGACAGAGAGCTACGAAGGAAAGCCGCTTGAGTTCTGGCTTTCAGAAGTGGATTTCAACCAGCCTCGGGACCGGCGGGAAGCAGCGGCTAAAGCCCTGCGCGCGATGGGACCGCGCATCATTCCAAAATTGCTTGACGATCTCGACCCACACGACTCGCTTTTCCAACGCTGGCGGCGATGGCTGGCTCAAAAACAAAGCTTCATAAAGCTGCAGGTCCGCAGTCTGGACGCTCAAATGCGCCAGGCTGTCTGGGCTTTCGATGCGCTCGGCACCAACGCGGCGTCGGCTATTCCAGAGATCGTGAAGTTGCTCGACCGGGGTCCGGGTTACGCCCCTGGGGCCTTGGTGGGCGTGGGTGAGCCAGCCATTCCGGCCATGCAACAGGCGCTCGCGCATACGAATGAATGGGTGCGCTCGAATGTCGGGGTTTCATTGGCCAACGCCGTCGAGGCCGGAAGAATTTCTCGCGAGGCAACACGCCCGCTGATCGCAGCGCTCCTTCGCAACCTGGCCGATACAAATCGGTCGGTTCGTTGGGACACGGCGAGCGCGCTGGGATCGATTCATCTCGAACCCTCGTTATGTATTCCTGAATTGATCAAAGGCCTGCGTGATCCCGAGCCCGAAGTGCAAAGTCGCTGCGGCCAGGCCCTCAGCCGCTTTGGTGATGACGCTGCGGAAGCCATCCCTGCCATCCTGCAGCTTTACGAAGGAGCGCGATCGGATCGGCGCCAAACGTTGTGCAACAGCGTGAAATATTTTCGCTCCGCGCCGGACCTCGTCGTTCCGTTTCTCGTTCGCGCTCTATCGGAGCCGGACGCTATCGTGCGAATGTATGCCGCCAGTTCTCTCGGGCAACTGGCGCAGCTTCCCGAGCTGTCCATTCCGCCGCTGATCGACGCGCTCCAGGATCCTCACGAGTTCGTGCGCCTGAACGCAGTCCAGGCCATCGGTAATTTTGTGGAGAACTCCAATGTTCCGGACCCAGTATCGGGTGCCGACTCCATCTCACGGCGGGCTGCGTTTTCGGAAACGTGCATTCCCGCACTGGCCAACGCACTTAGAGATTCTCACGACGTCGTGCGTATGAGCGCTGCGACCGCCATCGGCAAGTTCCAGGCCAGCGGCTCAAATGCAATTCCCGCCGTCTTGGCGGTGTTAGATGACTCGTCGCCACGTGTGCGTCAAAATGCAACCAACGCTCTCAGGCGCATTTCACCTGAAACACTTCGTCGTTCTCGCTAGTTAAAAGAATCAAGTGAAGCCCCGATCAGGATATAAGCCGAACGAAACTGGTTGCGCTCTTTGCCTGCTCGGCGGTAAGCTGGCCCCGCCACGCAGCCAAAGGTATGAGCACGCAGCCGAATGCATGCGACGGTTTCATGACCAGAAAGGAAGATATGCTCAATGCCGGAACCTCTTTTCGTCTCTGGGCTGTCGTGGCCTTTTGCGTGTGCCTGTGCTTCGGCGGCACTGCCTGGCCTGCGGCCAACCCGTATGCCCCGGACACAAATCGATGCGAGACCTGCACGGGAGCTTTTAGTAACTTGACCGCCTACGTGGTCAAGGATCGTGTCCGTGTGGTCAAAAGACTAATCTGCAAGGCCTGTTCCGACCTCAAGACCGTGTGTTGGGCATGCGACGTGCCTGCCCACCCCAAGACCCTTCGCAAGCTTGACGATGGCCGCGTTCTCTGCAGTCTGGACTTCAAGGACGCGGTCCTATCCGAAGCCGAGGCCAGAGACCTGTTTGCGGAGGTCAAGCGCGAAGTCCTGTCGCTTCTGGCTCACTGGCGTCCGCGTCCGGAGACGAACTTTGTCGTGCATTTGGTGAACCAGGACGATTTCATCCGGGAAGTCCGCCGCAAGCCGGTGCTCGACCATCCGGAGCATCTGCTGGGGCTGACTCACTCGGACGACATCGAGACGAACCGCTATGAGCACTTCATCTACTTGCTTTCCGGCCTGCCGAAGGCGCAGTTCCGGGCCGTGTGCGCCCATGAGTACACCCATGCTTGGCTGAACGAGCACAGTTCGAAAGCTCGCCTGTTGCACAAAGACACCGAAGAGGGCTTTTGCGAGTTGATGGCATGGAAGTACCTGACCGCGCAGAACTACCGGGTCGAAGCGGAGCGACTGCTCGAGAGCACCTACACGCACGGGCAGGTGAACACGCTGGTCACTGCGGAGCAACAGTTCGGCTTTTATCGATTGGTTACGTGGATTCTCCACGGCGTGGATAGCTGGCTCGATAAGGAAACGCCCGCCCGTTTGCTGGCTCTGAATCGTGACGTGGCGGAGCCGGAACCGGCCACGAGTTTCGTCTGGTCCAAGCCAGTTCTTACGGCCGTCCCAGCCACGCTCCTGCTCAAGGGTATCTCTACGGGCAGGGCGGGGCGATTGGCGCTCGTCAACGATCAAACTCTGGCCCGGAATGAGAGTGGAAAAGTGCGCATCGGTACTTCCAACGTGGTGGTGAAATGTCTCGAGATCCGCGACAGCTCCGTGCTGCTTCAGGTCGAAGGACGTCCAGAACCCATGGAATTGTTCCTGCACCGGGCGCTGCGGTGAGGGATGTAGATCGGATCAAGCGTGAGGTGTCGCCCTTCTCGGTTTCAAGGACCCTGCACCGGACGGACACGATCGGGAAGCGCCTTTTCATTCAAATAAAGCTGCCCGCGCGTCACTGGCACAAGATGTTCCTCCAGTTGGCCGGAGTTCCTGTTTTGCCGGAGAAGCCGCAGCGTCAGTTGCGAACCGGCCTCTCCTCGAATCAGATTTACGGTTGCGTTCAGATCTCTTGCGTAAAGGGTTTGCTTCGAACCGTTCGCTTCCCACAGTTCCAGAATTTGGTCGCCCGGTTGCACCCCGCTCCCGTCGAGAGGACTCCCAGGCACGATCGCGCGCACGGTCGGAAATCCTTTCTCGAGCCCCAGCACCGCTCCGATGCCGCGCGGGGCGCCGTCGTAAATGGCTCGATTTGCGATCTCCCGTTCACCGGCATCTGCCAGCCCGTTGGCCCAGTTTATTGCCGCGTCAGTATTCTTGTTCGCCAGGACCTTGCCGAGTGCTTCGATGGCCGCTTTCCGTTGAGCTGGCTGCTCCATTGATCCCAATAATCCCTTCACTCCTTCCGGATCGGATTCTGCCCAGGGCGCAAGAATGCTGGACGCGAAGTCCTGGTCGAACCGATTCCGGTTGGCCTGATACCATTCCCAGGCCTCTTTCGGCGCCTTGTACGACCAGTTCGCAAGGGCACTTTGCGTCACCCGCTCTTTCTCCCAGGCCGTCCAACCTTCAGTGCGGCTGAGCAGATTGTCGGGGTTCCCGGAGCCCAGGCGGCCCGCAAGGGTCATGAGCATCTCCGAGCGGCTGCTATGATTCGAAAAGGCATCGAGCCACGCGGACGCCAGTTCCGCATCCGGCTGAGCGGAGGCCAGCGTTAAGGTCAACTCGATTTCCAGTCCGAAGCGGGAGCCGTTGATGGCGAACGCTCCCTCTCGTTTGGCATGCCGCTGGTCCTCACCCAAGGAACTTCGGGTGTAAATCCATTCGCCGACGAGCGCGCGCAACGCATTTGTGCGAGACGCCTCTGGAACGCGCTGGTAAACCCGCAGCGCGTCGGCCGGGGAATGATTTCTCGCCACAAACGAGAATATTCCCGTGGTAAATCCCATCCGTTCAGATACCGGGAGCGATTCGATCCGGCTTAACGCCCCATCCAGGTTGGCTTTCGCCGCCTCATATCCTCGTGCTGCGCTCGACATGTTTTGTGCAAACGGCAGACCGGACTCCGAAGCCTCGAAACGCGGAACGTCGCTATCCTGATTGGCCCGACTCCGAGTGCCTGTCTTTGGCAGGGAGGTTGTCTCCGCACTCTTCGCGTCGGTGATTGACGCAGTGGCTGCAACGGACACACGAGCCGAGGCGCCATGCCTGCGTCCCAACCCGTAGGCAACCGCGGCTACCACCAGCAGGACCACCAGTAAAGCCACGTTTTTCATGAGCCTGGCAATATTTAAGGTTTTTGACGCATCCGGACAAGGCTCTTCGTGCGGAGTTCGCTTCGAGCAGGGCATTACAGCACGTCACGTGATGATCGGCGTTAACCGATGGGTGGGCTGAACACGAAAAACGCTACGAGGACCGAGGCCAATACGGACCGCCGCGATAATCACAACGATCCGGCGCTTCACACGATATTTCATTTTACCGAAGCGACGGGAGCGCGCATGCTTCAACGTAATGATCGAACGGCGGTTTGACATTCGGTTTGTGGCTGCGCTGGCCCTGCGTGAAAAGCAGATCCAGCAGAATTACCGGCCCGTGATTGCAGTTCACAAGTGGTTCGCAAGACGGCCCGGCACGTTGTTTCGAGGGGTATTGCTGGCGGAATTCTCAAAACAACCGTTGGCGGAAGCATTTTATCAAGGGCATGACTTCGCAGACCGCAGCGTTTTCGATCCATTCATGGGAGGCGGCACCACGCTCCTTGAAGCAAACCGGCTCGGCTGCGCCGTCACCGGGATGGATGTTAATCCGATGGCGTACTGGATCGTCCGAGAAGAAATCGAAACCCTTGACGTCTCTGCGTATCGTCAAGTGGCGGGAAGAATTCGGGCACGGTTGGAAAAGCAAATTGGTTCCTCTTACCGGACGAAATGCGTGAAATGCGGCTCTCAGGAAGCGCACGTGAAGTATTTTCTCTGGGTGAAAACGCTGCAGTGCCGCAAATGTTTAGAACCCGTCGATCTCTTTCCGAGTTTCCTCATTGCTGAGGATGTGCGGCATACGTCAAACGTGTTTACTTGCTGGAAGTGCAAGCAATTATTCGAAAGTTCATCGCGGAAACATCCGGGAAATTGCCCACACTGCACCAGCAACCCTCGCGCCGGGCTTGAGGCCCGCCGGGGCAATTGCCAGTGCAGCGCATGCGGCGAGTCGAATAGATTTCCACTACCAGCAAATGGACCACCTGAGCATCGCTTGTTCGCGATCGAATACCACTGCGACGCATGCAAGCCGACACACAAGGGACGATTCTTCAAAACACCCTCGAAAGGCGACTTAGCACGTTTTGACGAGGCTACCGTTCGGCTCGGAAACAGTACGTTGCGGTTTGTACCAGAGGACGCAATTCCCTGTGGTGACGAAACCGAACGGCTACATCGCTGGGGCTACCAGCGATATCGCGACATGTTCAATGCGCGACAGTTGCTGGGGTTAGAATTGCTTTGCCGCGAAATCAGCGCCGTCGAGAACGCGAAAATCCGCCGTGCGTTGGCAACGAATCTGTCTGACTTACTCCGATACCAAAATATGTTGTGCCGTTACGATGTCATGGCGTTAAAATCGCTCGACGTTTTTTCGGTGCATGGATTCCCGGTCGGCCAAATACAGTGCGAATCGAACCTTCTCGGCATTCTGGGAAGTGTAGGCGCCGTCGGCAGCGGCGGGTGGCTCAACATTGTAGAAAAATTTGCGAGAGCGAAGACCTACTGTTCCAAACCGTTCGAAATACGACACGAGGGTGACCGCAAGGTACCTGTGTTCATTCCAGACGAATGGATTGGAGAAGAACGCAATGGTGCGGTTTCGCTGCAACGACGTTCCGTAAATCTCCAATGTGCCAACGCCACAAGCACGTCGTTGCCTTTTGCGAAGTTCGACGCGGTGCTTACGGATCCACCTTACTTCGGCAATGTCCAATACGCGGAGTTAATGGATTTCTGCTACGTGTGGCTTCGAAAGCTCGTGGGACGTTCGGAACCAGCGTTTGCCAGTGATAGTACTCGCAATAAGAACGAGTTAACCGCAAACGTCAGCATGGGCCGCGGGTTCGAGCATTTCGCTGAGGGTCTTTCACGAGCTTTCCAGAATGCCGCCCGTTCACTGAAGGCGGGTGCGCCGTTCGTATTCACGTACCATCACAATCGCTTGGAGGCGTATCTTCCTGTTGCGATTGCACTGCTTGATTCCGGACTCGTGTGCTCAGCATCTATTCCGTGCCCCGCTGAAATGGGGGCTTCCATTCACATCAGTGGTACGGGCTCATCCATTATCGACACTATCTTTGTCTGCCGCACGACAGGTCGTGTTCAGAAAAAGTGTCTGACGAAGGACACCAAAGAACTTGCGAAACTGATCTGTAATGAGTTGGAGCAATTACGTGATGCAGGGATGAAGCCGACTGCGGGCGACATTCGCTGTATCACATTTGGCCATTTAATCCGACTCGCGGTTTGGCACCTGCGTAGCACATGGGCGATTGGAGGAGCAATCGAGGATCGGTCCAAAATCGTAACTAAGTGGATGGCGGCCTTTGGCGGGGCTGACGAAGTGCAGGACAAAGTCCAAGCGATGAACAAAGCCGCCAACCGTTTCGTACCGGGCTTTCAGGAACGAGCGCATACCTATACAACACCAGCCGATGAAGTACCCTTTTGAGGTAGGCTATGATGAGTTGATCGCGAAGTCCGATGATTTCGTTACGGCTGTTTTCTCCAGCCTCGCTTCAGAGTTTCTCGTGCTTCCGAAAGGTGAAGGGTTTGTTGATTACGCTGTATTTGAGGGTGGGTATGAGGCGCTGAAAAAGAAAACCGAAAACTTCACTTCCTTGGATGCGGGAAAATTGTTCGAGCTAATCACAAGTACACCGATCTGCCTCATTGTCCTGCGTTCAATCCTCGGTTTCACGCCTTCTGAATGGGGATACCTAGCGACCCAACGGACCAATGTTCTGGTAACGCAGAATTTTGCCCGGTCCTTGGATCGCAAAGTGCGAGTCGAGCCGACAAAACCCCTTCGAACGGATGGCGTAACAAAGGAACGACTTGCCGCGATGATCAAAGTCGCGTGCGAAATACTCTCAAGCTGCTGCCCTGATGTAGATGCAAAGAGCATTCATCGGCTGGACAAAGCGGATACAAAGGGCGGCATGGAGGGCGTGCGTACGATGGCAAGCATAGGAGTACCGTACGCCATGTTGCTTTATGAGCGCTTCCTCGGACGGCCGTTCGCTGGACATCGTGATTCGGTAAGCGAACTGATCGGAGATAACCTCGAAGGCGCGATTGAAGAAGTCCTCACACAGCATGGCGTGAGCTACCGCAAAACCCGGCGGGCGGAACGTATTCCTGGCTTCGATCAGGCACCGGACTTCATCGTTCCAGACGAATTTCACCCACAGATCGTAATTGAGGCAAAACTTACCGAAGACGATGGAACGGCACGAGACAAGGTCACGCGGATTCAACATCTCGGACAGTTGAGCATGGCTGGCGTTACAGATGGGCGCCCGAAGTTCGAAGTCATCGCATGCATTGCGGGTCGCGGATTTGGCGTTCGACGCGAGGACATGAAGAAAATGTTGCTAGCCACTCGTGGAAAGGTCTTCACACTAAAAACTCTTCGCAAATTGGTTGACTGTTCGGCGCTTAAACGCTTCGAAACCAGGCGACCGCCGGACGCTCAGGTTCTTCCTGAAATTCCGCCGGCGCCTGAAGTTGACGAAAATGTCTAAAGCATTGAGGCTGAAAAGCGCCGCTTTTGACTGCGGGGTGAACAATGATGGATCTTTTCTCTGATGACACGCGGCGGAATCCGTATCCCGCCTACGCCCAAATGCGGAGCGCGTCACCGCTGTTTTACGTCCCGCCACCGTTCGATGGCTGGTTGATTTTCGATTACGAGAATGTGAAGTGGGCGCTCAACGATCATCAGGCGTTCAGTTCGCAAGTGCCCGCGCCGCGGCACTGGTTCATTTTCTTCGACCCTCCGGCCCATAGCCGATTGCGCGCGCTCATTTCGCGGGCTTTCACTCCAGGAAGCATTGCCACTCTGGAGACGCGCATTCGCGAGCTGTCCCGTCAACTGCTGGATGAAGCACTGACCGGCGGCCAGATGGACGTGACCGCGGCGTTCTCGGTCCCGTTGCCGATGATGGTGATCGCCGGCATGATCGGCATACCCACGGGGGATTGGCCTCGTTTCAAAGGCTGGAGCGATGGCATCATAAAACTGAGCTATGCCCGCTCCGGCGGCGACGAAGCGGCGCAGGCCCTGCACGAGTTTACAGCCGTGACTGCGGAGATGAGCGAGTATCTGCGAGGGATGATCGCGCAACGCCGGACCGCGCCGGAAGACGATCTGCTGACTCGTCTCATCGAAGCGGAAGTCGAGGGTGAACGGCTAAGTCACGAGGAGATTCTCGGGTTCATTCAACTGCTGGTTGTCGCCGGCCAGGAAACCACCACCAACCTGATCAACAACGCCATCCTTTGCTTTCTGGAACATCCGCACGCACTGGCGCGCCTCAGAACTGCGCCCGAACTGCTGCCGTTGGGTATCGAAGAAGTCCTCCGTTATCGCTCACCCTTGCAATGGGTGATGCGCACACCGCGCATCGATATCGAAGTGCACTGCCAGAAGATTCCCGCGGGCAAACTTGTGCTGCCGATGATCGGTTCCGCCAACCGCGATCCCAAACAGTTCAAGGAGGCGGAGCGGTTTGACATCACACGCGATCCGAATCCGCACATTGCGTTCGGCCACGGGATTCACTCCTGTCTGGGCGCCGCGCTTGCCCGGATGGAGGCGAGAATCGCGCTCTCGGATTTTCTGACGCGTGTGACTGAATTTGAATGCGCGAACAAGGCGACCTGGGTTCCGCGCAGGGCATTGCACGTTCATGGCCCCACTCAGCTTCTGATTCGTTTTGAGTTGGCCAAGCCTGTCGCCATTCCGAGAGCGGCGCTATAAAAAGAGTAGCAGCGCCCTAACAATCTGGATCTGGGCGCCGCGGCAGCAGCGCCCTGCCAACCCAACCTGGTAGGGCTGGCGCTGCCGCGCCGCCCATTTCGTCGCTCCTTCGCCCTGTCCATTGTTGGTTTTCAACCGGGATGTTATCCCCGGCCAGATTCCGGCACCCATGGGTGTCTCTACGGCACATGTCTCGTCACAAAAAGGTACGCGATTCTCATAAGCTGCGGTGTCAATCTGATGTATGCATCAACTCATCCCACTCGCCGCAATGCTGGCCTTCATTATACCGCTCCTCTCCGGTTGTACGACGCCGGAGCGCCGCTATCGAGCGGCCGTGCTCTGGCTTCCGTACTATGAATTCGATCAGGCGTATGGAGATGGTTGGCGCTCGGTTTTCGAGCGTGGTGAGGGGCTGGCCGCAGTGGCACTCATCGAAGACTATCTCCGGAAGCAGGGCCTTGCTCTCCTTGGCCCACTGAATAGTTTCGGCCAGCCTGCTTAATTCTCGGCTGCCGCAAGCGGACAACATTTGCCGCCTCTCTGTCCTCAAATTTTTTCCTGTTGAAACCGCCACGTTTCGGTAAGCTCAGGAATTCTTTGGCTTGATTCCGCCGCATGGCACGGCCATTGCATAGCGCGGGGCCAGAGCAATCTGACAGGCAAAACGCAACGCCACGACCTGGCGCCACCATGAATTGGTGTGATCGCTGGTTATGATCCTGGTCGGATGTTTTTGACTGTGATGAGCACTGAACACAACAGAACCGAACAGACCCCTTCCGGCACGCTGCCTCCGTGCTCGTCCCCTGTGCTTGATTACCTGGTTCAGCTTCACCGCGAATTTGCGGACCTTAGGGATGGCAAGGTGGCGACTTACATTCCCGAACTGGCCAAGGCGGATCCCAACTGGTTTGGGATCTGTCTCGTTACCGCTACCGGCCACGTTTATGAAGCTGGCGATTCGGGGCAGCCATTCACCATTCAGTCCATTTCCAAACCCTTTGTTTATGGCCTGGCATTGGAAGATCACGGGCGGCAGCATGTGTTGAGCAAGATCTCCACCGAGCCGACCGGCGACGCGTTCAACTTTATCAGCCTCGAACCCGGCACCGGCCGCCCGCGCAATCCCATGATCAACGCCGGCGCCATCGCCACGACCTCTTTAATCCACGGGCGGACGCCGCAAGTCCGTTTGCGCCGTTTGCTGGAAATGTTCGCCCTCTATGCAGGCCGCGAAGTCTCGCTGGACGAATCGGTGTATCACTCCGAAAGCGAGACGGGCCATCGCAATCGCGCCATCGGTTACATGCTGCGCAACTTTGACATTCTCACCAGCGACCCGACGCCGGTGGTGGAATTGTATTTCCAGCAATGCTCCGTGTCGGTGACCGCGCGCGATCTGGGTGTCATGGCCGCCACCCTCGCCAATCGCGGCCTCAATCCTGTCACCGGCAAACGGGCCATCCGCGGCGAATATGTCGAAAGCGTTTTGAGCGTGATGGGGTCGTGCGGCATGTATGATTTCGCGGGCGAATGGATCTACAACATCGGCATGCCCGCCAAGAGCGGCGTGGCGGGCGGCATCATTGCGGTGCTGCCGGGGCAACTGGGCATCGGCGTGTTCTCGCCCCCGCTCGATGCCCGCGGCAACAGCGTGCGCGGCATCCGTGTCTGCGACGCCCTTTCGCGTCATTGCGACCTGCATCTGTTCAACCAGCCCAGCGTCGGGCGATCCACCATTCGCCTCAAGTTCACGGCGGCGGAGTTAAGTTCGAATCGAGTCCGCACGCCCGAAGAAAGCCAGGCCATTCACACGTTCGGCGGCGGCATAAAAATTTATCAACTTCAGGGCAATCTGACCTTCGCCACGGCCGAGATGGTGGTGCGCGACGTGATTGAGAGCGTGGAATCCATCCAGCATCTGATCGTGGATTTGAAGCGCGTTCTGAGCATCAACGAAAGCGCCTGCCGTTTCTTTTATGAACTGCTGCGCCGGTTGTCTGATCGGGGCAAGTCGGTCCTGTTCACGCACGGCGACCTTTTGCCGTTGCTGCGCCAGTACATGAAGGCCAAACTGGGGGCGCGCTGTCAGGAATTATTCCGTTCGCTCGACGACAACGATGTCGCGCTGGAATGGTGCGAGAATCGCCTGCTGGAAGCGGCATTGCCCGATCGCAGCGCCGATCGCACGGCGAACCACGAGCAATATGAACTCTTTGAAGACTTTTCACCGGATGAGATTGCCGTCATCGCCGCGCTGCTGCGGCGCAGGACTTATCAGTCGGGCGAAGTCATAATCAGCGCCGGCGACGAAGCGTGTGAGATGCTCTTCCTCGCACGCGGTAGCGCCAGTGTGTTCGTCCCGCTCGAAGCGGGCGGGCGCAAACGGCTGGCGACATTTTCCGCCGGCATGGTCTTCGGCGAGATGGCCGTCATTGACCGCGCCCCGCGCTCGGCGACGATCGTGGCCGATTCCGAAGTCGAGTGCGACGCGCTGAGCCTGGCAGACATTGAGCGGCTCGGCGCGAGCCATCCCGGCATCAAAATCAAACTTCTGGAGAGCCTAAGCCTGTGCCTCTGCCGGCGCCTGCGCACCGCCAACCGCAAGCTCAGCCTGTTCGACTGAAGGCGGCGCGCGTATCGCCGAATTCTGAACCAAACAGCCTCCGTTCCCCACGCTCGTAGCGGCGTCTCGGCAGAGCGCCGTCGCTTTTGTCCGGGGTGCGGCATTCTCGTCCGCCCGGATAGCAGGGGGGCGGCTTGGGACCAGGTCTTCGCGATGATCGCGATAGAGTTGACTTGATTCAAAAAACAACGGCTTACTTTGTCCACCTATGAAAACATTCCTGATTGGTTCCATTGTGGCACTGGCAGCGACCGCGGCAGTTTGGGCTGCTGATACGGAAGAAGGCTTCGTGCAGATCTTCGACGGCAAAACCTTCAATGGCTGGAAAATCGGCGACCCGGACGCCAAATCCTGGCGCATCGAAGACGGCGCACTGGTGGCACAGGGCCCGCGGTCGCACGCCTACTACGTGGGCGATGAAAAGCCGTTCAAGGATTTCGAGTTGAAGGTGGACGTCATGACCGAACCGGGTTCCAACGGCGGCATCTACTTTCACACCAAATTCCAGGAAATCGGCTGGCCCAGAGCCGGCTTCGAGTGCCAGGTGAATGTGACCCAGGGGGATTGGATCAAGACCGGCAGTCTCTACGGCCTGGTGAACATGGCCCTTACTTCGGCGCAGGACAACAAGTGGTGGACGCAACACATCATCGTCAAAGGCAACAAAGTGACGGTGAAGATCGACGGCAAGACGGTGCTGGAATATTATGAACCGCCCGGCACCCAGCCCGGGAAAGAATTCGCGCGCAAACTCAGCGAAGGCACGTTCGCCTTCCAGGCCCACGATCCGAAAAGTGTCATCCGCTACAAAAATGTCCGAGTTAAGCGGTTGTAAGGCGAGTATTTCGGCCCCTACTTTTAGCCAGGCGGTTTGTTCGGTAGGGCTGCGCTGCGGCGCCGCCTGGCCGCGCAGCAGCGCCGCCCTACCATTTCGCATCGGCCACAGAATTTCTGAAACTGCCCTGGCAGTTGGTGCATGCACTTGCAACAGCCGTGACAACTTCTATACTGGCCGCCGTGAAAACCATTCCCTCCACACTAAAATTGTTGACGTTCATCATCACGATTCTCCTGGTGCCGGGCTCTCCCGCGCTGGCCGCGAGCTTGTCGTTGCCTCGCAGCACACCCGAAGCCCAAGGCGTTTCTTCCGCCAGCGTCCGGGCGTTCGTCGAAGCAGCGGATCAACAGGTCAACACCATGCATAGCTTCATGCTTGTCCGCCACGGACACGTTGTCGCGGAAGGCTGGTGGAAGCCTGAGGCGCCCGAGAAGCTGCACGTCATGCACTCGCTCAGCAAAAGCTTCACCTCGACCGCCGTGGGGCTGGCCGTCGCGGAAGGGAAGTTAAGCATCGACGATCCGGTGCTGAAATTCTTCCCCGAAGACGCGCCAGCCGAGCCTTCCGCCAAGCTGACCGCCATGCGTGTGCGCGACCTGCTCACCATGTCCACCGGGCACGAGGTCGAGGCCAAGTTCACGACCAACGCGCCGTGGGTGCAGACCTTCCTCGCGCATCCCGTGCCGCACAAGCCGGGCGCCCATTTCCTTTACAACACGCCGGGCAGCCACATGCTCGCGGCCATCGTGGGGAAGGTCACCGGCCAAACCGTGCTGGACTATCTGAAGCCGCGTCTGTTCGAGCCGCTCGGCATCGAGAATCCCGAATGGGGCACCAGCCCGCAGGGCAACACGTTGGGCGGCTGGGGACTGAAGATTCGCACCGAGGACATCGCGAAGTTCGGCCAGCTTTATTTGCAGAAAGGCAAGTGGAACGGAAAACAACTCTTGCCAGCGTCGTGGGTCGAGCAAGCCACGTCGAAGCAGGTTTCCAACGGCAGCGATCCGGCGAAAGACTGGGACCAGGGCTACGGCTTTCAATTCTGGCGCTGCCGTCACGGCGCGTATCGGGGCGATGGGAAAGACGGCCAGTTTTGCATCGTGCTGCCGGAACAGGACGCCGTGATCGCCATCACAGCCAACACACGCGACATGCAAGCGCAGCTCAATGTGGTCTGGGACAAACTCCTGCCCGCCCTGCACGCAAAGCGATTGCCGGCCAACAAACAGGAACAGACGAAGCTCCAGCAAACCCTCGCGAACCTCGCCGTTCGTCCGCCCGCGTCAGCCGCGAAGCGGCTGTAACGCGAATATTTCGGACGCACCAACCACTGTCATCTCGGAAATTCGAAAGGCGGCATTGTTCGTTGGGCAACAGGGTAACTACATTTGCTCCTCCCTCGCGCAATTTTCAAAATGCGCGTTCAAAATGCCAGCTTCAACTCTCGAATCATCTGCAAGAAGTTCATGTAGCGGATCCCCTTTGCTTGGCATACATCTGGGATGCGTGGCTTTTCCATTTTCCCTGTCAGAACTTCTCCGGTCACAACAACCGCGTTGTGCTCAATTGCGGTTGCGATGACGAAGGGGTCTGCTTTGGATCGGTTGCGCAACGTGTCCACGAGGCGAGGGTATTCTCCCAATAGCGCGGTGGCTCGTAACTGAATCGCCTCGTCGAGCGGCACCAGCATCTGCTTCCGTGCTTGAATCCATTTGTGCAGGTCGTCCGCTTTTCGCTTTATCTCGAGATATACTTCTTCGCTGGAAATGATTTCACCCGCGACAATCAACCCATCGAGCTTGGCCCACAGCGATGGAAAAACATCCACGGGATAGTACCTTTGCCATCCGTCGCACCACCCGCTTGTGTCTACGCAGTAGGGCATTTGTCATGAAGCCGCAGCAGCACCGGGGCTGGGCACCAACTCGCTTGCGATTCTATCCACGTATTTCAGCTGCACGCCGAGGTACTCCGCAACGTCCGAACTGCTGACCGCGTTGCGCTGGTAGCCTTCAAGCACGAGCGCGACGAAGGGGCGCCCAATCTCCGCCACCCGTCGAACTTCTATTGAAGGTCCGCCCGCAGTCGAGGGAGGCGAATACCACGGGCGTTGTTGCCAATCCCGCCGCTTCTGGCGATACAACGACGCGGAGACTCTGTGCAACGATAGCAACCGCCGCAGGATGGCTTCCGGACTGACCTTGATGCGATTGGCTAGGCGTCTAAGGCCATTATCATCCCCAATGAGAGCATCGGGATAATTTGAAGCCTCCGCCAGAAACTCACGCCTTGGCATGAGTGTAGCCGCACCAAACCGATTGCTTACTCGTTCCAACAATTGATCTTCGGGGAATCGTTGACCTTCCATTGCACTGGTGCGGTGGCCTCCATTCGTTAGAACAATATGAATAAACTCATGCACGAGCGTGAAAATGCGCCCGAGCGGCGCGTCGTTGTTATTGACAAGAATAACTGGAAGCGGTCCGTGAGGAATGCTCGTGCCACGCATCTCCTGCAACTCGACATCGCCGGTCTGAAAAACAAGAATGCCCTGACGCTCCACAGCGGATCGCCACGCGTTCAGAGCGAAGTAGTGCGGCGGCTGAACTGGCCAGTTCAACTGCGCTTCCCATGTAATTCCAAGTAGCTCGCGGACGCGTTGCCCTACCACCTCCTCGTCTTCATTAGGATGCGCAGCGGCCGTACATTTTGGAACGGGCTCGCTCAGACGCTCATAAAGCTCGCGAGCCGCCTCACGACGGAAAAGCGCCAATCGCAGTGAAAGCCGCAGTTCCGGTGACTGCTGTTGTGGTGTCAACCCCGGCAAACGCCGAAACTCACTCTGCGGATCGAATCCCTGCGGTGGTTCAGATAGGAAGAAGACTGCAAGCGGTCGTTTATAGACTTCGCCGAGTTTTCGAAGTTGAACGATAGAGGGGCGATTTTGACCCGCCTCCCACTGCCGCAACTGTTCAACGTCAATGTCCGCCTTGGCCGCTGCGTCTTCCAACGGCAGGCCTGCCCGCTCCCTTGCCCAAATCAGGAGCACTGGCTTAACCAAGGCGATGATTCGCGGCATGGCAGAATTTAACCTGTTTGGTCTGCCGTGTTCAATTCTCCATTGGGCACATCAACCTAGCCGGTGACATCGAGGAACATTCGGACTTCGTTCGATCCCCAAATCTGTTTCTTCCTTCTGCATTCCTAATTCTTCCTTCGCCCGCTCACGCGATAGGGCACAGGGTCTTCAGCCAACGCATCGGCTTTACCCGCCGGGTCGGGTTCGAGCACGACGCGCACGCGGGCGCGTAGGGCCTTGGCTACGCGGCGGAGCATGCTCAACGAGTGCCCTTCGTAGCCCGGTGATTCGAGCCGGCTGATTTGTTGCTGGGTGGTCTTGAGTTTGCGGGCGAGTTCGGCTTGCGAGAGGCCGGCCTGCTCGCGCAACGCGGCCAGTTGCAAGGCCACGTCCCAGGCTTCGCCGGCCTGCTTGAAGCGGGCGGCAAAGGCCGGATCTTCCATCTGCTCGGCCAGGTAGCGGTCAAAGTTCGTTTTTTTCATGTCGTGCGCCTTTTCTGCCAGTCGCGCATCCGCTCTCGCGCCGTGTCGAGGTCGCGGGCCGCGATGGCCTGGCCTTTATTGCGGATGCCGTGAACCGCCACGATGCGGCGGCCTTTCATGAAGAACCACAGCACGCGTGTGTTCAAGTTGCCAACGTGGCGCAGTTCAAACAGGCCGTTGCCGAGCGCCTTGGTCAAGGGCTCTCGGTGGTATTGCCGGTTGCGCAGCTTCGCGAGTCCGGCCAGCACCACCGCGAAATCGTCCGGATCGCTGGCTTGGAGCGCATCCAGAAATTCCTGCACGGGGCATCTTCCGGCACTCGTCTCGTAAAACTCTACAGTGAACTCCATGCGTTGGCTACATCAATATTGATGTAGCACGTGCCTCGGGTATTAAAGCGACCGAACCTCATTATCTTCCCGGCCTCATCTGGGAAAAATAGCAAGCGGGCTGACTTAATCCAACAGCAGAGAGAGGCTGCTTTGTTGGACATTATCCTCAATTCACTTTCACTCATGTGGCGCTGCCAAAAAGTTTCCAGGGGTTCCTTGTCCATTTCGATTAGTGACTCTTGGCGTATCCGACTGTACTCGGGCAACGAACGGACACCGGCCTTTTGCCGCAAAGATGAAAGCGCCTGTTCAATAACTCCATGTTTGTGACGTTGCGTCAGGCGGCGTTCCGACTACACTGGCCTTGCAAATCCAACAAACGGTGACCAAACAATTCGAACGCAAGGTCGCGGTAGTGACCGGCGGGGCTTCCGGTATTGGACAGGCGGCTGCCTTCGCCTTCGCCAACGAAGGCGCGGCAGTGGTGGTGGCGGATGTGGCGGACGTTGCTGGAAAAGAGACGGTGCGGAGGATCGTCCAAAGCGGCGCCAACTCTATTTTTTTAGAGATCGACGTGACGAACGCTTCGCACGTGAAAACCATGCTGCGCGAAATTGAGATGGCTTATGGCCAATTGGACTTCGCCTTCAACAATGCCGGTATCGACGGCGTTCGCGCGTCCACCGCCGAGTATCCTGAGGAAGCCTGGACAAAGGTGCTGGATATCAATCTGACGGGCGTGTTTCTCTGCATGAAATATGAAATCCCGCTGATGCTGCGGCAGGGCGGCGGCGTGATTATCAATATGGCGTCGGTCGCTGGAGTGACCGGCTTCCCGGCTCACGGCGCTTACACGGCCAGCAAGCACGGCGTCATTGGCCTGACGAAAACCGCCGCGCTCGAGTACGCCAAAGCGGGCATTCGGGTCAATGCGCTCTGTCCGGCCTACACGCGCACGCCCATGCTTGAGCGCATGGTTCAAACGCAACCCGATCTTGAAGCCAGGTTGCGAACCAGAGTGCCGCTCGGACGCCTCGGCACGCCCGAGGAGATCGCGGCTGCTGCCGTGTATTTGTGTTCGGAGGCCGGCTCGTTTATCACCGGTCATGCGCTGGTGATGGACGGCGGAATCATGGCAGAATAGATCCCGGATATGAGCGTCCTGTTCATGGTGCGACATGGTCAAGCCTCGTCAAGCGATGCAGATTACGATCAACTCTCGCCGTGTGGTGAAGAACAGTCACGGCTTCTAGGTGAGTATTGGGCGGCAAGGAGCTTGACCTTTGACGGAGTTTACTTCGGGCCATGCCGCCGCCACAGGCAGACACTGGACGGGGTCGCTGCGGTCTATCGCGCGCGCGGATTAGCCTGGCCTGACCCTGTCGAACTGCCCGAATTGGATGAATATCCTGGCCGGGTTGTGTTCCAACACGCTCTGACCGGTCTGACGAAGAACGACCTGGCGTCCGGCGATGCGGCTGCCGCGTTCGGTCAAGGCTCCGACCTGGCCCAGCGCCAATACTTAAAATTATTTCAAAAGGTCACCCGTGACTGGGTCCGGGGAGAGATGCGCATCTCGGGGGTGGAGTCGTGGCGCGATTTTCGTAGGCGCGTGGAAAGTGCGCTGCAGAAAATGCTGCTCGTTGATGGGCGAAAGAAGCTCGTCGCCGCCTTTACTTCCGCCGGTCCGGTCGCGGCGTCCATGGGGTTTGCGCTGGGCATTGACGATGAAAAGACGCTGGAGTTGAGCTGGCTGATCAGGAACACGGCTTGCACTGAATTCCTCTTTTCGCCAGGGCGCTTCTCGCTGGCGAGCTTCAATGGGCATGGGCACTTGGCAACGTCGGACTTATTGACCTATATCTGACCCCGCGGCACGGCGCCGCCTATGGCCGGCGCCAGCGCAACTATGATCACTCTGGAAAAATTGGAACGCTGCCTGGAAACGATTCGCCGTTTCATTCAGGAGGAAGCTGTGCCATTGGAAAGGGAATTCCTTTGCCGGCCTTTTCGCGATCTCTTGCCGAAGCTTAAGGAGCGACGGGAAAAAGTACAAACATTGGGTCTGTGGACACCGCATCTGCCGGAGAAATATGGCGGCTTGGGCCTTTCTCTTTTTCAATTCGCGCGCGTCAGTGAAGAATTGGGGCGCACACCGCTCGGCCATTATCTCTTCAACTGCCAGGCGCCCGACGCGGGCAACATGGAAATCCTGATGGAGCACGGCACTGCCGGGCAAAAGGAGCGCTGGCTTGGCCCGCTGGTCCGGGGCGAGATTCGGAGTTGCTTTGCGATGACCGAGCCGGAGCGCCCTGGCTCCAACCCCGTTTGGCTGAACACGCGCGCGGTTAAGGTGGGCGGCGATTATGTTCTCCATGGGCACAAGTGGTTCACTTCGGCTGCCGATGGAGCGGCCTTTGCCATCGTGATGGCCATCACCAATTCGGAAGCGGAGAAACCCCATCATCGCGCCAGTCAAATCATCGTTCCGACGAATACGCCGGGCTTTATGCGGGTGCGCAACATTCCCGTGATGGGCGACGAAGGCGACGATTACGCCAGTCACTCCGAGATTATTTTCGAAAACTGTCGAGTGCCTCAACAAAACCTCCTGGGCGAGGAAGGCAAGGGCTTCATCATCGCTCAGCAACGATTGGGACCTGGCCGCATCCACCATTGCATGCGCTGGATTGGCATTTGCGAGCGGGCCTTCGCGTTGATGTGCCAACGCGCCGCGACGCGGCAACTCTCCCCAGGCAAACCACTGGCCGGCCGGCAAATCATCCAGGAATGGATTGCGGACAGCCGCGCTGAAATTCACGCCGGGCGTCTGATGGTTTTGAGCACCGCCGACAAAATCGACCGCGAGGGCAGCCACGCCGCGCGGGAAGAGGTTTCGCTCATCAAATTTTTCGTGGCGGGCGTGCTGCAGAAAGTTTTGGACCGCGCCCTCCAGGTCCATGGCGCCTGGGGAATGACCGATGACCTGGTGTTGTCTTACTGGTACCGGCATGAGCGGGGCGCGCGCATTTATGATGGACCTGACGAGGTCCACAAGGTGCTCGTCGCCAGATTGATTTTGAAGAGGTACGGATTCGACATGGGCGCGGAGGGCAAAGATGTCTCGTAAGATCGAGCTTTGCGAATACTCTTCAGGGTTAATGCCGTTCGGGAATTCGCCGTCCCTTGTCCCGGCGGGACATAGGGAAAATAGCCCGGCGTTTCAACGCCGGGTGGTGCGGTTCAAAAACAACCAAGTCCCGGAGGGACGAAAGAAGATCCGGTTTAAGAACTGGATTCTCTGCCGTCCCTGGGGGACTTGGCAGTATTGTCGGTTCAACCCGGCGTTGAAACGCCGGACTATTGTCGGATGTCCCTCCGGGACGAACCCCAGGATGGCTGCGCTCCGTTTCGCTTAGAAAGAGTCCATGCCCACCAGCTTGCTCGACCAGCCACAGCCAGTCCGATCCGGAGAGGAACTGGATGCCGCCAGGCTCACAGCATTTTTGAAGGGCCGCCTGCCAGAGTTCGATGGGCCGATCGAGATCGAACAGTTTCCCAAGGGCTATTCCAACCTGACCTACCTGGTGCGGGCCGGCGGACGGGAGTTGGTTCTGCGCCGGCCACCCTTCGGAGCGAACATCAAGACAGCTCATGATATGGGACGGGAATATCGCATCCTGGCCCGACTCATCGCCGTGTATCCAAAGGTGCCGCGCCCATTGGCATTTTGCGACGATGCATCGGTATTGGGCGCGCCATTTTATTTGATGGAGCGAATCCGTGGAGTCATTCTTCGCGCCGCGACACCAACGGGGTTGGAACTCCGTTCCAATTTGATGCAACCCTTGTCCGAGAACTTCATCGACAATCTCATCGCTTTGCACGCCATCGACTATCGCGCGGCCGGTTTGGGCGACCTGGGCAAACCGGAAGGCTACGTCACCCGCCAGGTTGAAGGCTGGCTCAAACGCTACCAAAATGCGCGCACGGACGATATTCCCGACATGACGCGCCTGGCTCGCTGGCTGGTTGAACATAAGCCTGCCGACTCGGGCGGGTGTCTCATCCACAACGATTACAAGTACGACAACCTCGTGCTCGATCCTGACGACCTGTCTCGAATCAAGGCTTGTCTCGACTGGGAAATGGCCACGATTGGCGACCCGCTGATGGACCTGGGTTCGGCGTTGGGTTATTGGGTGGATCCTGAGGATCCCGAGGAATGGCAGCGGCATTCCTTCGGCGTCACGGCATTGCCCGGCAATCTGAATCGCGAGCAATTGCTGGAGCGCTACAGCCATCACAGTGGCCGGCAGATTGGGCAGCCGGTCTTTTATTACGTCTATGGATTGTTCAAGATCGCCGTGATCGTGCAGCAAATCTATGCGCGTTATCGCCAGGTACTGACGCAGGACGCGCGCTTTGGGCGCTTAATCGACGTCGTCCGTGCGGCCAGCCAAACCGCCTGCCTGGCCCTTGAAAAGGGACGCATCGCTCACCTGGCGGGATAACGCACGGCAAATCATTCACTTTTAAATCGCGACAGCTCGGCCGATCCAACGTGATATCACCAACAACCAGCGACAGCGGACCGAATCAACGGAGACAAACGCGGTTTGCGCTCTCTGTCCTGTTCGGCATCAACTTGATGAATTTCTACGACCGGCAGATTCTGGCGGCGGTGACGGAACCCCTGCGTAAGGAATGGGCACTTACCGATTCATCCATGGGTTTGCTGGGCACTGCCTTCACTCTTCTCTACGCGGCGGTGGGCGTGCCCCTGGGCCGACTGGCCGATTGCTGGATGCGTACGCGGCTGCTGGGCATCGGAGTGACTGCATGGAGCGTGATGACGGCGGCATCGGGTTTGGCGTGGAATTATTGGTCCCTTTTCCTCCTGAGGCTGGGAGTGGGTGTAGGCGAAGCCAGTTGCGCTCCCGCCGCCAACTCACTAATTGGCGATCTCTATCCGCCAAGCCAACGCGCGCGTGCGTTATCGGTTTTCATGATGGGTCTGCCCGTAGGCTTGTTCTTGAGTTACTGGTTGAGCGGAAGGATTGCTCATGCTTATGGATGGCGGGCGGCCTTCTACCTCGCCTGCCTGCCCGGGCTGATCTTAGCGGTGTTGGCGCTGAAAATTCGCGAACCACAGCGAGGTGCGGTAGAAGGTGGCAGACCAGGGCACCATCGACGCGAAGGCTCGCCGTATCGGCTGTTGCTTGGCATTCCGACCATGTGGTGGATCATCGTGTCGGGCGCCCTGCATAACTTCAACATGTATGCAATCAACTCGTTCTTGACCGCATTTCTCAGCCGCTATCACCACCTGGGAATCAAGGAAGCCACGTTCATTTCCGCCGTCGTCCTGGGGGGCGTGGGTGTGATTGGTTTGCTGGCCGGTGGTTGGGCGGCGGATCACTTTGGCAAGGCGCGGCCTGATGGCCGTCTGCTGGTCGCTTCGGTCACAATGCTGGCAGCTGCGCCCTGCATTTACCTTGCGCTCCGGCAACCGCCCGGAGCCATTCTCATCTTCATGCTTTGGATGGGGAGCGGCTCGATGTTGATGTTCGTTTATTACTCGGGCGTTTATGCAGCCATCCAGGACGTGGTCGAACCGGTTCTCCGCGGTACGGCCATGGCACTTTACTTTTTCGCCATGTACCTGCTCGGCGCCAGCCTCGGTCCATTGGGCACGGGCATGCTTAGCGACTACTTTGCGCACAAAGCCATGACTGCAGCCGGTGCCACGATCATGACGGAGCCCTTTAAGGCGGCTGGCCTGCACCATGCCATGCACGTCATTCCCCTGCTCACATTGCTTCTGGCCGTCGTGCTGTTGGCCGCCTCCCGCACCGTGACCGCTGACATGAAGAGGCTTCGCTTGTGGATGGCTGAAGCGGCGCAATAACAAGCCGGAACATCCGTGCCGGATTGGAATCCAGCCAGCAAGTTGTCCTGGGCCTTCGATGGGTGATTTGCGAAGCCGAAACGATTCAGATGAAAAAGGGGAGCGCGACCGTCCCGGTCGCTCCCGTCGGCGTCTTGCCGATGGGTTTGAACCGTAGGAGACCTCTCCGAAATCGTGCGCAGGTTCGACGTGTGGGAGTTTTCGGCGGGACGCCGAAAACTGCGAGCGAGACGCCCGCGCTCCCATTTCAACTGAATCGTTCCGCTAAGGTTGCGGCGCAGTGTTCTGGAAATTGGTGCCGCGTGCCCTGTCCATTCCCGATGGGCTGGGCATCTCCCGAGCGGCGCCGCGCTCGGTGTCGTAATCCTCATCGGGACTCCCCTGGTAGGTAGCGCACCCCGTCAGCGCCAAAGCCGCGCACATTATTAAGAGATACTTTTCCATGTTATGTCCTGTTGATTATACAATCACAGCGTGCGGAAAACGTGGCGGGGCACAATGGAGCAAACCCCGCGACGGTGCTGGGTATAATCCCCGAGGTGCAATGTTCAAAAGTGCGGTGCAAGCTAAACAATGCTGTGCGAAATTCAGAAATACGTGCCGACGATCGATGGCCGCTCAAGCTTTTGGCACGCCGAGGTTAGCGATCATTGGAACTCCGGCTGCAACTTCCTGATCATTCTCCAGAATAGCGACGAGGCGCGAGCGGATTTGGCTCATGCTCTGGAAGTCGCGCCGGCTCATTTGCCCAAGCCATTGTCCCGAGCCCGCCTTTTGCCATTGTGTCCCTACCTTCACTCCAAGGACTTTGACCTCTTGATGGCTCTGCCCAATGGCGACCATGCCATCTATTTCATCGAGTTGTTAGATCTTCCCACCACTCAGCCGCCTCGGGTGAAATTCTATTTGCTCTACGGTTCGGTCCGCGGAATCATTTCGCAACACGACAGTTTGCCCGATGCCAAGCAGGCCTGCGACGACTATCTCAACCAGGTGGCCTTCTGGCGGCAACGGCCCGAAGCGAGCATCTACAAGTGGCAGGGCAAAGGCTGGTATAACCTGGAGCTCTGCTAGTTCGCATCGACGGCATCAAAAGCTCTCCCCTGCCCTGCTTCGTAGCAAAGAACTTTTTGATTCCCCGCGTCACTCCGATTCCGGGAAGCAGCGGCGCCGATGTTGTGGAGGAGTCCGCTTCGTCGTTCGACGAGTACATTGCGAGTGACTGTTGAATATGCGGTGGAAGGGAAATAGAAGCGCGTGATTCAGGGGCCGGTGAAAAGTTCGATCGTGTGGCCGTCCGGGTCGCGCACGAAAACCTGCCAGGCGCCGTCGGGTCTCATTTTGCGGGGACGAAAAGGGGCATTCGCCTTTTTGAGATGCGCTTCCCATTCGTCGAGATTGTCCACGCGGAGAGCGTAATGGTTGCCGCGATTGTGGGAATGCACTGGCTCCGTGCGATCACCGATGATGTGCAATTCCTGGCGCGGACCGAGTCGAAACCAGGCCCCGGGGAAGGTGAAGGCCGGACGCGGCATGGATTCAAGTCGCAGCACGTTTTGATAGAATTGACAACTGGCCTCCACGTCTTGCACGTGAATGGCCACATGATTGAGTTCCTGTATTTGCACACCTGTGATATAAGGGTTTTGGACGGCGCTGACGAGTCTTGCATAGCAGCACTGCTGTCGGGAGTGTGTGGGACTAAACGTGTGAGCGATCTCTGAACTTTATTTTTGAACCTTGAACCCGGAACCGCCCTCCCCTGCCCTTTTCGGCCGTGTGGCTTCGTTGCACGCGCATCCCGCCATACGGGGTGCACCATTGCAAAACATGGAGTTGATCCACCTCGTCGCGAACAAAGGCATTGCCGAAGATGCGCGCTATTTTGACCGTCGCAGCCGAACCAGCGGACAGCCCAGCCGTCGGCAGGTCAGTTTGATTGAACGCGAGCAAATCGCCGAACATGCCGCCATATTGGGCGCGGAGACAATTGCCCCGGGCGCCGCGCGCGCCAATATCGAGACGCATGGCATCAATCTTCAACTCTGGATCGGTCGGGAAGTGGAAGTCGGCGAAGCGGTCTTGCTCTTCTATGAAGCGCGACAGCCGTGTCAAAAAATGGACTTAATCTGCCCCGGACTGCGGAAGCTTATGGAGAACAGCCGGCAGGGCGTCATGGCTCAAGTGATACAAGACGGAGTCGTCCGTGTGGGCGACACGATCCGCGCTGGCACGTCTTGAGGGCGTGTTGCCCAAACCCGGAGTGCGCCCGTCCTCGGGCGCAGAGATGTGAAAAAGCGGGTGGCGCACTGATGAATTACCGAGCGTTTAGGTTGATGAACACTGCTGCGCCCGGGGACGGGCGCACTCCGGCCGGTTTGGGTAACAGGCCCTTGAGAATGCTTCCATTCGCGTGTCGTGATTCGCGAGCTATACTGGACCGACGCACCCCCTCACCCCGTCCCTCTCCCCCACTGAGGGAGAGGGTGCCCGAAGGGCGGGTGAGGGGGATTGACGGGCTCAGGGCGCAATGCGCGCAGAAAGTTCGGCGCGTTCGATCTCCCTCGAGGATTGACGCGCGCGATGCAGCTTCTATGGCAGGTTTGCCATTAATATGCAGCCCGGGGCCGCTCCGAATCCAGGCTTGACCATCCTCATCGCCGTGGCTAGCCTCTGGGCAATGATTGGAAATCTTCCGCAAGTTCTGCTGGTCGTCGTCGTAGCAGACGACGCCGTTGGCGCTTGTCGAAGATAGAACTGATTTCGACAATAACCCACGGCTGGAAACGGTCGTGGGTTTTTTATTCGCCAACGACCGCCGCCGCAGAAAAGCAAACTATGAGCAAAATAACTGATTCCGAGAAACCGCAAGCCGCGCCTGCCACGGAACGCCCGGAAGTAGGCCCGCCCATGCTCGGATGCGAAATCATGGTCGCCTGCCTGGAACGCGAAGGCGTGGACACTATTTTCGCCTACCCCGGCGGGGCGAGCATGGAATTTCATCAGGCCCTCACCAAATCGAAGAAGATTCGGACCATCTTGCCGCGACATGAGCAAGGTGGCGCCTTTGCGGCGGAGGGTTATGCCCGCGCTACGGGCAGGCCAGGTGTGTGCATGGCCACCAGCGGCCCCGGCGCCACCAATCTCGTCACCGGCATTGCCGATGCGTATATGGATTCGATTCCATTGGTGGCCATCACCGGTCAGGTGCCCCAAGCCATGATTGGCAAGGGCGGCTTTCAGGAGACGGATTTCTTTGGGATGACGCTTCCGGTCGTGAAGCACAGCTACCTGGTGACGGATGTCAACGACATCCCGCGCATCGTCAAGGAAGCCTTTTACATCGCGCGCACGGGGCGTCCCGGGCCGGTCGTGATCGATGTGCCCAAAAACATTCAGCAGGCGAAAACCCAACCGGTCTTCCCGAAAGAAGTGCACTTGCGCGGCTACAATCCGGACAAACGAGCCAGTGACATCGAGCTGAACGAAATCATCGGGTTGATCGAAAAATCCGAGCGGCCAGTGCTCTATTGCGGTGGCGGCGTCATCAGCGGCGATGCCAGCCAGGAACTGCTTCGCTTCGCGGAGGCCACCCAAATCCCCGTGACCACCACCATCATGGGTTGTGGCGCCTTCCCCGAAACACATCCGCTCTCACTCCGCTGGCTCGGCATGCATGGCACTGCTTACGCCAACTGGGCGGTGAGCGGCGAATTCGAGCACCGTTCCGATGTCAACGCGCCCATGAAAAAGATCGCCGAGGGCGCAGACTTGTTGCTGGCTGTCGGTGTCCGCTTCGACGATCGGGTGACGGGTAAAGTCTCCGAATTCTGCAAAAGCGGCACCATCGTCCACCTGGACATCGATCCGTCCGAGCACAACAAGAACAAGCTCGTGCAGCTTCCCATCATCACGGACCTCAAATACGCGTTGAGCAGGCTCAATGAAATGATCCGCAAGCGTCCGATCGAAAAGAAATTCACGCCCTGGCACGGCCAGATTGCGGAATGGAAGGCAAAGGCGCCGTTTGGTTATCGCGTTACCGAGGAAGTGATGAAGTCGCAGCACATGACGGATCATCTCGAAGGCCAGGCCAAGGAAGTCATCCTCCCGCAGATGGTCATCGAGCTGTTATACGAATTGACCGACGGCGAAGCGATCATCACCACGGGCGTCGGTCAGCACCAGATGTGGGCCGGCCAGTACTACAAATACAAGTTCCCGCGCCAACTGCTCACCAGCGCAGGCCTGGGCGCGATGGGTTACGGTTATCCCGCGGCGCTGGGCGCCAAAGTAGCCTGCCCGGACCGACACGTCATTGATATCGATGGCGACGGCTCCTTCCTCATGAACATCCAGGAGTTGGCCACCGCGCACATCGAGAAGATCGCGGCCAAGGCGCTCATCTTGAACAACCAGCACCTTGGCATGGTGGTGCAATGGGAAGACAAATTCTACCAAGGCAATCGCGGCCACACCTACCTGGGCGACCCGGAAAACAGGAAACAGATTTACCCGGACTACATCGCCATGGCCAAAGGGTTCAACGTCCCGGCCGAGCGTGTCATGTTCAAGCGCGATCTCCGCGCCGCCTTGCAACGGATGCTCGATTCGACCGAACCCTACGTCCTCGACGTGATCGTGCCTTACACCGAGCATGTGCTGCCGTTCATTCCGGCCGGACGCACGGTGGCGGACATGCTCTGGAAGGTGTAATCGACGCCGAAAATTGCTGACACCACGGATGCTTCTTCAGCGGGTATCCATCGAAAGACCCTGGTGCGCCTTCTTGCTGAGAGCGGCCATACGGGCGGTCAATCTGCGAACCAGCCTGGGGTAGGAACGCATCTGGCGCGCAGCTTCAACCAGCAGGTCCACCATGTCGCAGGCATCGGAGATACTGACAAACTCGGGCGCGATTTGTCCGCGCTCGCCGCAGTTGTGATAATTGCCCAGCGCGATGCACACCGCGGCCACTTGATAGCCAAACTCCTGGTAGGCCGTGGCCTCACAGGTGCCTCCGCTCATCAGCGCGCGTTGAAATTGAAAGCGGCGATTTTTCGCAGCCAACGCACCGGCCACCTCGCCCAGGAACCGCGTTCCAGCCGGGTCAAAGGTGGAAGTTCGATCCCCCACACGAATGATGACCCCTCGCCCCATTTTGACCGGTGGCAGTTCCCGGCTCGTCTCCAGCGAGATAACGAGGGAATTCCCTGGCAATTGGCTTGAAGCCGCCACGGTCAGCGCCCCGTGAAAACCAATTTCCTCGGCCCGCGAGATCACGCCTATCACATTGACGCGCGCCTTCGTTTTCCTCAGTTCAATGAGCGTCGCCAGGACAGCGGCCACTCCAATCAAGTCGTCACATGAGCGGCCATGAATCTGATCGGTGCGAAGAGCGAAGTCCACCAAATCCCAGACGGCAAAGGCCGGACGGGTCTTCGCGGATCGCGTCACGGAATGGACCTCGGAAGTCCGACAACTGCGCGCGGCACGCCTGGACGATGAACGGCCGGAGTTGAGGTGGATTTCGAATTCTTTGTCTTTGCCCGCGCGCGGACCTAAAACAGCGGCGTCGCCGTTGGTCATCAACCGCACGGGAATGCCGGGCCGAAAATAGGAGTCAGGCACACCACCAAGAAACCGGGCCAGCCAGCAACTGGGCGTCAGAGCACGAAGAATCTCGAAGCCCGGATGGTCCATGTGCGCAGCCAGAGCCAGGGGACGGCGGGCGCGATCCGTTTGAAGGCGGACCAGCAGGTTTCCATATTTGTCGCGGTGGTGGGGCAGATCGTGCTCGGCACAGATTTGTTCGGCCGCCGTACGCACCATGGCTTCGTGGCGGGGCGCAGCCGGGCAACGCATGAGGCGCGCTGCGATTTGACAAAAGTGATTACGATCCATGCTGGTGTTCCAATTGTCGATACGCTTCGGACTACATCGGGACAGGATGGATTCCCGCCCTACCTTAAAAACAATTCGGCCGCAGCGTCGGCGAAGCGCAAGCCCTGGTTGGTGAGATGAACCCGCTCCGAATCGATGCAGGCCCAATTCCGGGCCGCCAGTTGATCGAGTTCCGCAGCCCATTCCTGCCGCAGGTCGTAGCCTGTGAGTTGTCGAAACTGCACAAACGGCCATCCGGCATTCATCCGCAAACCAAAGGCAGCCGTTTCACCCGCTCGCCGGATGGAGGATAGCTCTTCGCGGCATTCGACGGCGCGTTGGCCGTGCTCCAATTGTTCGCAGTACAGGTGGGTGTTGGATCCATTCTTTGTGCGTATGCCCCGAACGTAACCGGCAGCGCTCGGACCCAGGCCGTAGTACGATCCGCCGCGCCAGTAATTGATGTTGTGACGGCAGGCAAAGGCAGGCAACTCGGAGTGCAAAGCTTGAGCGACAGGCGACGCAGTTTGGATCTTGGCATCTGCCCGGGCAAAGTTGGCAATCTCATACTGCTGGAAGCCATGTGCCGCAGTCCTGGTCAGCAGTTCGTCGTACATGGCGCAAGCCAGATCTTCATCCACGCGGAACTGGCCGGCCTGAAGCTGGGCGTATAGGGGCGTGTCTTCCTCGTAGATAACTTCGTAGCTGGAGAGATGCTCGCTGCCCAGCGCCAAGGCATCATCAAGGGTCGAACGCCAGGCGCCCATCGTTTGCCCGGGAATGGCGAACATCAGGTCGATGTTGATGTTTTCGAACCCGCCCTGGCGAAGGACATCAAAGGACTTAAACACCATCTCACGATTGTGAATCCTGCCCAGCCGCTCCAATAGGGCCTCGTCGAGGGATTGGACTCCCATGGAAACCCGGTTGACACCATAAGCCCGCCATAGCCTGGCCTTTTGCAGCGAAACAGTCGCCGGATTGCATTCGATCGTCCATTCGACGGCGCCCAAAAGGCGCAACCGTTCCATGGCATGAAAGATCTGTTGCCACTGGTTCAAGTTCAACAGAGAGGGGGTGCCGCCGCCAAAGAAAATGGTTTGGGGCCGCAAATCGTCTGCCACCAACTCCAGCTCGGCAATGAGCGCGGCCACATAGCGGTTGATGAGCTGGCCGTCGGATGGCTCGGAGTAGAAGGCACAGTAGGCGCACTTGCGCGCACAGAAGGGCACATGCACGTATAAGCTCAACACCGGCGTCTCAGATCCCATCGCCATGAGATCACCTTAGACGCACCGTGCGGCAACGTCGAAGAAAAAAGCCTCTGCTTCCGCCGCAGAAGGTCAGACCGAAACCAAATCAGGAATGAGCGCGTTGCACGTTTTGGGCCTTGGGGCCTTTGTCGCTATCGACGACATCGAAATTAACCAGTTCTCCCTCAAGCAACGTCTTGTATCCCTTGCCCTGGATGGAGGTGTGATGCACAAAAATATCACGCCCTGAGTCCTGAGCGATGAAGCCAAACCCTCGCTTGTTGTCGAACCATTTTACTTTTCCGCTGGCCATACGTCAATTCCTTCCATGGTTAAACGCGGGCGCCAGGAACAAAATGTTTCCCCGTTGCAATCGAACTAAGCTACAAAATACCCGACCCCCATACGCTTGTGATTCGGCGCCACACTAGAAATTACCTCGAGCGAGGTCAAGTGTTTGTTTGCATCCACTCGGAAAGCCGGGTGTCTTGAAAGGCCGCGTTACGAGCAAACAAAGCCTGCTGGAAGGTTCGCACAAAAGATGCTGGCTGAATCCCGCGCCACCAAACCGGGCAAAAAGAACTCTACTGCGCCGGGACTGCGGGCGTTGTCCCAGCGGAGCGCGTTTCCTTTTCCGGCACCAGGGTGGCGCCTTTGCCCAGACGCTTGCGCAGATAAGTCAGCTTGGCGCGCCGCACCTCGCCCTGGCGCTCGACCTCCACCTTTTCCACACGCGGCGAGTGAACGGGAAAGACACGCTCCACGCCTTCGCCATAGCTGATGCGACGGACAGTGAACGTGGAGTTGAGGCCACGCCCGCGCCTGCCAATCACCACGCCGGAAAAGATCTGGATCCGTTCCTTGTCGCCTTCCACCACTTTGGTGTGCACGCGCACCGAATCGCCGACGTTGAACTTGACGGGCTGTTTGCGGAATTGTTCCGCCTCGATTTTGTCAAATAATGCCTGGCTCATAAGATTCTCAGATTGGTGTGCGGGTGTTGGCGTATCGAAGTCCTGGGCAAAAGAAATCCCATCGCTCCGATATTCCGTTACTCTATCACTCCGCTTTTTGTTTCATGCTTTAGCAAGTCCGGTCTTCGGTCCGCTGTCCGGCGTTTGGCCTGTTCCTCGCGCCATTTTTCAATTTCCGCGTGATGGCCCGAGAGCAGCACTTCAGGCACTTTCATCCCGCGAAACTCCGCTGGCCGCGTGTATTGCGGATATTCCAGCAACCCGCGGCTGAAAGACTCATCTCTCGCGCTTTCGTCATCGCCGAGCGCGCCGGGTAACAGCCGCGTGACGGCGTCGATGATCAGCATGGCTGGCATCCCGCCATTGGTCAGCACGTAATCGCCCACGGAAAGTTCGTCATCCACCAGGGCTTCCAGCACACGTTCATCCACTCCCTCATAGCTTCCGCAGATGAGGAGCAGATGCTCGCGTTGCGCCAGCTCGCGCGCAACCGATTGATCAAAAGTCCGGCCCGCGGGTGTCGTCAAGATGACGAGCGTCTTGTCGCCAGCCAAACGTTCCACCGCTTCAAAGATCGGTTCTGGTTTCAAAACCATGCCAGGCCCCCCGCCAAAGGGCTTATCATCGACTGTCCTGTGGCGATCGTGGGTGTAATCCCGCAGATTATGAACCCGCAAATCCAACAGCCCGGTCGAGCGCGCGCGCTTGATGATGCTCACATCCAGCGGCCCAGCGAACATCTCCGGAAACAAGGTGAGCACATCGATTTTCATTTCTGGAATTCAGGCCGGCTTCAGGCGCAGCCAGCCAAAGCGTGAACTCCATTCGCGGCTCAACTGGCCGGCTGGCTCGCCGGTTTCTGTTCTTCCACAATCTCCAGCGTGCAGCGGATGCCCTTGTGAGCGCTGCCGGCTGTGAGCAAGGAGCGGATGGCGTTAATTGTCATGCCCTGCCGGCCAATCACTCGTCCCACATCCGCGCTGTTCATGCGCAACTCGTAAATGGTCATTCCATTTCGCTCCACCGGAGTGACGCTGACCTCATCGGGGTGTTGCACGAGTCCTTTGACGACGTATTCGAGGAAGCTTTGCATGGAGCCTCCTACGCCGGTGCCGTTGCCGCCTTGGCGGCCTTTTTAATGAAGCTGGCTACGGTGTCGCTCGGTTGGGCGCCCTTGCTCAACCAATACCGGGCGCGTTCCAAATCAAGCTTGACGTTGTCGCCCTTTTTCAACGGCTGATAGGTTCCCAACTCCTCGATGCATTTCCCATCCCGTGGACTCCGGCCATCGGCGACCACGATTCGAAACGCCGGCTGATTTTTGGCCCCAATGCGTTTCATGCGAATTCTAACTGGCATACAATTGTCGTTTCTTAGGTGGCAGCCGCGTCGCGCCTCCCGCACGTTGCGGGGATGGAACGCAGCGTTCTTTCCCACCGTCTCTCAAAAAAGAGGGGAGAGGGTAGTTGCGTGCCACAGGCTTGGCAAGTCCTGTTTTTGGCGTCCTGGCCATTGGGGCCATTGGGGAGCCTCCAAGCAGAACAGTCGCCTTTGACGACGGAAGGAGCAGTGGCTGAATGGAGCATCAAACTTAGCCGTATCTATTCAGATGCCACAGAAGGAAACGAAGCCTGCGCCAGCGAAGCTGGCCTTAGCGTGGGTGAGAGTCCCACCCGTCGAATTGGACGGTTCACGACCGACAGCCCCATACCTGTCCCGCCGCGAGGCTGGGAGGGGAAAGCAGTTGTAGTTGCACAGCCAGTTCACGTTGAGCCCGGGTTCTACCCATGGCGCCGAACATCGCGAAGTTGTTCCTCCAGCGCCTGAGGATGATGATCGCGGCAACAACTCCGGGGCGGCTTACATTTTCACGAATGCCTCGGGCCTCTCCACGCAATGGGTCCAGTTCCAAAAACTCGTTCCCCTCGATCTTGCAGCGGGGCATGAGTTCGGCAATGCGGTTGCGATCAGCGGCAACACCATCGCCGTGGCAGTGCACTTGGGCGGAGCAGCGCCCAGCCCGGGAGCGGTCTATATTTTCCAGCGCGGGCCGACCAACTGTTTCCAAGTCCAGAAGCTCTCCCCGTTTGATGGCGCGAATGGAGACGACTTCGGTTTTTCGATAGGCATGGATCGAGACACCCTGGTCGTGGGCGCACGGGCGGACGACGATAACGGGACCTTGTCCGGCGCGGCATTCGTCTATGCCCGGACTAACGCCACCAATTGGAGCTTCGTCAAGAAACTGATCCGGAACGATCCCGCGGCGGGAGATGAATTCGGGCCGATCGGTAAGCGTCCACATCAGTCGATGAGGTGCTCGAACACGTCACGCTACGAGTCCAGAAAACCTCTCCAATGCAGTTCTTCCGGATCAAGTGCGTCGCGGAATGACGGTCGGCTTCAAGCCAATCTTCGGAGGTGTTGGGCGAGAGGATTCAGGAACAAACCCAGGTTGGTGACCCGTCGACGGATTGCACTGAGCCGCGACCGCTCAGTTGGTGACGACAGCCGGATTCATCTCCACAAACCAGTTTGACGCCAGCAGGAGACATGTTGCCCACGGCTAGCGCCCTTCGTCAGATTCAGGCGATCGACTTTCGCCCGGCGTTCAGCCAAACGGCGGCGCGCCAGCGCGGCATGAGAGGTTTTCAGAGAAAGGCGGATTTGCTTGCCGCTTCGTTTGAAGAGGGCGTAATATCCACCTGATGATTCAAGGCGATAGAGGTTCTGCGCTACTTTGCGAAACACGGCTTTCAAAAGTGGCTTGGATCATTTAAGACTTAACTGTCTTACAATCAACTATTGCGCGTGTAGCTCAATTGGATAGAGTGACGGCCTCCGGAGCCGCAGGTTGTGGGTTCGACTCCCGCCACGCGCACCATACTTTTTAGGCCGTTTTTTAGCACTCCATTGGCAGGGTTTGCTTCCATTTGCTTGTCCTGGGCGCCTTTGCTGGACTCCGAACAGCCGAGATCCTGACGCAGAAGTGGAGCGACATTTCTTTCGATCGTGGATTCATCCGTATGACGGCAGCGAAGGGAAACACAGCCCAGAAGCGTTTGGTTCCCATTTCGGAGAATCTTCGGGCGTGGCTTTCGATTTGCAAACGCGATAGTGAGGTTTGTTGAACCAAAAGTGAATTTTCGCTCGCATGGGCGCGCATTGGCAACTAACGCCAGAAATGAGCCGGCATCGGCAGCGGACGTGGCGGCGCGAGTGCTCCGGTCGATGCTATCCTTTTGTCGTTAGCCCGTTGGATCGTGAAGCAGATAGAAAACATCGGTCCGAATCTTTGACGAATCGGTATTCCAACTCTCCTCCCAGTGGCCGTAGATCTCCCAGGAAACACCCGAACACCGGCGCCCATGCCTGGCGCACCACTCGCGAATGGCTGCATGCGCGTCCGAAAGGCGTCCGTACGGCCCGAAGTGGACGGTAGTCACCACACGGCCTGCGGGCAACTGTGAGCAATGAACCCGCTCGTTGCCGGCGAACGGTTCCGATACTTCGGCCCCGACTTCGACCGATCCCTGCGCATCCAAATACAATGCCAAATGGCGTCCTGGTCGCGGGAGATCGGCCGATCGAATGAACGACCATACCTCGCCGCACGCGGCGGGCACGAACTGCGCCAGCTCTTTTGCTGGCACCCGGCTTCGAACCACAGCCGTAGGAACCGGTTTCGAATGCGTCAACTCGATCGGATAGCGCATACTTTGTTTTAGCCAACGACCCAATATAGCCACGCCGTGAACCGCGTAGCGGAACTGCAGACTGTGTTAGGCCGTTCGTGTTCTGATGTCGAATGCTTCTCATCTGGAAATCCATCCCAGCGCCACTGTGGGTTGCCGAGATACTGTAATGTAGAAAGTGCGCGATGAACGGCAACAGCCAACTCATGAACATCACCGGGACTCGCCGATGGCTTGCCACCGAACAAACTGCCGATGAGTCCGGGACTGCGCTGCGGGCTGACCTGCAACATCCACTGGCCGTCCTGAATCTGACTCACGACGACCTCAAGCGCAGACGAACCTCGGCGGCACAAAACCGACCACCCGCATTCTCGCCAGTTGTCCATCTCGTCGGTGCTCCATCCTGCCGCAGCCAACTCGGACGAGAGGCGGCGCATCAGTGCTGCCCCTGCCGGATGATCGAACTCCGCGTCTTTGGGAACTGTGGCAGCGAACCGGAGGTTTTGCGAGGTGGGCATAGCGTGGTCGAGCGGCCTAACGAGCTCCGCGACGGCGGCCACGAGGCGCGCCGATTGCAACCGCGACGGCCCGCCGTCGTTAGATGCCATGAAGGGTTGACGCCTGAGCGCTGAAGGGGCATAGGCAACCAAAGTCTCCGCCGACGCAAACGGGCGTCGCCGGAGCGGCTTGATGAAAAACACCAAACCTTCATAACATGAATACGACAGCACAAAATTCCGCCCGAAGCAATCCCTCAGCCAAGCTCACCTTCAAGCTGGGCCTGGACGTGGATTCGGCGCAACATGGTCATTGTGAAATGTGAGGGCCAATGTGTAAGGATCAAGAGCATGAACAGAAAAAGCCTCTTCTAATCCGGCGTCGAGATCGAGGTCAGTTATCAATGACTATTGCCGACCTGTCCCTCTCCAGTGATCAGGCTATGCCATCTCACCTCCCCAAGGGACGCATGGGGCCAATGAACGGGGAAATGGGACTGCTCCTAATACCGGCGGCGGGCATCCGATGATGCAGGTGATTATTATTGCGATGAGAGCCGTGTCCGTGATGCTTGTAATTACCAGACAAGCCCCACCAATTGGGGTAGTAATTATACGCCGGTTCCGGCACGTTGCGCACGGCCTCGACCCGGGCCCATTCCGCCTCGGCAGCGAGGCGCGACTCGGTCTGTGCTCGCATTTGCCTTTCCCAGGCCGCTTGCTCAGCCTGCGCCGCCCATCGTTGTTCCGTCCAAGCCGCGCTCCCCGCGCGCCACGCCGCCTCGCCGCGCGCCTGAGCGCTTTCGTAATCGGAGGCTCGAGCGGGGTCATATCCGAATCGATCTCGCAACTCCGCCGGCAGATTCCGAAACTTCAGTTTGGCGCTGCCCGAACCGCCTTCGACCGGGACAAAGATCACTAGCAGCCCATCCGGATCCACTTTTACCAAAGTCACCTTTTCGTAAGTCTTTCCTTCGAGGGTGGTAATCCGGTCGGGAAATCCAGGTGGGATCGCATTGACTGACACCGACTGTTCCTTCGCGGGAGGCCGACCCTCGTCGGCTGCGAAAGCGTGTTCCGTGGTAAAGGCCAGCGAGAATGCAGCAATCAACATCCAGAAGTGAACGGAGTTGAACTGGGGTTTCTGATCACGGTCACACATACACAAAGATACCAAGCCCACAGATTTGCACAAGTTCGCCGTTTTTGCTACTCCAAAATGCACAGCCCCGAGCTCCGAAGTTTACAGTCGTAAAACCATTACGGTCGAGTCGGAATGGAATGGGTGACCCCAACTCCGCTCGCTCCCCCCCACTGTCAGAGGCCGATGCGACTGGTCGGTTGCTGGCGCGCGGGCGGGTCCTTGCTTTATCCCAAACGGCCGCCATGACCTTCTGTGCCGCCAGTTTTCAGTCCGGCAAAACGCGTTTGGGCTCGCGCAGCGGTGTGCTTTGCTCTGGGGCCGAACTTTGTGCGTATGGGGAGGCTGGCCGCTTGCCGAATAGACAGCCAGAGCAGGAGACAGAAGCCAGCACGCCCTGGTTTGCCGAAGTCCAACGCCGCTCATCGCGTTGGGATCAGCGCAACGATCTGCGGCTCGCAAAAACTTTCCGCAAAGGCCCAAGCAGTGACCACGACCCTCTGAACCTTCGACGCGGCTTCGTTCAACCGGGGAATGCAGCTAACCGGAAGTGAAGCGGGGCCACGCCTTCAACCAAGCAACGCCTCCTGCCGCTTCACTTCCAGTTAGCTACATTCCTTTTCTTGTTAGGCGGCATGGTCATACTCTCGGTCTGAACAGTCGTGAGAAACCCCATGCTCCTATCAGCATCAGCGGCGTGGCTATGAGGCCTAACAGCCCAAAATAGTAAAACACCATCCGAAAAAACTCGTGAAGCGACATGTCCAGACGGGCCTTGACGAAGTCTGGAAACGCAACTGCAGTGCCGACGCTGAGAACCGAGATGAACAGCGCATAGCCGACGAAACCGGCCGCGAAGACTTTCGCGAGCTGGAATAATGAAAGTGTAGGCATACGCGTAGTGCGGCCTAGGTGTCTGCTCTCCGAGAACGTGGATGGCGCCCCGACGTGTGTCGGGAAGCCCAACCACAAGTTTGTTCAGTCATGAACTCAAACAATGAAAGGAAAGCAGACACCATGAAAACCTACATAC
>Ga0137465_1000188_pt1 | contig 43071 bp, 36 predicted proteins | sample EasRivERMGT828_2_FD_104906 | JGI IMG/M metagenome (GOLD analysis project Ga0137465, IMG submission 104906) | Soil microbial communities from meander-bound floodplain in the East River, Colorado, USA - East River MetaG ERMGT828_2 | ecosystem: Environmental > Terrestrial > Soil > Floodplain ... | reverse complement strand
GGCGGCTTTGAGTCGTCTGCGTTCCAGTTCATCAAAATCGCGTTCGACGCCTTTGGGATTACCCATGCCAGAAGACTAACACCAGAAGTCGCCATTGTCACTATATTATGCGAATGTCAGTAGAGTAGCAAAGTAGTACTGCATCACGGCGACCTTTTTCCAAAGCACCGCTTGCGCTGTCACTTCGATCGGCGTTGTGCCGCCCAGGTAAACCTTTCCATTATCGCCGACGGCAAAGCACGTGCCCGAAGAAGCGAAAAGGTCCAGCCAGCGGTTGACCCCTTGCGGAGGAACAACGCGCTCGGTGCCGTTACGATATAAGTCGCCATCTTCAGTAAGCCCCCAACTGAGGAATCCCCAACCCGAATAGGGCACGTTCCAGAAACGGTCCCTGCTGCCCGCCCCAATGATACTCCATCGACGCACGGCAGCAGGTCCGATGGCCAGGCGAGGATAGTAAAACAGGGATGATTCAGTAATTCCAAACTGCGGGTCGGGCGAACCAAGTACTGACAACGCACCCACGGCATTGAGTGCGTAGCAGTATGTTCCATACACCCCGCCAAAGATGCGGGGCGTCGGCATGATGGCGTTGGAATAAACGAGGATGGTCACCGGAAGAGTGGAATTGGTCTGCCCTTGGGATACCCAGTAAGCGCGAATCTTGTAGGTGCCAGCAATGATATCGTTCCAGGCAAGGGTATAAGGTGGCGCTGAAGTACTCCCCAGGAGCGAGTCGTTTACGTAATAGCGCATCTCACCAGGGCTGTTGGTGGAATTATTAAATTGAGCGCTCAGAGTCACTCTGGCGAGGGCGGCAAAGGTGGCGCCATCCGGCGGGCTCGTAATCCGCGGCACCTGCTGGCTCAGAATCAGACGCACTTCGTTTGTAACCGGGTCTTCACAGAAAAGACCGATCTGGTACGGAGTTCCTTCGACGGCGGCGAAACTCACGCTCGAATTGAGCGCGAAGCTGTTGCTGCTTTCAACAAGCGGCTCAAGCTGGAAGAGGCTATCGCCCCGGAATACAACAAGCCTCGTCCGAACATCGCTGGAGATCGCCGAAACCATCACTGGCGCGGAGACCGGAGGCGTCCATGAATACCACAAGGACACGGCATTGCTGCCGCCACTCAAGGCCGCCTCGTTGGCTTCGAGTGACGCGCCGGCAGGCGACGCAATCACTTCGTACTGCGTGCCATTAATCCATGCCCGGTCGGTGAAATCATCGTTCCGGGGACGTAAAACAAGCGACCAGGTGATGATGCCTTCTTCTCCGAAGAAGCCATCCAGGCTGATGTGATAAACAGTGCCCCGCACTGCTTGAAATGCGACTGGCCCCGGGGATCCCATGGCGTTGTTCGCGATTGATGAGAGGTTGGAAACCGTGGTGCCAACGCAGGCGTTAATGAGCACCCCGAAGCCTTGGCCGTCTGCGATGATCGTGCAAATGCCATCAGCCGGCGCGATCCACCGCCACCAGACGGAATGCCCGCCCTGGTTGTCGGCATAGGTGGGCTCTCCCATTCGACGCTCCCAGGGGTATCGCCTATAGGCCTGCAAGGTGGCCGAACGATTGGATGTCACCCCATTGCTTTGATAGCCTTCGAGTGAGTAAGCATCTTCGAAATTGTCGTTCGTCGGCCGCACAACCAGGCTGACGTTCCGCGAGCGCGTCGGCACGCCGTTGTCGTCCAAAGCCTCCAGCCATAAAACGTACGCGCCGGGTTCGGTGAGCCTTGCGTTGAATTCAAGTGGCGAGTCTGTCTGCACCTGCAGTGGTGTCGTATTGGCGTAAAGAGTCACCGACGTGAGTGCCCGGTTGGTTTCAATGCGTGCGGTAGTGACGATTAGGTTTGCGGGGGCTGTGAAAGCGGCCTCGTTGGTGGCGAGGTAATCTCCACGTCGGATTGCGCCAACCTTAGTTCACTGTTGGTCAAATCGCTGCTGACTGAATCCACCACGATGTGATAGGTATTCCCGGTCTGCGCCGCAAACAAGCAACGGCCAAGTCCATTTGTAACGGGCACCAAAGTCTCCAGGTATGCGCCTGTGTAGATGGCCAGCAGCGTGTTTGTTTGAGCCCCACTCACCTGCACGGTCGCGGGCGTTGTCCGCTGCGCCCTCCATTCCCACCAGACGGTTTGGCCTGCGCTCGTTGGGCTGGCGCGCGGTTCGAAGGGTTCGAGCGTCGCGTCAACATTACTGAAGATCGAAGCGGTGTAATTGTTCTCGATTCGCGTTCTGTTCGCAAAATCGTCATTGGGGGGTCCCACCGCGGCTACTATTACCGGCACGACCTCTGATGTAGCAATCGGTCCGCTGTCGCCATTGAGCACTGCCGCAAGATGGAACTGGCCGGAGCTTTGGGGATTCCAAACGACACTGAAAGGCGGCGTGTTGTCGGTGCCAATCAACTCAAGGTCGCGGTAAAATGCAGCTGTCACAGGACCGCTGACATCTGAACGCAGTTCGGCGGCAAGGAGGACATTATCACCCGTGCGCAGTTGCGCGCCATCCGAGGGAGCGGCCAGGCGAATCACCGGGTCGAACGGTAACATGTAAGTCACAAAGATGATATCGAGGTGAGGTGTGGGAGAATCGTACCAGATGGGAAGCACCCAGCTATTGGTGGGACTTCTCTGCCAGAGCATCCCGCGAGTATATCGGTTATAGTGCGAGCTTCGAAAACTGTATGTCCTTGCGCCGGATTGCGGCGCGTCGGTGTCCAGGATAAGGGCGTATAAAACTCCGGCTCGGAGAAAGACGCGCTTATTCCATGAAGTCACCTGCTGCCCATTGCAGTCGAGATGAGCCAAGGCGGCGCGGCCCAGCACGTTCGTGCCGGGCAAACCATCGACGGTATCGACGATAGTAAAAGAAGTTGGACTCTCAGGGTAGTTGTCGCCCCAGCAGGCGCTGACGGTCACAGCGCACAGATAGCCAGTGACTTCCGGCGAGAATGTCTGCGCATAAACAAAGCGCTGGCTTCCTCCGAGGCGCAAGTCTACCCAGGTTGTGAACTCCGTCTGCGCCTGGTCCTGCACCGCGGCGTCGCAATCCGAAGCGTCCGCCGTCCTCAGACCAATGTTCAGCGCAGCAATGCAGAGCAGTACCGGCTCAAGCCCAAACCGACATGGAAATCCTTTCATACATCTTCGTCGGTGAGTGAAGCATGTATCTCCGTTTCGCACCAGCTTTCAATGGTGAAGAGTGCGGATGTCCTACGGTTGCCATGCTCCGCTTCGTCAGACCAGTTTGCCTGCGCGGCGAAGTTCGTGGAGGAATTGGATATCGAGCTGATCCTGTGGACGATTCGCCGCCTCTTTCGCTGCGAGCAGGTGGGGTCCGCTCAATAACCGAACCGGTGTGCCATGTTCGGTGTCGCGTGTCACGGCGGCGGCTTCAGCGTCATCGAATCGTGGAACACCCGGCAGGCCAAGGTGGAATTGCAGCACGCCCCAACGCGTTTGGTAGGTCTGAATAAAATTCTCGCCGCGGGGGCCCAAGGGTTCCAGTGGAGCGTCCAGCTCCTCCGATAACAGTTCGTTCAAACGACCCAAGTTCGCTTCGTCGCGTGGTGGAATAAAGAAGTCCCAATCCATGGAGAAACGCGGCATGCCCAGCAAGCGCATGGCCTGGCCGCCGATGAGGAGATAACGCACGCCAGCAGCGTTCAACCTTTGCAGCAGCTCATCCACGAGAGGCAGCGCTTTCCCGAGCGAGTTGGCGAAGCAAGTCTTCCTTCCACCGGTTCATCTCGGCATGAGTGCGGAACTTTTGAGCGCGAAACTTCGGGAGTGGCGGGCTGGGCGGCAGCGGGACCACGCGCGGGTTGGACACCCACAGGCGCAGCTTGGCATTGTAATCGTCAACAATTTTCATCGCACTCAGACGAAGTGTTGCGCCTGAAGGAGTCGAAGTCAATTCCGCGGCCGCTTAACACCCGTCGCTTCCAGACTTGCTGGTGACGCGCCGACGGAAGGGGCACACTTGCCACCAACGCTGAAATCATTGTGAACGCCGGCGCCTGCGCTCCCCTTTACAGTTTGCAAGACAATCGTGTGCGCATCGAGCACCTTTACGCTGCCGGTGATCTTGAGGAACTGTTCGCCGGGAAATTTGAAGGCGCCAGGACGTTCCTTCCCGACCGTTGATGATGCGGTCGCGGCTTTCTCGCGCTTCCACACCGACAGTGTGCGCCGGTCGCCGGGCTTGCTGGTGAAGTCTGCGGGCCGCTCGGCGCCCGGTGCGCCGAAACAAGCTTTGAACGTGTCGCCCTCCAGTTCGTAAATCCCAAGCTGTTTTTTCCCTTTGGTGAATCCTTCGGTCATTTCGTAGTCGATGGTCTTAGGTTTCTTCGACGGATCGATGGTGATCTTCGCTTTCATGAAGAGCCTTCCCGCCACCGTCGTGGTGGTTTCATCTCCCTGGCAGACACGTTTCGACTGCTTGAGCATCTGGTCCGGCATGGCCTGGCCGTCCGCCGAACCGGACACCATCGACCATACGCCCTGCAGTCCAGCCATATCTTTTTTGACAGCCTGATCGTCGTCAGCTCGCGCCACCGAAATGGCAGCGGCTGTCAGTCCGATCAGCAACACGTTTCCCAGTATCTTCATGGTGAGCTTGCTTTATATCGATTGCCAAAAGCAATTTTCCGAAAAAGTGGGGCAAACCTGCCGGTTTGCCGCGGCGCCTGGCAGGGCGTCGCCCACCTTTTCGGAAATTGCTTTGGCAATCACTCTAGTCTTCCAACTTTTGAATCAGATTCATGGCTCAAAGACGCGCACGCGGTAGAAGCGGTTCGTGCCCGCATCGATCGGATCATCGACAACGGCCATGCGATTTGTCGCGGAGGCGAGCACGTTGCTCAGCCCCTGCCAGATCGCGCCGGGGCCGGGAAGCGGACTGTGTTGCACTTCAAACCCGCGGCCCGCCGCCTGCGCGAAAGAGATGCGGGCCGTGCCGGCGACGTTGCGGATGCCAATGCCCCAGGCGTCGCCGGCGCAGAGGGGATGGGTGCGGGTGAGGTATTCCAGTTCGTTGCTCGCGCCGTCGGCATCGGGATCGTCGGCGGGGCCGCTGGAGGGCGCGTTGGTCGCGCCAAAAAACTTTTTCAGGAAATCGAGGTAGGTCGCGGGGTTCCACGCGAAACGATGCCCGGTCGCTTCCATGCGGCAGATGTAGAGCGCGGTGCGGGCGGTGACGAACAGCGTCTTCATGTCCTTGCCGCCGAAGGTGCAGTTGGCCGGCGCTTGCGGAAACGTGATGCTGCCAAGCGTCGCCCCGGAGGGAGAACGGACGAGGATCTGATTTACGTTGGGTTGACAGAGATAAAGGTTGCCCTGCGTGTCGATGGTCATGCCGTCGCCCGTCTGCGGAATGGAGTTTGTGACTCCCGCGCCAAGCAGGCCGGCGCCAAGAACGGGATAGCTCATCAAGCGCGCCGCGCCGGACAGCACCACGAACAACGTCCGCTCGTCCGTGGAGAGGATCACCCCGTTCGGTCTGGAGAGGTTGCTGATGACTTGCGAAACGACGCCCTCGGCACTGACGTAATACACCGATTGCGTGAAGCCGGTCTGGCCACTGCCGAAATTCGGATCGCTGAAATAAACACCGCCCGACCCATCGACGACCAGGTCGTTCGGCCCAATGAACGGGCGGCCGAGGAAGTTCGTCGCCAGCGGAGTGACATTCGTGGTTGCGATGTCGATCGCGATGATACGACGTTGGTCGCGCTGACAGGCGATGAGCCGGCCGCGCTGGTCGAACATTAATCCGTTACACGCGCTGCTGTTCGGGAAGAAGACGGAAAGCAGTCCGCGCGTGTCGGACTTGTAGATGCGGTTTGCCTGCACGTCCGTGAAATAGACGTTGCCGAGCGCGTCGGCGGCGGGTCCTTCCGTGAAGGTCAGACCCAGATGCCGTTGCTCGATCGGTCCGATCGGTCCGATGCCGGGGATGTTTGTGCTGAACGTGCGGGCAGGGCGGAAGAGAAGAAAGTTCGGCGCGGTCAGCGAACCTGCGCCGGTGAGGACGAAATCCGACACGTAGGCGCCGTTGCCGCCATTGAAGCGTGCGACCTTGTTGTTGTTGAAGCTGGCGACATACAAATCGCCATTCGGGCCGAATGTCAAATCGATGGGCAGGCTCAGGCCGCCACTGCCGTCGGCGACGAACCTTCCCAGGTAAGATCCCGTCCGCCCATGGAATCGTTCCACTGAATTGCTGTTGCCACTGACCACGTAAAGATGACCGTCAGGTCCACACTTGATTCCGAACGGCTGCGCCAATGCCCCCTCGACGACTGTTCCAAGAAACGCCCCATTCGTTCCGTCGTATTTCTTCACCTGATTGCCAAAGCGGCCCGTGACGTAAAGGTGCCCATCCACTCCCCACGTCATTCCCGACGGACCATTCAAACCGCCGCTGCCATTGGTGACGAAGACACCGGCGAACGCGCCGTTCGTGGCGTGGAAGCGGACGACCGAGTTGTTGAGCTGGCTGCTGACGTAGAGAAAACCATCGGGACGAAACTCCAGCCAGACCGGGTAATCGAGAAACCCGTTCGCTGGCGCGATGAACTCGTTCAGGAAAGCGCCGTTGGTCCCGTTGTAACGCAGCACGGCGTCGTTGCCGGCGCTGGCGACGTAAAGGTTGTCGTCCGGGCCAATCGCCATGCCGTGAGGCAGATTCAGCCCGCCACTGCCAGCCGGCACGAAGATGCCGGTGCCGATGGCTGTGCCGTTGGTTTCGCTGTAGCGATGGATGCGGTTCCCGCTGAAGCTGGCGACGAACAATTCCGCGCGCGCAGTGGCGGCGAGCAGCAGCGCCACACCCGTCAGCCAGATCGGCCATCGTGTATTCATACCGGTCATGATGTTGCAATCGACCATGACGCGCGACCGCGTGTCCGCCCAGAGGAAGGACGGCTGTTGGATGCAGGCGCCTTCTCGCGCGTCATAGCCGAGGTCTTGTGATTGAAGGTAAGACTGTCAGAACGCGAGAAAGCCGGCAAGTCAAAGCGACTCGCGACACGGACGTGCTGCGGGTCGCAGACCCGCGCTCCGGAGCGCGCTTCTGTGAAGCGCAGCAGTTTGAAATAGGAGCGCGGCGTCTCGCAGCATCTCGACTCCCTTTTTTCGGCGTCCCCGTCGAAGGCATTTCTGCGCTCCTGTGCGCACCACCTGGTTCGTCACGGTTGGCCAAGGTTGAGGGCCTGTTGCCGAAACCGGCAGGAGTGCGCCCGTCCCCGGGCGCAGCAGTGTTCATCAGCCTAAACGCTTGGTAATTCATCAGTGCGCCAACCGCTTTTCACATCCTGCGCCCGAGGACGGGCGCACTCCGGGTTTGGGCAACAGGCCCTCAAGATGCACCCACGGGCGCGAGGATGCGACCGAAACAGTTGCGCCCAATCGGCGCTCTGTTAATAGACCCCTTCCACGATGTTCTTTTCCATCGCGCCGAAGGGACGGACTTCGGCCACACCATCCCAGGCGTAAGGAGCGCGCGGTTCGCGGCGAATGGCTTCATCGCGTTCCAGAAAGCGGGGCATAAAGAATTCCTTGGTGAGCGTGGTCAGTTCGACCCGGCCCCATTCGCCATAGTTCTTAAGCTGATCGGTCTGGTTCGGATCCACGATGCGCAGGACCGCGCGTGGCTGCGGCGCATAGTAAGTGATGGAGAATTTGTCCTCCGGTTTCAAAGGCACGCTTGCGGCCAGCCCCATCAGGGTGTTGCCATAGGTGGGATAAAAGCCGATACGGTTCTCAAGCAGCTCCTCGACGATGAACCGGACGTATTGCGGCGCCATGGTCGTGCCGCCGCAGAACACGCCGCGAATGCCGGCGTCCCATAGATCGATTTTTTCGCCGAGCGCTTCGAGGAGCTTTGGCGTGGTAAAGAGGCCGCTTACCTTGCGATGTTTCAAGATGGTGACGGCCTGGTCCACGACGTGTTCCATGTAGGCCTTGGCCTGGTCTAATTGCCGGGCGCTGATAACTTTCTTGACCCAGCGCGGATCCAAATCGATGAAATAGCAGGAGCTGCCACGGACATTGGCAAGGTGTTCGATGGCCAGGCGCAGCCGGCGTGGACCGGTCGGACCCACCATCAACCAATAGTGATTGCGTGGGAAGTGCTCGTCGGAGATTTTCTCTGAAAACTCGCTGTAGTCCACCTTGTAATCCTCCCAGCCGATGCGTTGCTTGGGCATGCCGGTCGTGCCGCCGGTTTCAAAAATGTTAAACGGCCGGCCTTGGAAGGCCTTTGGCACCCAAACGTCGGGTTGGAGATCGCGCAGCCATTCGTCTTCAAAATGGGGGAAGCGAAGCAAGTCAGCGAAGGATCGCACTTCCCTGGCCGGGTTCCAGCCGGCCTTCGCCGCCCAATCGAGCCAGAAAGGGCAGCCGGTGTCGGGCGAGAAATGCCATTGCACGATCTCGCGCGCGTGGGCATCGAGTTTTTCCTGGGCGGCTTTGAGAGTCGATGAATCAAGCGTCATCATATTAATCCGGTGGGTTGAGATTCATTCCGGCGGGCGAGCAGTGGCGCGCTCATTTGCTGTCCGGCCTTTTCAAATCCACTTTTGGCACTTCATCGGAGCCGAGCCGGGCCGCATCGTGAAAGGCGTAGAGGTGTGTATTGGACTGAATATAGACGACGCCATTGGCCACGATGGGTGTGCCGTAAACTGGCGCGCCCAGATTCGGCCCATCCTGTTCGCGGCCATCCACGGTGATTTTGCTCAAGACGTTCTTTTGTTTGCCGGCGGCGAAGACAACCAAATCGCCATCTTCATCGCCGACATAAACCTTGCCGTCGGCAACCAGGGTGGAACCCCACATGTGCGCCTTCATGTCGTGGACCCAATACACCTGGCCGGTTTCGGCATCGAGGCAATGGACGAAGCCGGAGAAGTCGCCGACAAACAACAGCCCCGTTTCCGGATCGATGGACACCGTGGAAATGCTGCGATGAATTTTGTTGTAGGCCCAGATTACGCCGGACTTGGTAATGTCGCCGGCCTTGGTCGCGTCCAGGCAGACCAGGTTGCCCACGCCTTCACCGTGTTCGGGATCCTGGCCGACAGCGACATAAATCCGGTTCTTGTAAAACACGGGCGTGGAGTTGATTTCGCTCGGACCTTCGGCCGCGGGATATTTGATCGGTTTGCCGTCTTTGACCTTATACTCCGGTGGATTGCAATCGGCCTTCCAGACCGTCTTGAGAAAACTGGCGTCGCCGTCTTTGACGGGTTTTGTGTCGAAGGCGTAGCACCAGCCATCGCCGCCGCCGAAGAAAACCAATTTTTTGCCGTTAATGACTCCCGTGGATGGGGAACTCCATTGGCCGTGATAAATTCGCGGACCAATCTTCGCATCGTCTTCTCCCGCCAGTTGGCCAGTCTTCTTGTTCAAGGCGATGAAGCTGGGCGACAACGGGGAGGGGATGTTGGAATGGGTCCAATCCTGGCCGTTGGAAGTGCAGCCGTAAATCAGATCGTCCACGATCAGCAGGGAACAGTTGGAGGCATTGTGCGGAAAGACGCCCAATTCATCCATCATGTCGTACTTCCAGATGATGTCCGCGTCCTTGGGGCCGACCTTGGCAGGAGGTTTTCCAGTGTCCAAGACCATGTATTTGGCCTCGTCCTTAAATGGCCCGTCGTTGCCATTGGCCATGCCGTTTACGTCCAGGCACATCATTTCGCAGCGGCTGGTCACAATATAGACGCGGTCCCCTTCGATGGTGGGCGCGGAGAGCAGGCCCAGGTTCTCCCAGTCATTGACCTTGCCGGATTTGAGTTTGGAAACGACAAGCTGCCATAGAAGCTCACCGGTCTTCTCATCGAACACCATCAGGATGCTGCGATCGCCCTGGTGCTGCGGGTCGCGAGGCGAATCGTTGTTCGTTCCGACAAAAACCTTTCCGCCCGCCACCGTAACGTTGCCGTAGCTTTGCGAGCCGAGCTTGGCCACCCACTTCACATTTTTGGTGGTCTTCAAATCGACGTCCTCGGTGCCGGGTTTGAATTTGCCAGGATCAAAGCGCGCCGGCAGTCCCTTGGCAGAGGAATACATATTCCGTCCGGGATCGTTTCCACCCCATTGGGGCCAATCGGCAGGGGAGGCGGGGCTTGGGATTAAGAGTAAGAGAAAGATTAAGATTAAGAGCGGCGCAGTTTGGTTCTTAATTTTACCTTGGAGCGAACGCCGATAGACGTTCAGTCTCTCGTGGTCGAAGCGAACAGGTTTTGGATTCATGGGATGGGATTAAGAGTAAGAGAAAGATTATGATTAAGACGGATGCTAATTCGGCGTCACTAAGACGTTATCAATATAAACCCGCATATCCTGGGGTGAAAAGCCGAAGAGGCCCGGCGACCCGTTCTGATGGGCATGGGCGTGGGGCGCTTCAAGAGTCCACTTCTCCGGCTCGGTCTCGTCACGCTTCCAGGCCTTGGCGCGGACGATGCCGGCGCCATCCGGAGCCACGTCCACTCGCGCCTTCAATCGGTACCAGATATTCGGTTGCCAGCGAAAGTTCGGGGCCTCTTCGCCGGCGGGCACTCGAAAGCGCTCAAAGTTGGAACTGACCTCCAATTTCTGTTCGTTGCCTTTGAGCACAATCAAGTAACGCTGATTGATCACGCCCACTTCGGACATTTTGCGCCGATTGCCCTCACTCATGACATCCGCTTGAATCGTGTAGTTCCTGGTGTTGGCTTCGCCGATGAATACGGTGGCGCGCTGGAAGAAGCGGTTGTCAATGGTCTTGGTCAGCGCCTTACTGCCATCTTTGTCGCGCACTTCAAACTTGAAACGGGCCCCAATCCACGGCAGCGGCGGATAGGCAAAGGGCGTGGGCGCCTCGACCTCGTTGGTGGTCGTCTCGCTGAGAGCGAAGGATTCGAAGTCTTGTTTGATTGGCAGGTAAGGCAACACGCGTCCGCGAATGTATCCTTTCAAGTCACCAAGAGTCGCTTCGAATGCCCCGGCCGAAGGCACGGACTCGTCAGCCGCTACCAGCCTGCCTTCGGCATTGAATTGGCCCTTCAATGTCGCGCGAACTCGAGCCGTCGGCGGGATGTACGAGGCCCACTTCACTTTCTTGGGATCAATCTCTTCCACCGTGAATCCATTGGCGTCGAGGGAGCGGATTCGGAATGAGGCGCCCAGCCCCGGGCGCAACAGGACTTCTGACGGCATAATTTGCAATTGCGCGGCCGCGCCGGCTGCAGGCCACTTTTCCGGCGCAGGTTCAGCAGCCAGACCGGGATTGTCGCCCTTCCTGCCGAAGCAATAAATCTTCTTGGTAGTCTGAATATAGACCTTGCCATTGTAAGCCGCGGGTGTGCCGAAGCAACGGCCTTCCAAGGCCACGTGCTCCAGCATCTCTCCCTTATCATTGCCCGGTTTGATGATGTAGAACGCGCCGGTGGTTCCCGCTTCGCCGCCGCCTTCGGCTTTGCTCCCCGGATCGTCGAGCATCGGAACATAAATCTTGCCGTCAGCGTAGAGCGGCGATGAGTTACGCTGTTCGATGCCGATTTTGACCTTCCAGAGGATGTTTCCATTGTCCAGATCGACCGCGCAAAGATCGCCTTTTTCACTGACAACATAAATCCGATTGCCCACCAGGATGGGAGAACTGGTCGAAGTGGAAAGGTCGATGGCCCACAACTGGACCTGGGAACGCTCCACAACCACGGGACCGGCGGCCGCATTGGTCGGAGCAACTTTCGGAACTTTGAATGCCACCATCTGTCCGGGCTCGTAAGGCGTGCCATAAATGGCCACCACTTTCTCATTGTTGTGCACCAGCACCGTGGCGTTGATGCCCGCTTTGCCCAGCAGCACGCGCCAGAGTGGGTCGCCGGTGCGGGCGTTGATGCAAACGACGCTGCCGTCACCGGTTGTGGCATAGAGCACGCGCTTGCCATCCAACCAGCCCACATACGGATACGAGAAGGAACTGTCCTTGGGGCGATCCGCAGGACTGGACGCCCAAACCAATTCGCCCGTCTTTTTATCGAAGGCATAGAACCGGTCGCCACCCGGGCCGTGCGCGCCCCAATTGGCGGTGATGCCGCGCGTGATGACCAAATCACCGTCGAGGACGGGCGATGCGGTGCGTCCATTGGGGAACGTGAGGCGTCCGAACTCTTCCATCATCGAATGTTGCCAGAGCATTTTACCATCGGCGGTGAAGGCGGCCAGGATGCCTTGGGTGCCCTGGACATAAACATTGCCTGTTTCTGGATCGATGGTGGGGCTGGAAGTGGCATAGCGCTTGTAAATGATGTCGCTCAGGAAATCACTGAAGAATGCCTGCCAAAGTTTCTTTCCGCTCTCGGCGTCGAAGCAACTGACGCCTTCCTGCAGTTCCGGACCCTCGCCGAGATAACCGATGATGTAGAGTTTGCCATTGGCAATCACCGGCGTGGAACCACCGGGAAAATCCGCCGTCCAAAGCGCCTCTTTCACCGCCAGCTTGTCGGGCAAACCCTTTTCCTGCGAAGTGCCGTTTTGTTGCGGGCCACGCCAGTTCAGCCAGCCGCGAACGGCGGCGGTGGTTTCCGGGGGAAAAGCCAGATGCAGCGCGCAAAGGCCGAGCGCGATGACGCCAGTTGAAATCGAATCTTTAATCATGAGTGCATCCTGTGCCAGTGAACGTGGGTGGTTTGTGCCAGATCGATTCAACAGTCAAAACAAATTTCCTTCCCAGACGCCCACCGCTGTTCTACACGTTCTAAATTGTCGTGCGCACGATAATACCTATACGTATTATCTGGATGCAACATTCATTTTTAGTTGTGAACCGTGTCGCGAACCGCCACTAAACCCGGGCCTCTGCCCATCGATTCGCCCGAACGGCGGCGCCTGCCACCGTTGCTGCGGCGTGCCTGGTACGGATTGAACCAGGCCTTTCGAAGGCGCATCGCGCACCTGGGCATCACGCCCGATCAATTCACCGTCATGCGGATCTTGCTGGAGAACGATGAAAGCGGCATTACCCAACGAGAGTTAACCCAGTTCATGAGCAGCGACCCAAACACCGTGGCGTCGCTGGTGGAGCGCATGGAAACGGGAGGTCTCCTGGCCCGCAAGACGCATGAAACGGATCGGCGCGCCCGGCGCATCCAGCTTCTGCCCGGCGGAAAGCGCAAGTATGAAACGGCCAGAGAACTGGCCATTGCGTTGCAGGCGGAAGTGCTGACCGTCCTGCCGGAAGAACAACAGGAGGAATTTCTGGAAAACCTCGCGCGGGTTGCCGAGGCCTGCCGCACGGCTGCGGTGAATCGTTCCAAGCGGGAGAAGCAACGCGGCCCATAGGAGCGCGGACGTCTCGTCCGCAAGTTCGTCGAGTGCCACACAACGGAAGATACGTGGCCGACCGCGGAATCGCGCGGGCGGACGAGACGTCCGCGCTCCTGGGGCTCGACACGCGTGAGCGAGCTCAATCCAGCACCTTGATTCGGGCGTTGCGGATTTGCACGTGCTCGTCGCCGCGGCTCAATTCCTGAAAACCAATGCGGCCTTTGCGCGGACGATCCTTCAAGGGCGGGGCATCGGAGCCGTCGTGGCGTTGGACCGTTTTGTCCTGTTCGTCCAGGTTCACGTTGAGGATCGGTTCGCCATTGAGGATGACTTTTACCATCGACCCTTTGCAGGTGATCTCGTACTTGTTCCATTGCGTCGGCTTGTAAACCTGCTTGACGGGCGCGATGGCGCGATAAAGTCCGCCGGTGAGTTCCGAATCCTTGGCGCTGGGATTGTATCGCAGGTCGGCCATTTGCAGTTCCATTCCATCGAAGGCGGGGTCTCCGAACAGTGGCGCGCGCAAGGCGCAGCCGCTGTTGCCGCGCTCGCCCAATTTAAATTCATATTCCAGAATAAAGTCGCCGTATTCCTTCTCGCTGAGCAACCAGCTTCCGCGCGGCTCGCCGCCGTGAAGCACGCCCTTTTCGACCTTCCACACCGGGTTGTCCGGAGCCGGGTTTCTCACGTCGTTCCACGCGCGGACGACCCAGCCCTTGGGCACTCCGTCCTGGGGAAAGAGCGGGATGAAGTCAGGGTTTCTGTCGGCTGCGGCGGCGTTGAGAACGAAGAATGCAAGCAACGTCATTGGCAGAACATTCGTATTCATAGCTTTAAGATGGTCAGCCGAAGCCTTGGTTGATTCTCAAACTCTCGATCTTATCGGAGGGCTTGCGTGACTTGCGCGCCTTTGACATCCACACACACCAGCTTGCCTCGCGCGTTCCGGCAATAGATGCGGCCATTCGAGAGCACCGGTGGCGTCCAGCACTTGCCTCCCAGCACTTGTGCGCGGGCGATGGGCTGAAAGGATTTCGGACTGGCCTCCGCAATGACCAACTCGCCCCGCTCACTCAACACAATCAATTTGCCATCCGCCACCATGAGCGACCCCAGGCCAAGACCTGTATACTGCCATTGGACCTTGCCCGTCTTGAAGTCGAGGCAGCGCAGATCTTTCTCGCTTCGGTCCGTGTTCCCATCGATGCCGTAAATGCAGCCATCGAGCAACACGCAACTGTTAAAATGATTTCCCATGTTGTTGTTGGTCCATACCAGCGTCGGCACCTCGCCCTCCAGTCGCAACAGCGCGCAGCCGCGGCCGAACGTGGAGATGAAAAGTTGATTTTCCACCACGATCGGGTCTGCCGCGTTTATGTTCCACCGTTCCACCCACGGATGACGCCATAGTTCCTTGCCATCCTTAACCCGTACCGCCACCAGCGCTTTGCCCGAGAAAATCGCCACTGCGCGATCACCACCAGAAGCAAATGGAACGGGCGTGGCGTAACCCGCGATGTCCTTGCCCGAAGTCCAGACGACTTTGCCTGTCCGCTTGTCCACCGCTGTCCCGGCCTCGCCGAGATTGAGGATAAGCCAATCGCCTTCGACCAGTGGCGAACCGGCAAAGCCCCATTCAGGTTTCTTGACGCCCAGCTCCTCCAACAGATCCTTCCGCCAAACGACTTTGCCGCTGGCTGCCTCGAAACAGAACAAGTGCCCGCGCTTGCTCAAGGTAAAAACTTTGTTGCCATCAACCGTGGGAGTAGAGCCGGGTCCACCTTCGTAGTACTTGGCATCGAGCGGACATTCATATGAATGTTTCCACAGTTCCTTTCCGCTGGCGGCGTCGAAGCAGAAGACCGTGTCCTTGCCAGCGCCGTTGCCAATCGTAAACAGGCGGCCTTTGCTGACGGAGACCGATGAAAAACCGATTCCGACCGACGCTTGCCAAAGTTGTCTGGGTCCTTCCTTGGGCCAGCTCGTTGACCAGCCCGTCTCTTTGGAAATGCCATTGAGATCCGGACCGCGCCAGCGATACCAGTCGATAGCCGAAGCCCATGGCGACAAGCTGATTAGAGCGCCAAAAAACAAAGCGCCGAGCCGTCGGGCGAGAGCAGGACCTTCGGACATCGGGCACTGGTTCATGAAAAGAGAGTTACCGGTGCATTCGCAGCGTGTCAAACGCGAAGCTTCGCGTGATTGAATCCTGGCCGCGTTCTTGTTAGAATCAAGCTGTGGGCAACCCCACCTCCATCAAAGGCCGAGGCAGCGCCGGCAATCCGGCCAATCGGTTCGAGAAACTCCATCTGGAGCGCGACGCGGATTGGGATCCGGCGGAAGACTCCGCGCCTGCCACGCAGTTTCTCAAGGACACCACCAGCAAGATCATTACGTTCAACGACAGCCCGGATGTCGGTTTCGAAGCGAGCATCAACATCTATCGCGGTTGCGAGCATGGCTGCATTTACTGCTTTGCGCGACCCACCCATGAGTACCTGGGCTTCTCCGCCGGCCTGGACTTCGAAACCAGGATCATGGTGAAGGAAAATGCCCCGGCACTTTTGCGCCAGGAACTTTCTTCGCCGAAGTGGAAGCCGCAGGTCGTCGCCATGAGCACGGTGACCGATTGTTATCAACCCATCGAACGAAAACTCCAACTGGCGCGGCGTTGCCTGGAAGTGTTTGCCGAATTCCGGAACCCGGTCGGCATCATCACCAAGAACTATCTGGTGACACGGGACATTGATTTGCTGAGCGACCTGGCAAGGGACAATGCGGCGGCGGTGAATATTTCCGTGACCACCCTGGATGCGACGCTGACGCCGAAGCTGGAGCCGCGCGCTTCATTGCCGAACCATCGGCTCGCCGCCATCGAAGCGTTGAGCCGGGCGGGCGTGCCGGTCGGCGTGCTGGTGGCGCCGGTCATCCCTGGCCTCACCGATCATGAGATCCCCGCGATTATTGCCGCCGCGGTAAAGGCCGGCGCAAAGTGGGCCGGTTATGTGCCCGTGCGATTGCCCTTTGCGGTCAAGGATTTATTTGAGGACTGGCTGGGCCGTCATTTCCCGGAGCGAAAGGACAAAGTCCTCAATCACATTCGGGCCATCCGAAGGGGACGGCTCAATGATCCAAACTTTGGCACGCGGATGCGAGGCGAAGGGATTCTGGCGGATCAACTGGAAGCTCTGTTTGCAGTGGCCTGTCGCAAGGCTGGTCTGCCTGACACGCGTTCTGAACTGTCCGTTTCAGCCTTTCGCGTTCCCGCTTCAGCAGCCGCGCAAATGCAAAAAATGTTTCCATTCTAGGATGGAAGCCGGCGGAAGCGAACGTTATGAGCACCGCCTCTCCCGCCAGCCATTCCACGTAACCTGTTGCGGGGAGTTCTACGGAATTAACGGCGCGTCCGCTATCGAGCCGACCACGCTTTTCCGGCACCGAAAAAGTACGCGCCCGTGCCTCAGGGTTTTTCCGTAAAGTGGAGCGTGGTTGAAGCGTTGGCAGCGCATTCCACTTCGGCAGCAGGAGCATGACAGCCAACGTGGCGCCGGCCAGCAACGTGAAATTCTCCGTGCCAGCCTGATTGCTGCTGGACAAGGCCAGTGGCACGACAGCATGATTCGGGAACGAGCAATGCCGGCATAGAAATTGATTCGCGAAAGTTCTTCCCATTGACCTTTATGGCAACCAGGCCGTTGTTTGAGCTCCATCCAACGATTCACAAGATGGGTTTCTGCCGATGAGTCATCCACTCGCCAAACGCGGCCGGTTGACTCCGTTTTTGGAGACGGTTCCCGGACCGGTTTTTGTGGCCTACGCGGTGTTCGCCGCCTTCACGACTTATTTCTGCATGTATGCGTTCCGCAAACCTTTTGCCGCCGCCAGGTTCGAAGGCGCAATGTTTCTCAATTCGGCAGTCGAGTTAAAGACCGCCATTGTCATCAGCCAAATCATGGGATATGCGCTTTCAAAATACATCGGAATCAAGGTGTGCTCGGAGATCACGCCGGCCAGGCGCGCATTTGCTTTGATCTTCCTGGTGCTTTGGGCTGAGGCGGCGTTGATCCTCTTCGGCCTCGTGCCGAACAATTTGAAAGTCGTCGCGATCTTCCTGAATGGGCTGCCTCTGGGAATGGTTTGGGGATTGGTCGTATGGTACCTGGAAGGGAGGCGAACCTCGGAGCTTCTGCTGGCAGGATTGAGTTGCTCCTACATCGTTTCCAGCGGCATCGTCAAAGATGTAGGCCGTTCCTTCATTGAGGGCACGGCGGCAACCTGGTGGGCCGGCGTCCCCCTGATTGGTCCAACACTGAGCAGGGCCTTTGGCCAGGTCAGCGAGGCCTGGATGCCGGCGGTGACCGGGTTGCACTTTCTTCCCCTGTTTCTTCTGGCGGTCTGGCTGCTAAACCAATTGCCACGACCTACGGAACTGGACGTGGCGGCCAGAGGGCAACGCGAACCGATGGATCGTTCGGATCGCCTCGCTTTTCTGAAGCAATTTGGCTTTGGACTGGTGCTGCTCTGCCTGGCCTACTGTTTTCTGACCGCGTACCGCGATTTTCGTGACAACTACCAGGTCGAAATCTTCGATAGCCTCGGCTATTCCTACCGGGAAAACAGGACCATTATTTCCAGGGCCGAAACTGTCGTCATGTTCGGCGTCATGGGCGCGCTGGCGTTGCTGAATCTGATCAAGAATAATCGCATGGGGTTAATGGCAGCTTTCTGTGTCATGACTGTGGGCGTTGGCCTCCTGGGTGTGAGCACGCTTCTTTTTGAGGCCAAACTCATCAGCGGTTTTTGGTGGATGATTCTGACGGGGCTGGGTTCTTATCTCGCCTACGTGCCGTATGGTTCGGTGCTGTTCGAGCGTCTGCTTGCTTCCACCCGTTTCGTCGGCACGGCTGTCTTCGCGATCTACCTGGCGGACGCGATCGGTTACACCGGTTCGGTTGGAGTGCAGCTATACCGTGACCTGGCCCAAAGCGACTTGTCCAGATTCGGCTTTTTCAAGGGCTTTACCTGCTTCATGTCGGTGCTGGGCGTCATTTGCCTGCTCAGCAGTTGTCTTTACTTTGTTCGTCGTCACCGGTTAGCCACTGCGATGGCCGGCGCAGAACTGGCAACGCAGAATGCAAAACGTTGAAGGGCTTGCGCGCTCGGTTTCGCGTTCAAGCCAGGATCCGCTTCCGATCCGGGTCGTAGGGCGGGCGTGTATGTGCCGAGGCCGGATACCGGCGCCCATTGACGTTAATCTCGTAACGGCCGGTTTTGATGAAATCAGCGTTCACGCCTTCAACGTTGGTCACGTAGCCCATGCCTATTCCGGCGCCAACGCTGTGGCCGTAGGAGCCGGAACTGGTGTAGCCAACGGCCTGGCCATCGCGATAAATCGGCTCGCCGCCCCATAAGACAGGTTCCGGATCCTGCAACACGAAGATTGCCAACTGACGCTTTATCCCGGCCGTCTTCTGTCGTAACAGCGCTTCGCGACCCATGAAGGGAATCTTCTTATCCCACGCGATCGCAAACGAAAGTCCGGCTTCCAACGGCGTGTCATCCGGAGAAATGTCGGCGCCCCAGGCCCGATAACCCTTCTCCAAACGCAATGAGTTGATGGCGTAATGACCGGCGTTGGTGAGGCCAAGATCCCGTCCGGCTTCGGCCAGCGTGTCATAGACCAGCGCGGCCTGGCTCATCGGCACGTGAAGTTCCCAACCGAGTTCGCCCACGTAAGTGATCCGAATGGCACGCGCAGCAGCCCGGCCAATCCCAATTTCCCGGGCCGTTCCAAACGGGAAGCGCGCGTTCGAAAGATCCGCGTCGCTGACCCGTTGCAGTAATGCTCGCGAACTTGGACCCATCAGTCCGATGACCGCATAGGCTTCGGTGACATCGATCAGTTCCGTCTGCGCTCGCGGCGGGATGTGGCGCGTGATCCAGTTGAAGTCCCGCCCCGCTTGAGAGGTGCCGGTGATAAGATAAAACTCGTTCTCGGCCAGACGCACCAGCGTGAGATCGGTCTCGAATCCTCCGCGTTCGTTGAACATGCCGGTATAGACGGTCCGGCCAATCGGCACATCCACGTCGTTGCCGCAAAGATGCTGGAGGAGCGAAACGCTGTCCCGTCCCTTCAAAATGAATTTGCCAAAACCGGTCTGATCGAAGATCGCGACATGTTCACGAGCGGCCCGATGTTCGGCAGCGTGGCAGTCGAACCAGTTTTGACGCTCGAAGGCGTATTGAGCCACCGGTTTCATTCCCTGGCGCGCGAACCAGTTGGGCCGCTCCCAGCCATTCCTGACACCGAAACAGGCGCCCTGCGCGGCGAGACGCTCGTGCAGCGGCGATTGGCGCAGGTTGCGGCCCGTCTCGAATTCGCGGTTGGGCCAGGCCAGTTGGTAGTGCAGCCCGAGCACCTCGGTGACACGCTCGCGCAGGAAGGCAACGTTGTTCGTCCACGGGGCAAAGCGCCGAATGTCCACCGACCAGAGGTCGATGGTCGGCTGGCCTTCGATCATCCATTCGGCCAGATATTTTCCAGCCCCGCCGGCGCTGGCGATGCCGACGGAGTTGAAGCCGGCGGCGACGAAGAGATTTTTGAGTTCCAGCGCTTCGCCCATGATGAAATTGTTGTCGGGCGTGAAGCTTTCCGGGCCATTGACGAACTTGGCGAATTGGGCTGTCTCCAACGCCGGGATGCGGTGTTTTCCATTCTTCAATGGCTCAGCGAATTTTTCCCAGTCCGGTTCGAGGAGCTGAAAGGAGAAATTATCTGGCACACGGTCAACCAGCCACGGCTTGGAAAAGCTTTGAAAGGCGCCAAGCATGACGGCCTGACCTTCGCCGCGAAAGTAGATGCACAAGTCGGGATCGCGGCCCACGGGCAATTCGTCGAACGCGCCCTCCAGCGGCTCTGTCACCACATAATGATGCTCGACTGGATAGAGCGGAATGCTCACGCCGCAGGCCAGCCCAAGTTGACGCGTCCACATGCCGCCGGTGAGCACGACATAGTCAGCCTTCACTGCCACCGGGGACGGAGGATGTGGGGTTGAGGGTTGCGAAGGCTGCACACGCACGCCGATCGCACGGCCACCTTGATGAAGGACTTCGATCACGCGCGCATGCTCGATTATTTTCACGCCCTGCGCCTGCGCTCCTTTGGCCAAAGCCAACGCGACTTCCTTGGGCACGACCTTGCCATCGTGCGGCAACCACGCCGCGCCCAGCACATCGTCGATGCGCAACAGCGGCCATTTTTCCAACGCGGCCTTTGCGCCAATCATCTGCACCTCGACGCCCAGCCACTCGGACATCGCGGCGGTGCGTTTCAATTGAGTCATCCGTTCGTTGGACCGCGCCACGATCAAGCTGCCCACCTGCTTCCAACCGACCGAATAACCTGTCTCCCGTTCCAGAGCCGCGTAGAGTTCGGCGCTGTATTTGTTGATCTTGGTCGTGGAAGTGGTGGTGCGCAGGCGGCCAATCAGCCCCGCCGCATGCCAGGTGGTGCCGCCGGCCAATTCGTTTTGCTCCAGCAGCAGGATCTCCTTCCAGCCAAGTTTCGCGAGGTGATAAGCGACGCTGCAGCCGATAATGCCTCCGCCCACAATGACCACTTTCGCTTCGCGAACGGTGGAACTCATTTCGAAATGCTACCCGTGGCGCGATCGGATGAATATGGCCCGAATGGGGGACTGCGCTGTTTGCGGACGAGAGTGGAGAACTGGCCTGGAACGACTCAGTCGATTGGAGGAGCGCGGGCGTCTCGCCCGCAGTTTTCGGCGTCCCGCCGAAAACTCTCACACGTCGAGCCCGCGCACAATTCGGTGAGGTCTCCGACGTTTCAAACCCATCGGCGGGACGCCGACGGGAGCGACCGGGACGGTCGCGCTCTCCTTTTTCAACTGAATCGTTCTGCCTGAGAATTGATTGCGCACGCGTCCCCGGCCGCTTAAGTTCCGTCCGTGAAACTCTCGGTCAAAAGCGATTATGCCGCGCGCGCTGTGCTTGGCCTGGCGCGTCATTATCCCACCGGCGGAGCCTTGAAAGTCGAGGAATTGGCCGACGAGCAGGACATTCCTGCGAACTATCTTGTGCAAATTCTGATCGAACTGAAGTCACAGCACATCGTCCGCAGCCTGCGTGGAAAGGAAGGCGGGTATTTGATCGCCCGCGCTCCGACGGAGATCACCCTGGGCGACGTGCTTCGCGCGGTGCACGGCCAGGTTTTCGATTCCCCCGCGCTCAACGATCCCCAATGCTCTCCGGAGCTCCGCAAAGCATGGAAGCATTTGCAGAAGACTTTGGACGAAGCGGCTGACGCCATCACCTTTCAGCAATTGCTCGATGAAGGCGCGGACAAGGAAAAGATGTATTACATCTGAAGGCGGAACTCGAAACGCCGGCGCGGCACAGGTTACTTGAGCAACTGCTTCACCTTCTCCGGATCATGGGTCGGCGCCTGGCACGCGGTGCCGGTGCACAGGTAAACAGTGGGCCTGCCGTCCTTGACGGGCAATGTTTTCGCAAAGGATTCGACGGGGCCCGCTGTGCCCAACGCCACTTTGTTCGGCTGATAAACTGAGTGCGCCGCATGCACCAGCTTTTGGGCCTCAGGCGACGTGACGTCTCCAGCCACCACCACGCGTTTGGGCTCCTCCAATGAAAAGTTGAGCGCCTGCAACAGGTAAGGAACCGCATTGGGCATCTGCTGCAGCCGATCGGAGAACAGGCGCAGCGTCTTCTCGGCTGCTTCCCGGAAATCTTTGCGGTCGGTGATGGCGGCGAGCTTCAACAAGGCCATCACGGCCACGGAATTGCCCGAAGGCTCGGCTCCGTCGTAATCCTCTTTTACTCGCAAAATCAAATCGCTCGTGCGGCCGCTCTGCCAGAAACCGCCATCCTCACGGTCATAAAATTTGCTGAGCATCGATTCGGCCAGCGCGATGGCGAACTCCAGATACTTTGGCGCCAGGGTGGACTGATAGAGTTCGATCACGCCGCCAAGCAGGAACGCATAGGCCTCGTGCAACTGCACGCTGTCGCGCTCGCCGTCGCGCCAGCGGTGGTAGAGCGTTTGGCTCTTTTCATCCCATAGCTTGCTCTTGAGGAAGGCGACATTCTTCTCCGCCGCGGCCCGATAGGCATCCTCACCCAGCACGGCGCCGGCGCGGGCCAGGGCGCCGAGCATGAGGCCGTTCCAGGAAGCGAGCACCTTGTCGTCGCGATGAGGACGCACCCGCTTGCTGCGCGTCTTGAACATTTTCTCTTTGGCGGATTTGAGCGCCGTTTCCTCGGACGGTGAAAGATTCGTGGTGGCCGCGCTGAGGACGTTTTGATTGGGCAACGGATTTGGATCGCTGTGATCGACGAAATTTCCCGCCTCGGTGATCCCGAAAAACTTCACCGCCACATTGAGTTCTTCCGGCGTCAGCAGTTTCGACAACTCCTCACGTGTCCAGGCATAAAACTTTCCTTCCTTTCCTTCGCTGTCGGCGTCCTCCGCCGAATAAAAGCCGCCTTCCGGATGCGTCATGTCGCGCAGGACGTAGCGGATGATGTCGCGCGCCACGTCCGCATAACCCGGCTCGCCGCTGACCAGATAGCAATCCAGGTAGAGGCCGAGCAGCTGCGCGTTGTCGTAGAGCATTTTCTCGAAGTGCGGCACCAGCCATTTCTCATCGACCGAGTAGCGTGAGAAGCCTCCGCCAAGCTGATCGTAAATGCCACCGGCCGCCATCCGCTCGCATGTGTGCAGCACCATCCTCACGGCTTCCTCATCCTTGAACTTCACCCCGTAGAGCAGAAGGAACGAAGGATGGCTGGGGGAGGGAAATTTCGGCGCGTGCCCCCAGCCGCCATGGACGCGGTCGTAACCTTCCTTGAGAAGTCCGCCCGCATCGCGCAGCACAGCGGTCGTCAGGACCAGCGGGTTGAGATTTTGACGCGAGGTGAGCTGTCCCAGGCGCCGATGCAACTCGGTGGAAGAGCCGGTCAATTGATCGCGGCGTTCCTTCCACGCTTTGTCAACCTGCTGCAACACCTGCGAGAAGCTCGTGCGGCCAGATTTGTTTTCCGGCGGCCAGTAGGTGCCGCCATAAAACGGCTTCAGGTCAGGGGAAAGAAACACATTCAACGGCCAGCCGCCCTGGCCGGTCATGGCCTGGACGAATGTCATGTAAATCTTGTCCACATCCGGACGCTCTTCGCGGTCCACTTTGATGCTGACGAAATGCTGGTTGAGATAATCAGCGACCTGCTGGTTTTCGAACGACTCACGTTCCATCACGTGGCACCAATGGCAGGTCGAATAGCCGATGCTCAGGAAAATGGGTTTGTTCTCCTGGCGTGCCTTTTCAAATGCCTCATCGCCCCACGCAAACCAATCCACCGGGTTATGCTGATGCTGGAGCAGGTAAGGCGATTTTTCCCGGGCGAGACGGTTCGTGTGCGCGGCGGGATGTTTCAACGAATTGGTTGGCACAATAGAATTAGTTTGAGGTTTCGATGCATGGTTGCAAGCCGTCACGCCGAGCACGACCAGCGCGACAACGGGCACTAAAACGCTTCGTGTCATTTAGCTCTCCAGCCAGCATAAGCCCAGCCTGAGGTGAGGGCAAAGCCAAAGACAGACGGGTCACACCGCGGGCCACCACGGGAGCATCTCGGTTTCTAAGCAGAGGACGAATGCAGCATCAAGCTTAACCCAGCTTTAGCCCGCCGGGCTGACATAGCCGGGGATAGCATCCCCAGTTGGCGAAAGAGAGGACTGAGACGAAGAACACCTCAGAACTTGACTGAGAAAAGGAGAATCCCTTCGGCTTTCCCGGTGCGAGGATTGACCGACACGTTCTCGAACGGCCGGGCCGGCCCGTTGGCCGCTGCCGGCTCCAGCAGACGGCGCGCGCCGCCACGCCTCATATCCTGGATCACGCCGCCATAAGTGATCTGCATGTCACCGAACCTGCGAGCATAAGGCACATTGGTCTGATACGTTACCATCTGATCAGAACTCTTCGGAGGAGGCGCCAGCCGGGTTTTACTCACATCGGCCTCGTTGGTTTGGGCGCGACTGATCGCCACCGCACCCCCGAGAACGAGAAGCAATATGGAGATCGTTTTCATAGTTTTGTCCCTGGACAAAGCTCGGTTCCGGCGCGGGCTTTGTCAAATGGGTAAAGCAGGCGGTCGAGTGCGCCTGCCAAAGAGTGCAAAGCGCTTTCTCATTTCTTACAATTGCCCCGCAAAAGTGTAATTGCACTGCTCGTAGCTTTCCGTTATTAGCTTCATCGTCTTGAGGTCCGCGTCGGTTATGAGTCCGTTTTCGACCTGGGGACGGCGCGAGGTGATGTTCACAGACGGCGGCATCTCAGACTGAATGGAATTCAGAATCGACGAAGAGAAGAGACATGCTGTATCGCCGCAGAAAGGAACGAACATGATGCGTCAACGATTTTTTGCGCCTCACAGAGGCGCGCTCCGGGAGCGCGGGTCTGCGACCCGCTGCATGTCCAATAGGTTTCTGGTGACCGCCGCGCTCACATTGCTGTCGCTGTGCCCGAGCGGACACGCGCAGGAAAAGCGCTTCCTCGAATTGGTCGGCCCGGGAAGCGTGGCGCCCGTCACACAAACGTCGCCGCTTCAGGTTCCCTTCATCACGTGGGGTGGGGACATGGCGACGTTTTATGCCAATGGTGGTTTGGCAACCAAGTCCGGCACACTCTTTCAAAAGCAGGGCCTGAATTTGAAGCTGGTTCCCGGCGACGACTTTGTCCAGCAAGTGCGGGATTATCGCGCCGGCAAGACCCCATTTCTGCGCGGCACCTTTCACATGATCGGATTGGCCTCGGAAGTCATCGGGTCGGATCCACGCACCAAGGGCGTCGTGATTTTGCAGATGACCTGGTCGGCGGGCGATCACATGGTGGCGCGGCAGAATATCCGCACCGTCACAGACCTGAAGGGCAAGACGATTGCGTTGCAACAGGGCGGACCACACGTCGGCATGTTGGATGACATCCTGAAGACGGCCAGGTTGACCTGGGATGACATCAAGGTGGTCTGGACCAAAGATTTGACCGGCTCGGAGAATTCGCCGGCGGAACTTTTCAAGAAACGCAGCGACATCGATGCCTGTTTTGCGATCACGCCGGACATGGTCGGGCTTTGCGGTGGCCTGCAGAAGATTGGCACTGGCGCCGAAGGCACGATCAAGGGCGCCCGCGTGCTGGTTTCGACTGCGGAATTGTCGCGCTCCATTGCCGACGTCTATGTCTGCCGCAAAGATTTCTACGACGCCAACAAGGACCTGGTAACCAAATTCGTGGCGGGCTATCTGAAGGCCTGCGAAGAAATCATCGAGTTGAAGAAGCAATACGAAGCCAAAGGCTCGCAGCCCTATAAGAATCTGTTGCAGATGACGCAGGACATTTATGGCAAAACCACCATTCCCGTGCTCGATGATGCGCATGGATTGCTCTCCGACTGCACCTTTGTGGGTTATCCGGGCAACGTGGCATTCTTCACTCAGCAGGGAAATCTGCACGGCTTCGAGGCATTTCAGAAGTCGGCGCTGGACCTGGCGGTCAGCCGCGGTTACGCCAAAGAGCAGATGGGACTTCTTCCTTCCGGGCTGGATTACAAATCGCCGCTCTTCGTCAAATATCTTTCCCGAATCGAAATGGAGCGGACCGAGCGCTTCCGCGCCGAGGCCGTTCGGGAGGAGATCGAGGCGTTGAGCGCCGGCGGCACTTTGGATGATCGGACCATCGTGTCCTTCACGATCAATTTTGAGCCCAACCAAACCAGCTTTAGCGCGGTGCAATATGGCGGAGAGTATCAGCGAGTTGTCGAGACGGCCGATAAGTTCGGCAATGCCGTCATTGCCATTCGTGGTCACGCGGATCCGACCAAGACGCTGCTGGAACTGGTCAAGGCCGGCATTCAGAAAGGTGTCCTGAAGCAGTCGGGCACCCGTGGAAATTACTCCTACTCGCTCAACGGCCAGCCCCTGGACTTGGGTTCAACGGCTACACTGGTGAGACTGATTGAAGGCGGTTCCTTCGATGGTGTCACCGACGTCAATCCGCGAGAGACCATGCAGGCGGCTCTGAATCTTTCGCGCAGCCGGTCGGAAGCGGTGCGGGATTCGATCATCGAATACGCCAAGGCCAAGGGCCTGGCGCTGGACAAATCGCAGATCCAGGCGGTGGGCGTCGGGATCCGCGAGCCGTTTGTGGCCAAGCCGGCGAATATGGAGCAGGCCAAGCAGAATATGCGGGTCGAATTCCGTCTGGTGCGCGTGCCGGCTGAAGCCACCAAGGCGGCGGACTTCGATTTCTAAGTTTGCCTATGCCATCACAGCAAACCTTCAGCCCGGTCGCCTGGCTCGTAGCGCAGATTTTCAATCGGCTGGGTCGCAGGTTTCCAACCTGCAGACGGTTGAACAATTCAAGTGCCTGCACTGGTGCGGACGGCCAGCCGATTGGAAATCGGCGACATAGCAGATCGGAACCCTGCGCTACGACTGCGTGCCGACTCGCGACAATCACCATTGCTCTCACGCTCGCGGGCGCCGTCGATTACTCGGTGTGCGCCCAGGAAGCGCGTGAGTATGTTGTCATCGTGCTCGATGCCTCGGGGTCGATGAAACAGGGATTGGCTGGCACCGGAAGCGACAAGATGACCGCAGCCAAGGCGGCCTTGAAGGAAGTCCTGCAAAAGGTTCCGCAATCAACGCACATTGGATTGCTGGTCTTCAGTGCAGGGAATCTCCGTAACGACTGGGTGTATCCGCTCGGCCCGCGCAACGATGCGGAGCTGATGCGAGCCATCGATCTGCCGCAACCGAACAGCGGCACGCCTCTGGGCGCATACATTAAGAAGGGCGCGGATCGCCTGTTGGAAGAGCGGGCCAAACAGTTTGGTTATGGTAGCTATCGCTTGCTGATCGTGACGGATGGAGAGGCGCAAGATCAACCGTTGGTTGATCGATACACGCCGGAGCTCGTTTCGCGCGGCATCACCGTCGATGTCATCGGCGTGGGGATGAAACAGACGCACACCCTGGCGACCAAAGTTCATTTCTACCGGGCCGCGAACGATCCGGCGTCGTTGCGGCGCGCCCTTTCGGAAGTTTTCGCTGAAGTATCGAACACAGGCGCCGACGTCGCCCAGGCCGAGGCATTTGATCTGATTGCACCCATCCCAAACGAGGTTGCACTGGCCATGCTCCAGGCCGTCTCGACGGTTGCGAACCATCCCCTGGGCACGAAACCGAAGAGTAGCGGCGAGGCGCCAGCGAGCCCGAGTCCCAAAGTAAATCCGCCACCGCCAGCATCGCCGTCAAGCCCGGCACCCTCAGCGTCAGCCTCGCCACCGGCGCCCGCGTCCAGCCCGTCGCACTCGCATCGCGGGAGCTTTCCCAAGTGGCCGGTCATCATCGGCCTTTTGATCCTGTTTTCCATCATTGGCAAGGCCAGGAAGGGAGCGCGTCGATGAGCGATACGCGCGCCAAGGGTTGCCTTTTGGCCGCCGTAATCTGGTGCGTGATTCTGGCGGTGCTGGGTGTGGCTTATAAATTTCTGCTTCACCCCTATCTGTCAGACAAACTCAAGGGCGCAACCGGCTCGGCCAGCCAGTATAAGACAGAGATCATCGTCGCGGCGGATTCCTTCTCCGGCTATTGTATTTTGCGTTCGGATGCGGTGAAGGAGGAACTCAAGGCCAAGCAACTCAAGTTGACCTTTCAGGATGACAAGGCCGACTACACCGCGCGCTTGAAGGCGTTGCAAAGCGCCAAGGTGCAGTTGGCTGTTTTCACCATTGATTCCTTGATAACGGCCGGGGCCAAAGCGGGCGATTTCCCTGCAAGCGTTGTTCTGGTGATTGACGAGACGAAGGGTGGCGATGCCATTGTGGCCTATCAAAGCGCCGTTCCCAGTTTGCAGAGTCTGAACGATCCAGACGCCCGGATCGTGCTCACGCCCAATTCTCCGAGTGAATTTCTGGCGCGCGTGGTGGTCGCCCATTTCAACCTGCCGAGGCTGACGAGCAAATGGTGGGTGGAAGCCGACGGCGCGGGCGCGGTCTTCAAGATGTTTCGCGCCGCCAGCCCAAATGAAAAGCGCGCTTACGTGCTGTGGGAACCATACGTCTCGAAGGCGCTGGAAAAAAAAGGCGCGCAGGTGTTGCTCGATAGCGCAAAGCTCAAAGGCTACATCGTCGATGTGCTGGTGGCGGAAAGACAGTTTCTGCGCGATCATCCGGATGTCGTGAAGGCGGTGGTGGAAGCGTATTGTCGCGCGGCTTATGCCTACAATCAGCAGCCCAACGGAATGGTGAATCTGGTCATGGAAGACGCGCGCAAGACAGGCGCCGAAAACCTCGATGAAGCGCAGGCCAAACAGGTCGTTCAGGGCATCCAATGGAAAAACACGCTGGAAAATTATGGACATTTCGGACTGGTGTCAGGCAAGGAACAGGGCGGGGTTCAACATTTGGAGGACATCATCGGAAACATTATGGATGTGCTGATCAAGACCCAGGCGCTGCCGCAGGATCCGCTCGGTGGCAAGCATCACACGCTGTTCTACAGCCAAATCCTTTCGGAAATGCGCACCGCCAATTTCCATCCCGGCAAGGGGCTTAATCTGATTGCCGAGATCGGATCCGGTGACACCGAGAAGGTCCGCACCGAAAAGGAGCTGGCGGCATTGACCGCCGAACAATGGAATGGTCTTCGCCCCGTCGGCGAATTGAAATTGGAGCCAATTGTCTTTGTCCGCGGCTCGGCCAACATCAGCGTGCAAAGCGAACGCGACCTTCAGGAGTTGGCGAAGCGGCTGCAATCCTTTCCGCAATTCTATCTGCGCGTGGTCGGTCACGCTCGCGCCGAAGGCGACCCGGAAGCCAATCGTCAGTTGGCGCAATCACGCGCAGAAGCGGCGGCGCAATTCCTGGTTGCCCAGGGGATTAATGGCAATCGCATCCGAACCGAAGCCGCGCCTTCCACGCTCAAAAGCGGGGAAGCCCAGGCGGTTTCGTTTGTGGTTGGACAAGTGCCTTACTGAGATGCAAGCGGCGAGCCCAAATGCATGGGAGCGCGGGCGTCTCGTCCGCCTCTCACTCAGACGTCATGCGTCAATGCCACTGACGGACGAGACGTCCGCGTTCCTATATAGTTGTGTTCAATCACTCAATTCTGTCCAATATTCGGTCCAACAGATCGACGCGCTGCCATGCTGGACGAGAAGAAACTTAAGAAAAGGGTCCTCCTTCGGGTGTTCGGCAGTCCTGTTTCCGTGCTTCCCTTTATGCTCGGCGTAACTTCCATCACCGCCACGTGGGCGTTGAATTGGAATCCAGCCATCGGCTTGTTCGCGGGCGTGGCGGGCATTTTGGGCGCGTGCGGCGCGGCGGTCACGCGCCTGCTTGTGAATGGAGAGAAGATTTCGCGGGAAGTCTCGATGGAATTAAGCCGCGAGGAACAGAACGCCAAACAAAAGGCTCTCGATGAACTGGACGGGCAATTGACCTCTTCAGACAAGGATCCCAGGCCCGAAACGGCGTTGCGGGACTTGCGCGCCTTGCTGAAAGCTTTCGAAGAGGCCGAGGCCGCTTGTTCGGAAATCCATCTCAGCTCCGCTATCGAAGTTCAATTCATGGTCGGCCAGATGTTTGATCAGTGCGTCCAATCCCTTCAGCAGACGTTGAGATTGTGGCAGACGGCCCAAAAGCTGAACACGACCGCTGCCCGCAAGCCGTTGCTCGATCAGCGCGAGAAAACCATTGCCGACGTGCAGGCGAGCATCCAGCAACTCAGCGATACGCTGGTGGCCTTGCAAACGATGAGCGCCGGCAGCGGGTCCACGGCGGAGCTGTCGCGCATTCGCGAGGAACTCGATCAGAGCCTGGCGGTGGCGAAAGTGGTTGAAGAGCGGGTTAATTCACTGGTAAAAGAGGCTGGCTTCAAAACCCATGAGCAGTCGCTTCAGCTAGACCAAAAAAGCAAAGGACAAAAACTATGATTGGCGCAATTGTCAGATGGTTTAAAGCGGTGGGTTATCTGTTGACGGGCCGGCTCGATTCCGCCCGCCGGGTCATCGATTCCAATCCGCACGTGATCCGGGCCAAATACGACACGATCGTGCGGGACAAGGTGAGCCAAATCCACATCTACAAGCAAGCGGTCGCCGGCCTGATCGCACAGCAGGAAAACAAAATGGCCCGCGTCAAGGCGCTGACCGAAGATGTGGGGCAACTGGAGCGGCTCAAGGCCGGGGCCCTGGGCAAGGCCAAGCAAATGGTGGACTCGCTTACCAAAACCGGGAAGACGAAAGAGGAAATCCAGGCGACGGAGGATTATCAGAAATGTCTGGCTGCCTACAATGACTTTTCGTCCACACTGGCGGAAAAGCAGGATCACATCACAGAGCTGGAACGCGACATCACTGGGTACGCCAAGTCGATTGGCGAGCACAAAGTGCAATTGCAACAGCTCCTGCGCGACGTGGAGAAGATCAAATCGGAGGCGGCCGATGCGGTGGCTGACGTCATCACCGCCAAACAGGAGCGTGACCTCGCCGACATGGTGGCCGGAATTGCCAAGGACGGTTCGGCCGAAGAATTGCAGCGGATGCGGCAGTTGCGGCAGGAGATCAAAGCCGAGGCGCGCATCTCCAAAGAGATCGCGGGCACGGACACCAAGGCGCAGGAGGCGGAATTTCTCGACTACGCGCGCAGGACTTCCGCCAGCACGGAGTTCGATTCACTGATTGGATTGGCGGAAAAGACGGAAGCAAAATCCACGGCTGCCAAAACACCAACCTCGGAGAAGAGCGCCTCGTTACCGGAGTGAATTGCGCATTCGCGAACCCTGCTTTGACGTTCAATGGAAAGGAATAACAAAATGAAACTGCTCACCAAAATCACATCGGCCCTGGTTCTTGTAGGGACGGCGGCGACTTCTGTCTCGCCATGCTTCGCGGCCGCGCCCTCCTTTTCGCTCGCCTGGAGCGAATATCCCTCGTGGAGCGTGTTCGGCGTGGCCCATGTTTACAAGTTGATTGATGGACGCGCCGGGCGGCTTGGGCCACTGGAGAGGAAGTGGAACGTGGATATCGTCCTGAAAGAGGCCGAATACGATCCGTGTCTGTCCATGTACGGCTCCAGCCAATGCGACGCCGTGTGCATCACCAACATGGATGCGCTCAATCCAGCCCTCAGCCGGCCATCCACTGTGATTCTTCCGACCTCCACGAGTTACGGCGCCGATGCTCTGATCGTCGTCAACACCATCGCGGACATCAAGCAGCTCCGAGGAAAGAAGGTTTATGGTCTGGCCAAAAGCGTTTCGGAGTATTGCTTCGTCCGGAACCTCGAACTGCTCGGCGAAAAGGAAACGGACCACAGGTTCAGCAATATGGATCCTGGCGCGGCCGCCGTCGCCATGCAGCAAAAGCAAAAGGACATCGAAGGGATCGTGGTCTGGAACCCGTTCGTCCTGGAAACGCTCAATAAACGCAGGGACGCGAAGGTGCTGTTCGATTCGACCACCATTCCCAATGAGATTATCGATTGCGTCGTGGTTGCACAGGCTTCACTGGACAAGCCGGGCGGGAAGGACTTTGCCTGCGCGGTGATTGATACCTACTATGCCGTCAACCAGCGAATTGCCGATCCGAAGACCAGTGATGAAACGCTGGTCGCCTTGGGTGAAAAGTTTTCGCACCTCAACCTGGCTTCGATGAAAAAGGTGGTGCAGCAAACCAAGTTCTACAGCACACCCAAAGCGGGCCTGGATGTGCTAACCGGCAACGACCTGCAGGCGATCATGAAAAAGGTGGTGGACTTCTGCGTGAGCCATGAGATCACGGCGACCGCTCCCAAGGTTGGCTACGGAACCAAGGCGGAAACCGGTGGCGTCGCGCTGCGGTTTGATCCTTCCTACATCAAGCTCGCCAGTGAAAAAATGAAGTAGGTCCAGTGGGACTATGTCCCGTCACCAGCCCCGGCGGGGCGCCATGTTTATAGTGAACACAGCCAGAAGGAATAAAGCTCCGTAGGAGCGGCATCCATGATGGCGAAGCGAGAGTCTCACGCGCCGGTTTCCAATACAATGCCGCCCCTACGGGGCTCATATTGCCTTCTGGTATTTGCTATAAATATGCCGCTCCTCTGGAGCTGCGCGCTAGAAGCCGCCTGAAATGATCCGCCGCCCCATCCAGCCCAGGACTGCAATCTTCCTTGGAATCCTTTCGCTGATTCTTTTCCTTGGCGCTTACACTTATCTGGCGCATCGCCAGCACCAGAAAAATCCGGACGACACCACCATTCCGACCTGGACGCAACTGAAGCACGGCGTAGTCAGCGCATTCGAAGTGAACAGCCGTTCCCGGGATCGTTGGGTGGTCGAAGACGCCAAGGCCAGCGGCACGCGATTGTTCCTGGGCCTGGCGCTGGGCACTTTGGGCGCGCTCGCTCTCGGCATGCTCATGGGATGCTTTACGCCGATGGAATCCTTCTTCTATCCCCCGCTTTCGCTGTTGGCGAAGGTGCCGCCGACGGCTGCTCTGGCTGTATTCTTTGTCCTGGTGGGTACCGGCACAAACATGTATGTGGCCATGATCGCGTTTGGGATTCTGCCGACCCTGGCGATGACCGTGTATCTGGCGGTGAAGGAATTCCCCGACGAATTGCAATTCAAAGCCTATACGCTCGGCGCCTCGCACACCGAGGTGATTGGGACGATCATCTTCCGCTACGTTTTTCCGAAATTGATCGACGCGCTGCGGTTGGTCATCGGTCCGGCCATGGTTTTCCTGATCGCTGCGGAAATGCTGGTGGGCGATGTCGGCTTCGGCTACCGCATCCGTCTCCAATCGAAATTGCTGAACATGAGCGTGGTCTATCCGTACCTGGCCATGCTGGCTGCCTTCGGCTTCGCGATGGATTACGTTCTGCGGATGCTGCAACGAAAATGGTGTCCCTGGTATGAAGGCTATCGAGGCTGAAAAGGTGAAGGACACGGTTGCACTGGAATGTCGAGGCGTGAACCATTGGTTTGGGAGCAAACGAGTCCTGGGCGACGTGAACCTCAAAATGATTCGCGGGCAATTCCTCTCATTGGTCGGGCCGAGCGGTTGCGGCAAATCCACTCTTCTGCGTGCCATTGTGGGGACCCATCTGCCCTGCCAGGGTCAAATTCTCTTATTTCCTTTTGGCCCGGCGTCCGGAGGAGCGCCGGTCGCCGGGCCGGGCCGCGATCGAGGCATCGTCTATCAACATTATTCGCTGTTCCCCTTTCTGACCGCTTTGGAAAATGTGGCTGTCGGCTTGATGCTGGACGAGACGAGCTTGCCCTTCCGCCTTTTCTGTTTTCCCAAGTGGCGGCGATTGCGAAAACGACATCGGGAAATGGCCGCGGAATTCCTGGCCAAAGTAAATCTGGCCGATGCCATGCACCTGTATCCGCACGAGATGTCCGGCGGCATGCGCCAGCGGGTTGCGATCGCTCAGGCGTTGATCATGAAGCCCGAGATCATCCTGCTGGATGAGCCTTTCGGCGCCCTGGATGAGGCGACCCGCGAAGGCTTGCAACAAATGCTTTTGAAGCTCTACGCCGAAAACCAAGAAGCGAAGTTGCGCGGCGAAAAACCGCCCTATACCCTCATCATCGTGACGCATGAGCTGAACGAGGCCCTCTACGTCGGCGATCGCGTGGCGGGTCTGTCGCAATACTGGCACTGGGCCAAGGCAGGCTTCGCTGAATTCCCTGGCGCAACCATCGTTTACGACAAGGCCGCTCCTGTCTTTGAAGCGAAGAGCGCGAGGGATTTTCAATTGTTTGCCGAGCAGCGCGAGGAGATCCGCCAGGCGGTCTTCACTCCCGCCAACAAACAGGATCGCGATGAGCATATCACTTACTGGCAGCAAGCCAGCGCCGGCTCCATCAAAGGAGTGCTGATATGAAATCACCCGGCTACGCATTTTTGAAACGGGCTGGCCGCATCCTCAATTCCGGCCAGGCGCGCTCGCTTGTCCTGACCGGAAACGTCTACGACCTGTTCTGTCTCTCGCAGGATGGCGGAGAGGAATACGTTCCGTTGATCAGCTTTCTGACCGAGAGCTGGCGTCTGCCCAACTTAATCCTGATTACCTACGAACTGAACGGGCCTATCCATTTTTTGCGCGACGAAGACAACCAGAAGGTCCGCGACGCCTGGTTCCAATGGCGCGTCGGGTACGACAGCAATGAACTCGCCATCAAGAGAATGCTGGCGACTGGCAAGGCCCAGGTGGATCTGGACAACGTCGGCAAGGTTTACGACGACAGCCTGCGGGGAGCCATCAACAATCCCACCCTCGCGCTGGAGTTGCTCCGCCAGATGTGTCTCTGTTCGCGCACCGAGCTGGGTGGCAAGCGGCCGCTCAAGGAGAATCTGCTCATCCTGATCGAAGGCGCCGACATGCTGCTCCCGGAAAGTTCCATCGCCGGCCTTTCGGACATCGACCGTCAGCGCATCAACATTTGTCACGATTGGTTTTCCGACCCTGGATTCGTCAACGGAAATGACTCGGTGGGCTTGCTCGCTGAATCCCGCAGCCTGCTCAACCATCGCATCGCCCGCTTGCCGCAGTTGCTGGAGGTCGAAGTCCCTTCGCCGGATGAAGACGCGCGCAAGCATTTCATCTCGTGGTTCAATCAGAAGTGTCCCGCAGACGGCAAAATCCAGCTATGGGGAACGCAGGAGGAACTGGCGAAGTTTACCGCGGGGCTTTCCATGCACGCGCTCATGCAACTGTTGAAAGGCGCCCGGCACGAAAAAAAGGAGTTATCCCAGGACGAAGTCATCACGAAGGTCGAAGAGTTCATCAAAAGCCAACTCGGTGAAGACATCGTGGAGTTCAAAAAGCCCAGCCACACGTTTGAAGATGTGGTTGGGTTCACACGGCTGAAGGAGTTTCTCAAAAGCGAACTGATCCCGCGATTCGCCGCCACCGGCTCGGAAGCGCTTTCTGGCGCCGCGGTGTGCGGCCCGATTGGCGGGGGCAAGACTTACATCTTCGAAGCCGTCGCCTCCGAACTGGACATGGTGGTGCTGGTGCTCAAAAACATCCGCAGCCAATGGTTTGGGCAGACCGACGTGATCTTCGAGCGCCTGAGGCGCGTCCTCAACGCCCTGGCCAAAGTGCTGATCTTCGTCGATGAGGCAGACACGCAATTGGGCGGCGTCGGCCCGGATACGCACGACACCGAGCGGCGGCTTACCGGCAAGATCCAGTCGATGATGGCCGACACGCAAATGCGCGGGCGCGTCATCTGGCTGCTGGTCACCGCGCGCATTCATTTGCTTTCGCCGGATCTTCGACGCCCGGGACGAGTGGGTGACTTGATCATTCCCACCCTCGATCCCGAAGGCCCGGACCGCGAGGAATTCCTGAAATGGGTTTTGAAGCCGGTCTTGCCCGAAGGCGCCAGCGCCGAGCAGTTAAAGCGGCTGGACCAGGAAACCCTCGGCTATTCCGCCGCCAGCTTCGCGTCATTGCGGTCGGAGTTGAAGGCCAAGGCAAAGCGCGAAGGCAGCCAGCTTAACTTCGACAAGATCCTCGTCGCCATCGCGGACCATATTCCGCCCGCCATCGAAGAGACCCGGCGCTATCAAACGCTTCAGGCATTGGTCAATTGCACGCGTCGCTCCCTGTTGCCCGATCCGAACGTAACGGCGGAGCAGCGCCGCAAATGGGCGGAAGAGCTGCGCTTCTTGGAAGCCAGAGGCGTGCGCTAAGCCGTAACGATGCAGTGGGTTTTCGGGAGCGCGCGCGCCCTCGCGTGAGTCTTTCTTTGACTTCAAATCCAAGACTCCTTTCGCTAGAGTTCGCACTGCCTTATGAGCGAACCGCCCAGAATCGTCCGCTACTTGCGAGACTGCTACGAGGCAGACAATCGCGAATCGGTCATCTTCAATCTGCGCCACGAGAAAATTCAACATCTACACTTTTTGTCTCAGGGCGGTGAATTTTTAAGCTATTCGGCCTGGCGCAAGAACAAAACCGCATGCCTGGAGGCCATAAAGGCGTGGACAAACCCGGAAGCGAAGAAACGCCGGGTGACTCCTCCTTTTGTTGGTTGTGCGTCTTCGCCCAATTCGCAATCGTAAGCGCCATGTACCGCAACCTGGATCCGCAACGAATCGTGGAAACCACGCAGACGCTCAGCAACCGCGTCTCCGAGAGGTTCCCTGATTCCGGCCTGAGCCGGGTGGCCGGTGAATTGTCCGCGGTCTCAAGGGAAGCAACCGCCATGTCGCAATGGCTGGCCAAGCCGCACCGTCCGATTCGGATCGCGGTCGGAGTGTGCATTGTCCTCATTCTGATGGTTCTGTTGGCGGCCGTTCTCTCGTTGGACACAAAAGTGACTTTCTCCTCGAGCGTGGCCGATTTTATCCAGGGCCTGGATGCCGCCGTGAATGAAATCGTGCTGTTGGGCGTGGCCATCTTTTTTCTCGTTACGATCGAGAACCGTTTCAAGCGCCGTCGCGCGCTGCGGGCGATTCACGTGCTCCGATCCATCGCCCATATCATCGACATGCACCAACTGACCAAAGACCCGGAGCGGATCGTGGGAAATGGACCGGACACTCGCTCGTCGCCGAAGCGAACGATGACACCATTCGAACTGACGCGTTATCTGGATTATTGCAGCGAGATGCTGGCGCTCATCAGCAAAGTCGGCGCCGTCTATGTTCAGAATTTCAATGACCCGGTCACCCTCTCGGCGGTGAATGATGTCGAAGATTTGACGGCCGGTTTGTCGCGAAAGATTTGGCAAAAGATCGTCATCCTGGACCGCATTATTGCGCCCGACAACAGGGCTGCTCTGCTTTCAGTAACCACCCGTGAGGTCAAGTCTGGGGAACCCAAATTGGAGTCCAACGGGTGATTGAGTGCGGAGCGAACTTGAAGGCCGAGGTTCAACCTTCCTTCAACCAACGTGCGACATCGGTGGCCGCGTAAGTGATCAGGATGTCCGCCCCGGCACGCCGCATCGCCAAGAGGCTTTCCAACATGACGGCGCGCTCGTCCAGCCAGCCTTTGGCGCTGGCCGCTTTCATCATCGAATACTCCCCGCTCACCGCATAAGCGGCCGTCGGATAGCCGAACTCCGCTTTGACCCGGTAAATCAGATCGAGATAAGCGAGGGCAGGTTTGATCATCACGATGTCCGCGCCTTCCTGAAGATCCAACATGACTTCCCGCAGCGCTTCGGAAGCATTCGCCGGATCCATCTGATAGCTGCGCCGATCCCCAAATTGCGGGGCCGATTCCGCCGCCTCACGGAACGGACCATAAAAGGCGGAAGCAAACTTTGCGGCATAGGACATAATGGGCGTATCAACGAAACCGTTCTTATCGAGTCGTTCACGAATGGCCCGCACCCGGCCATCCATCATGTCGCTTGGGGCTACGATGTCGGCCCCGGCTTCGGCATGACTGAGCGCCGTCTGCGCCAGAAGCTTCAGAGTTGGATCGTTCAGAATTCGCGCGGTCTTCTTGTCCCGCCGGACGACACCGCAATGCCCATGGTCCATGTACTCGCAAAGACAGACATCGGTAATGACCAGCAGATCGGGCAATTCCTTTTTCAACAGACGCACCGCCTGTTGCACGATCCCGCTTTGGGCGTACGCGCCGCTGGCCCTGGCGTCTTTTCGATGCGGAATGCCAAACAACAACACGGCCGGAACATTCCAGGTGCAGGCCCGTGTTGCCTCTTTGATGAGTTCATCCGGCGAAACCTGAAACACACCCGGCATCGCCGCCACGGGGCGACGTACCTTGCTGCCAGGACGAACAAAAAGCGGCAGGACAAGTTGCTCCGCGCTCAAGCGCGTCTCCGCGACCAGCCGGCGCAAAGCCGGTGTCTGACGCAGCCGCCTCGGCCGGAGTGTTGGGAATCCCGCAGGCACAATCATGCGCGCACACAGTAGCGAAGGGGGGCGGCCCCGGCAATCATCATCGATACGCCTCTTCTCCACTTCGATCATTTTCTTCCGGCCCGGTTGTGAATTTCCGGCGACCGGAGTAAAATGGAAACATGAGAACTGCAGAATATGCAAAACCACTGAGGGAAAAGTACGAGGCTCTGCAAAATCAAGTCCAGGAGTCCACCCGGGGCATGGTCAATTCGACCGACGAGTACGTGCACGAGCATCCCTGGGCCACGATTGGAATCGCAGCAGCCGCAGCGTTGGCCATCGGCTTTGTCATCGGCCTGGCGCTGAGCCGCGATTGAGAATCGAGCGCGCGCCCGTCGCAGCGCCGGCATGGAGAACGCCGCGAACTTCGCGTCTGTTCGGAAGGGAGTTCGTGTCCGCACCGGGTGTAGCAGCGCCCCGGGGGATACCTTCATTAGTCTCAGAATCTATTCGACCTGGCCCTTGACTAGCCCGCATTTCTCACTGGAGCGCGGCTGTTCGTCCTCGACAAGCCGCAGCGGGTTCGCCACCGCAAGCGCCTCGGCTGGTTTTCGACAACAGCCGCGCTCCAACCACTGCCAACCTCTGGCGCTTGCGGTTGAGACATGCGGCCCTAGGGAAAGACCTGACGCAAAGAGCACGCTGGCGGCATTGAAAAACCAACTTCACATGCGAAGGTGAATTAAATGTAAGTGACCGGCAAATAGTTCATTGACGGGACCCCCAGGGTCCGTGGGCAGAAACACAGTGTTTCTTCCGAGAAAGGAAATGTCGTATGCATCAGTCAACGCACTCTGAAACCTCCCTGTTCGGGCTGATCCGGGAGTTGCGCGAGGAACTCAAAACGTTCGTCAAACAGGAAATTCAACTGGCCAAGGCGGAGATGTCTGAGAAAGTTTCGTGCTTCGGGCGGAACGCGGCCTGGCTGGGAATCGGCGGCTTTATTGCCTACGCCGGGTTAATCGTTTTGCTGGCCGGGGTGGGCTCGCTGCTCGCGTATGCGTTCGAAAATGCCGGCATGCACAGAACGATGGCGAATTTCCTTGGTTTGGGGATTACCGGGTTGGTGGTTGCCCTGTTGGGCTTCGCGTTTGTCATGAAAGCGCTGCAGGCCTTTAAGGGTGCGTCGCTGGCGCCGGAGAAGGCCTTGCACACGTTGAACGAGTTGAAACCAGGCGAGACCCCTCCGGAATCGAAGGAAATCGACATCGAGCACAAACCTTCCAGTGCTGAATTGGAATCGGAGGTGGACGTGACGATCAGCCGGATGGAAGAGACGACCGAAGAGCTTCGCGAGCGCATGACGCCTCGCTACCTGCGTCGCGCTCTGGTACGACAAATCAGGACCCATCCCGTTGCGTCAGGATCCATTGGAGCAGGTGCGGGCCTGCTCGGTGGCCTGCTTATCTGGAGAAGAATCCGCCACACACGAGGCTGAGGTTCCTTTGCTGCTTTGCCTTCGGCCTAAGCTCAGACATCCTGATCTCCTCCGGATGGGCGCGGTGGAGGCGGAAGGAAAATGAGACCGACTGAGCTCTTGGTTCGGGCTGGCCGTCGAGCGTCCTTTGGGATAAAAGCGGCGCATGCCGCAAGTCCAGCTTCCGATCTTTCCCGCAGGCAGTGTCGAGATCAACCGCGATTTGGCCTGCCGCACCGAAGGTGACCAAGTCATCTACTATAATGGGCATCTGCCGGTTTTTACTCACGCGAAGAATGACCTGCCAAGTTTTCGGCTCTTCACCAGTCAATTGATCCTCCAGGGAAGCGCGACTCAGGGGCACATCGCCAAAGCCTTTGGGGTGCCGCTGGTAGCGATCAAGCGCGCGACCAAACTCTATCGGCACAGAGGTGCAGCTGGATTCTTCGTCCCCAAAGCGCGGCGGGAAGGCTCCAAGCTCAATCGTGAAAAGCTGGAGCAGGCGCGTGCCTTATTGGTGCAAGGCCATCCGCTGCCCGTGGTCAGTGAGCAGACCGGCGTGCTGACCGACACGTTGCGCAAAGCCATTGTGGCGGGTCGACTGCCCGCTGTAAAAAAAACCAAACGGCCAAGACGGCCAACCCCCCTGTAGCCACCGTAGCTGTGGCGGGGCCGAGCGCGGAGGCTGAGTGCGGTGAGGCCGTTGCTCACGACACGCTTTTACCCACGGTGCGGTCGAGGGCAGTTGCCTCGGCAGAGGTGACCACGCTGAGCGAGCGCTCTTTGGCTGACAGTCAGGCGGCCATGGGCTACGGGACGACACGTGGGCTGGAACGAGTGCTGGCCTCGTGCGGGCTGCTGATCGGTGCGGAACTGCAATTCGTATGTGCTGAGGATGTGCCGCAAGGTGGAGTGCTGTGCGCGCTGCCAGCACTGTTGATGGAAGGATTGCTGCGGCACACGCGCAGTTTTTACTCTTTACCCGCCGGCTACTATCCCTTGGAGTCAATCTTTCTGTATCTGGCCTTGCTGGCCTTGGTCCGATGTCCCTCGTTGGAGCAGACGCGCTATGAAGCTCCAGGGGAATGGGGCAAGCTGCTGGGCTTGGATCGGCTGCCCGAGGTGCGGACGCTGCGGAACAAGATCGGGATTTTGTGCGGGCAAGAAGGACGGGCCACGCAGTGGCAGAGCCGGCTGGCCCAAGAATGGATGGAAGCAGGAGCTGCGGCCGATCCGCAAAACCAGGGTGTGGGTTTATTCTACGTCGACGGGCATGTGCGAGTTTACCACGGGAGCCTGGGACCGTTGCCACGACTGTATGTGGCCCGGCAGAAGCTGCTCTTGCGCGGGACCACCGATTATTGGGTCAATGGTTTGGGAGGACAGCCGTTTTTCGTGGTCACGCAGAAGATTCATGCCGGACTTATTGCGGCCTTGCGTGAACAAGTGATTCCGCGCCTGCTGGTGGAGGCTCCGCAACTGGATGCGGGCCAGCTGGCCGATCCGCGAGCGCTGCGCTTTACCATCATCTTCGACCGGGAGGGGTTTTCTCCGGAGTTTTTCGCGGAGCTCAACCAACAACGGATCGGATTTCTGACTTATCATATGTACCCCGGACCGAACTGGCCGGCCGAAGAGTTCCGAACGCAGTCGGTGCGGCTGCACACCGGGCAAGTGGTGGAACGAGCACTGGCCGAGCGCGGCGTCCAATTGAGCAATGGACTCTGGGTGCGAGAAGTGCGCGAGCGCAGCTCGGAGATTCGCCAAAGCTCGATTCTGAGCAATGATCGGCGGTTGGATTTGACCCAGATTGGGGCTTGGATGGAGGCGCGGTGGTCGCAGGAAAACTTTCTGAAATATATGCGGGAACACTTTGGTTTAGACCGGTTAATTGAACATGGGACCTTGCCCCTTCCTGACTCCACCCTCGTGGTCAATCCTGCCCATCGGCGCATCGACCAACAGATCCGTCGCCAACGCAGCCAACTGCAACGCTTGGAAGCACAGTTCGGCGCCCATACCCTGCCCCCACAACCCACGGGTGAACAACTTCAGAGCTTCGAGCAAGCAGGCGGACACTTGCGCCAGAAGATTCAGGCCCAAGAAGCATTGATCCAGGAGCTCAAAAAACAGCGCAAGCAAACTCCACGCAAGGTGCCACTCAAAGAGTTGCCGCAAGCTGAGCGCTATCGGCAACTGTGCCCGGAAAGTAAGCACTTCATTGACACGATCAAAATGATCGCTTACCGGGCCGAGAGCGCGCTGGCGGGCGAAGTGCGTGAGCATCTGCAGCGGGAGGATGATGCGCGAGCCTTGCTGCGACGGCTCTTTGTGACGCCGGCCAACCTGCGACCCGACTATGATCAGAGGACTCTGCTGGTGGAACTGCACCGGCTAGGCAGCCCACTGCAGGACGCGGCTGTCGCCAAGTTGTGCGAGGAATTGACTGCGACAGAAACGAAATTCCCGACCACTGATCTGACACTCATTTACCGCCAGATAGGTTCAGTTTAATTCCAGGGGAGATCAGGATGTCTGAAGCTAAGCCGGAACGATTTAGAGGACTGAATCGTTCCCGCTTAGTCTTAGGCTAAAGACCAATGACTGTCGTGGCCTCTGCCTTTTCAATACGGGTTGACCCATCGAGCATAAATTCCTCTCGACGAAGAGCGAACAAAAAAATTAGAGTCCGGTGATGGCTCCCAATAGCCATCTCTTTTGAAGCTTACCTAAACTGTTAGGCGGCGTATGACACGTCAGCAAAAGAAACGCGTCGTTCTCTACGGAGTTCTTTTGAGCGCCATGCACTTTGCTGCGGTTGTGTTCTTCCACGCTGTCCCCACCTTGCTGATGCGTCCCGAGGATATGATCGATTCGCCCAACGCCAAGCCGACGTGGCCACGCTATCCGATGGGAGAGGCTCTGGAGAGGGTTGGTGATATGCTTAGCCTCCCGTTCACCAGCATCTGGGACGGACGCATGAGTCACCACGCTTCAGATTCCGTCATCGTCTTGTTGATGGTTCTCACCAGCATTCTCTGGGGCTTTGGTTTGGTGCTCGCGTTCCGTTTTGTTTTCACTCATCTTCGTCCACGCCATGCGAACGCCGCCTAACCAGGCTGCTGCAGTGAACGCGCCGATTGCGTCTTGGTTCCAATTCGCGCACCCATGGCGGCGCGTCACTGAGCAGCGACGTTATGCCCCTTGAAAGTTCCCTGGTGTGCTGAGATCGTTTGCTCCATGAAAAAGTCACGACGCGGCAGACCGGTGCCGAAGAAGACAAAGGAACCGGCATGGGTTAGCGATGACGCTGCATTGCAGCCACGCGCTCTTTCCAAGCAGG
>Ga0137465_1000185_pt1 | contig 43520 bp, 78 predicted proteins | sample EasRivERMGT828_2_FD_104906 | JGI IMG/M metagenome (GOLD analysis project Ga0137465, IMG submission 104906) | Soil microbial communities from meander-bound floodplain in the East River, Colorado, USA - East River MetaG ERMGT828_2 | ecosystem: Environmental > Terrestrial > Soil > Floodplain ... | reverse complement strand
TGAAAAGCCCAAAGCTCTCATTGAAACAGGACTATTTGAGACGGGATCTGGATTCGTCTATCGCTGTCTGCTGTGCGGGCGTCAGGAACGAAACGACCAGAGAATGGAACCCATGTGCACCGGGCCGTCCTGGACGGACGATCACCCGCCAGAGATCATGATCCTGGTGGCGTGATGGGTGACCTTCTCCAGTTCCCGCGTGGCGAGCCCGAAGGTGAGGAACCACAGGTTGGCTACTGCTGCCATTGCGGCGTAGAGACGTCTTGGCCGAACGACAGCTCGGCCTGGCCGGAGTCATGTCCGAATGGATGCACGCCGTTCGCTGTCCAGAGTTGGCCGCTCGCTCGGTTGACATTCGCACAGCAGTTTCCGCCGACGTGAGTCTTTGTGAGTGTGGTTGCGGAGAACCTGCGCCCATTGCCAGGACGACGGACAAGCGTCGTGGGTACGTAGCTGGCCAGCCCGTCCGCTTCATACGAGGACACTCTGGTGTTCTGTCGAAGTCGACGAAGGGGAAGACCTGGGAGGAGATCTATGGTGTTGCCTACGCTCAGGTGAAACGTGAACAGGTACGGCTTCTTGGACGTCGACCCAGATCGGCAGAAACGTTGCGGAGAATGTCCGAAACCAAAAAGCGCGCTTACGCTGACGGACGCACGGTTAACCATCAAAGGGGCAAACCTCTGAGCAAATCCCAGAAGCGCAAGATTGCTACTGCTCGTCGCTCGCGCTACGGGACGCGAGCTTCCATGAACAAGAAAGTGCGCTATACCGCGAAGTATCGAGCCTGGCGCCAAGCCATATTCGCTCGCGACCTCTACACCTGTCAACGGTGTCGAACAAACACTCGCAAGGCGCGACGTCGCGTCGTACTTCACGCTCATCACCGTGTCGAACTGTGGCGCCTTCTTCAAGGTTTGACTTTTAGGCAGGCGATGGAGGACTCAGCAGTCTGGGATATGAACAATGGCGAGACTCTCTGTCTTTCGTGCCACAGGAAAGAACCAACCGGTGCGTATCTTGGCTGAGAGGTGTTTGCATATCTGCGCACTTCCTCACACCACCCTCACCGAAAAGGACGCGAGCTGCGCCTACTCGATGAAGATCCTGAAGGCTGTGCCGATGTTCCAGGCGCAGGGATGCCGGGTCATTCTCTACGGGCCCGACGAGATCGACTGTGAACCCGACGTGCACGTTGTCGTCACTACCGAGGCTGATCGTTTGCGCTGGGGCTATGGCGGACCAAACGGGTACGACACCACCAAAGCCTTCGAGTGGGACTCTTCGCAGCCGTACTGGTTCGAGTCAGCCACGCGTACGATCGACGCGATGCGCGAACTCATGCCGAACGACCGACGCGGACACTTCCTCTGTTTGGCGACCAGCACCCAGGCGCCGATTGCTGACGCCATGGCAGGGGCGAAATGGAACGCACCCATCACGCTCGAGTGGGGAGTCGGCTACATCGGGGTCGACAGCCGCTCCTTCCATGCCTACGAGTCCTACGCCTGGATGCACCACGTATACGGGATCAACAAGGTCGGGGATGGGCGTGCGTTCGACGCGGTCATTCCCAACTTCTTCGACGCCAGCCAGTTCTCGGTGGCGCGCAAGCCCACGGGCGACTACGTCCTCTATATCGGCAGAATCATCCTGCGCAAGGGGCCGCACGTCGCCATGGAGATTGCGAAGCGCATCGGGCTGCCGCTGTACGTCGCTGGACCTGGAGCGTCGCACGTCACTGAGGGTGAGATCACAGGCGCGGACAGAGTGGTGATCCAGGGTGACTGCCAGCACATCGGCCCGGTCGGGTTCGCTGATCGCAACGAGCTGATGCGGAACGCCGCGGCCACGATCGTCCCGACGCTCTACGTCGAGCCCTTTGGTGGAGTGGCGGTCGAGGCCATGCTCGCCGGCTGCCCTGTGATCGCGTCCGATTGGGGGGCCTTTACTGAGATAGTTACACCTGATGTGGGTGCTCGCTTCCGCACTCCGATCCAAGGAGCGACTGCCTTCCACGAGGTTCAGAAGTTGAACCGCAAGGACATTCGCCGGGCGGCGAAGGCGCGATTCTCGCAGGAGGCTGTCGGGCCGCTGTTCACCCGCTGGTTTGATTCTCTGGACACGCTCTGGGAACGTGGCTACGACCAATGAGCACGGGATGGTCGTCGACCCCGAGCGGCCCTGGCTTGGCGGCTACTTTCCCGAGGGCGACCCGGGAAGTTACTGCCCTGAGTTGTGGGAATGGGCGCTCGACAGGTTCAGAATCGCATCCGTCATCGACGTGGGCTGCGGTGCGGGCACGGCACTGGACTGGTTCGCGGCGCACGGCTGTGCGGTGTTCGGCGTCGACGGTCTGCCCCCGAAGGACGCGCGCATCATCGAGCACGACTACACCCTCGCCTCTTACGTTCCTGAGCGGGAGTTCGACCTGTGCTGGTCGTGCGAGTTTGTTGAGCATGTCCAGGAGGAGTTCATCCCGAACTTCGTGGCGACCTTCAAGCGGGCGCGCTACCTGATGATGACTCACGGCCTCTACTGGCAAGGTGGACACCACCATGTGAACTGCGCGCGGCCCGAATACTGGATCAACCAAATCGAAGCCTCGGGTTTCCGCCTGCTCGGACGCGAGACGATCGAGTCCCGTGACCGCACGCTCCAGCACTACTGGAAGCACTCTGGTCTAATCTTCCGCAGACGATGAGTGAGTTTGACGAGACAGCCTGGTGGGGGAATTGTGTGAACAGTTTTCACGAGGAGCAGAAGCAACTCGTGTACGCCGCGCGCATGGGCCTGCTCGCGAGTTGGCACGGAGCACACCCGCCGACCTACAACATCGGCGGACGCTCGGTACTCGACATCGGTGGCGGGCCAGTCTCACTTTTGCTCAAGTGTGAAAATCGCGGGCACTCGGTTGTTGCTGATCCTGGGGAATACCCAAGTTGGGTACGAGCTCGATACGCAGAGTGCGGTATCGAGTACTGGCGTCAGCCGGGCGAAGACCTCTCTGACCATTCGTTCGATGAGGTTTGGATTTACAACTGCTTGATGCACGTGGACGACCCTGTGAAGATCATTCAAAATGCTCGTGGTCTTGCCAAGACAATCAGACTCTTCGAGTGGGTAGACATTGAGCCCTACGCGGGTCATCCGCAGAAGTTGACCAAGGCTGGCCTGGAGGAAAGTCTCGGTGCCCCAGGCTTTGTGACCGAGCTCAACGAAAACGGATGTGTCGGGCGTGCATTCTACGGAGTCTTTGTATCTAGGATCCTAGAAGGGATGACCACTTAGGCGGCTACGCTAAAGCCAGGTGTTTGTAGAAGCTTCTCAGCCGTTCGAGGCTCAATACGCGCACGGCGCAGCTGGGCTTGTTCCTGGCATCGAGGTTGCAGTATTCGATGGTGATGGCAATATCGTCATTGGACCGACCGCCGTCGACATCACGGAAGAGATGGTGGGCATCATTCCGCTCGGTGTCTACACTTGGAACGCCCCCGCGGCGCCAGCAATCACAGGTCAATACGTCATCATCTGGTCTCCGGATGGCTCATGGAACGCGCTCACAAACTCGACCGCGGACGAACTCGTCGTTGTGGCCGTTGGTTCTGGTGTCGTGCTGCCGCCATTGCCGCCGCCCGCGGCTGGTGGGCCGTTGCCAGGACCATGTACGGCATGGACGACATCTCTTGCAATCGCTGTTTGCAAGGGCGTCGCGAACTCCAACGTTTATGACGACGCCATCACTGCTGCATCCGAAATTCTTTACGAACTCTCTGCCCGTCGCTTCCCGGGTCTCTGCGAGCGCACCGTGCGCCCCTGTCAGACCGATGGCGTTATGTGCGGAGTACAAATCCTCTCTCGTGGCTACGTCATCAACTGGAGTGGTTCAGATTGGGGTTTTGATTGCGGCTGCTCCCCACTCTCCAGCGTTCCGCTCGCCGGGAGGCCAGTCCGAGAGATTCTCGAAGTAAAAATCGACGGTGTCGTACTCGCGCCTTCTGAGTACCGTCTTGATGGACAGCGTAATCTCGTGCGCATGAATGGCGAGCGCTGGCCCGCGTGTCAGCGCCTCGATTTGGAAGACACCGAGCTCGGTACCTGGAGTGTCACTTACGAGTACGGGCAAGGTATACCGCTAGCAGGACAAATGGCCGCTCGAGACCTGGCTTGGGAAATCTACAAGTCCTGCGCGGCAACAGAGGGAGAGCTTGGTGATTGCGAGCTTCCAACGGGCGTCACGCGCGTTTCGCGTCAGGGAATCTCCTATGAGCTTCCAGCCCTCATCTCCTGGGGTCGTGACTTCACGGGTATCTGGCGCACTGGAATCGTGCTCGTCGACGCCTTCCTCAATGCCTACAACCGAGCTGGTCTACAACGCCGGCCTATCCTCTTTGTCCCAGGAGCGCAAAAGCAGGCGAGACGCGTTGGCAGTTAGCCGCGTCACCATCCACCATGGAAACATTGGTGGTTTCTTCTCGCGCTCACCGCTAGCAGGAACAAGCGTTGGTGCAGGCCGTGGCTTTGGTCATGGAGATGCGAGAGCCATCGCTGCGCGCATGGCACTGGCGGCCCGTCTCAATACTGGTGCATTTCATCAACGAACTGGTTCCTTGGTCACCTCGGTCGTTCCTATCGTGCGTGAGTTCCCGGGTGGTGGTACTGAAGTCGGAGTTGGCACCACGGTGGAGCATGGGTATTGGCTTGAGGCTGGGACCGACTTTCACTACATTGATGCGCCGCCTTTCCCACGCGCCACGCTATGGGACAGTGGTTCAAAAGGTGAAGTTCCTGAGGAATGGAAACTAAGGGGCTCGCATAAACGTCTCCCGCACCCAGGAAATGACGCGACCCACTGGTTGAGCAATGCTGTCCGTTCTGTGATTCCGGGAGCCATCGTAAACGTTCGGAAGCATTTCTAATGGCGGGTGTAAACGCACTGGATTTGCATGCGCTGGCCGAGGAGTATCTCGGCGCCTGTGAAGATGCGCTCGACACTATCCCTGCGTTCGATGGCTCCCTTGAGGGTGCACCAGTTAGAAGCTTTGTTGCCCCCGGACGCCCCGCTGCCACGTGTTGTCCGCAGTTGACTGTGCATGTCGTGGGTGTCGTAGAAGACCAAATTGGTGCGCCCGTGCCTGGCAGAAGCGCGATGACATCGCGACAGAATCAGGTGACGCTAGCGATGACCCTCTTTCGCTGTGCACCGACAGACCAGATTCCCGAGGTATCCGAACTGGTCGCATCTTCGACGCAGGTGGATGCAGACGGCTGGGCACTTTGGAATCATCTCTACAACATGGTGCGTGCAGGGCAACTCTTTTCTCTTTGTGGGGAGGTCAAATGGGGTCCGCTGAGTTCACTTCCAGAAGAGGGTGGTTGCGTCGGCTTCTACTGGCCCGTTGAAATTGCTTTGGACGGCTACGAGGAGGCCCCTGGCTCATGAATGAGTTCACCTGCGCGACCTCGTGCAAGTGCCGGTCCGAGAAATCCCTCGCGGCGTGCAGCTGCAACCCAGCGACGTGCGTTTGTCGGTGTAGTGGGGCCGAAGGTGTCTTGGACTGCCCGTGCAGGAGCAATTCCGTAGGACAAAGCTTCCCTGTAGATAGCGGCAACGTCAGCGAGGAAGGCGGCGTTTATAACTCGCCGCCGCGCTCCATCATCTACTGCCGCTAGCTCCCTGCGCAGATCAGCAAGAAGCTGTCCGAAGCCGGGGCCTCCATCAACGTAGCGGGCACCGAAGATACCACCCTCGCTTTTCAGCACGCGCACCGTGTGTGATGTCGCAGCGTCGCGCACGAGACGTGCTAGCGGAATCTGACGCAGGAGTGCACCGGTAAGAGACTGGTCGTGGTTGGCGACAATGGCGACGCAGCCTGGACGCCCGCCTATGACGCGAATGTCGATGTATCCGATGGGTCTATCCCCCACAAGCAAAGACGCTGTGCATGGCCTCATCAGCCCAAGGCTCGGCCCGAACATATCGACCAAGCACCAGTCGGACTGGGGCACCTCTCTCAGAGAGTTGATTTGCTGGAAGTTGCCGTTGTAGTCGCGTAGCCCAAGGAACTCTTCCCCGCCTAGCTCCAAGACGTAGGCGATTGGGATATCTGCATAGCTGAGATAGGGCGCTCGAGCGAACATCCTGGGACAACTGTATCGCACCCTGCAACATAAAGACGCGCAGTGGTGACCGTTGTGTCATAGACGATATGGATTACCACAACGGAAGGAGCAAGTATGCCTAAGTCGTTCGACGATCTCGTTTCCAGTGAGCGCACTTTTGTCGTGCGCGGCGAGACGTTTACTTGGCGCGACGTGCGCCCGGAAGTTCTCACGGCGTTCACGCCAACCGAGAACGGCAAGGAAGACCCCGAAGACAACTCAGGGATCTGGAAGCAGCTGGATGAGCAGATTGCGCTCTTCCTCGTTCCTGAGGACCAGGAGCGGTGGACGAACCTGCGAGCGCGGGAAGATAACCCAGTCACCATCGTTCAGCTCAACGCAATCTTGGAATGGCTGGTGGGTGAACAGACCGAGCGCCCTACGCAGACGCCCTCGCCCTCGGGCTCTGGGCCTGGGAAAACCGCTCGCTCATTGAAGGCCGCATAACGCTAGCGGGAGGAGACCCTGCAGCACTCACGCTCCGGAAGTTTTTAGATGCCGCATACGCGCTCCTCATCGAGGAATACACGCGCGTCGGTGTCTCCATGCTTGATGCGGTCGAACAGACAGCCAACATGCGCGCCGGCGGTCCTACTGTTCAACCAGAACCTGGTGCCCCGGTGCAATCAGAAGCTGCGCTTGCGCGTGAAAACGAGCGCGCCATGCGCGAGCTCCAGAAAATGATGGGCGGTGTGTAGATGAGTGACATCTTCGCATCCGCGACCGTAAACATCACCCCGAACCTTGCGGGCTTCAAAACGAAGCTTGAGGAAGACCTTGTAGCAATCATGAAGAAGGTCAAGGTGCGTCCTGTCAGGATTGCACCTGCGCTTACCGTCGATTTCGTCGGGAGTCTGCGCAAGCAGGTCAACGCAGCCATTCTTCAGGCACAGAAGGGCATTAAGCCCATCCGCATCGCCGCTATCGTCGAAACACCAAAAGGCCGTGCTATTAACGTTGTTGGTCGGGGTGCAACTCCTGCTGGACATATTGCACCTCCCTCCGCAACGGGAGGTATTGCTGGTGGTGTTACTAAGGCTGTCGCTGAGTCGAAAAGACTTGAGCAGGCACAGAAAGCGCTCGGGCTTACAACCACTCGACTTGCCGGTATCGAAAACAAGCTCCTTCTGGAGACAACAGAACTAGGCAAGGCAAGAGAACGTCTTCGGCAGGTAACGCTAGCCGGACAAACAGCGGATAAAGCTGTCTCAGCAAGCGCCGAAACAACCGATGTAGCCCTAAAAGCACAGGCCATTGCACTGCAGGAAGATATCGCTCTCAAGATCGACGATGCCGCCGCCAGCGTAAGGCTCGCCGAGGCGAATAGGGCGCTCCAGAAGTCCACAGTAGGAGCAACTGTGGATAGAGGAGCGCTAGCAGCGCGGGTCAAAGCGGATGAAGCTGCCCATCAGATAGTCGCCGCCCAGGAGAGGGGTGCGGGTGCTGCGCGTATTGCGGCTGTCGAAACAAACAAGCTTGCAAAAGCCAGAACATTCGCAACCGAGAAGACCGCCGCCGCAAATCTCGCCGAGAGAGCCTATAAGACATCACTTCAGGGTGGAATCCCGCTGCAACAGGTTGGTGCCTTTAGAGTGCGTGAGCTCGCCCGGGCTGAGGAAGCTGCAGCTAAAGCTGCATCGAAGTCCGCTGCCGCAGAAGACAAAGCTAATACCAAGAGAAGGCGCAGCTCCGAACAGCTCACACGCGGTGGCCAGGCATCTATCCTCTCTCTCGCTGGCATTCGCGGCGCAACGCTTGCCGCAAGCCGCTCGTTCCTGGTCGGTGCTGCCGCCATCACTGTGTTTGCGAAGGCTGTTAAGTCTTTCGCCGACCTGGAAGAAAACATCAATCTCTTCCAGGCCACTACAAGTGCTACCGCCGATCAGATGGAGCGGGTGCGCGATGCCGCCCGCCTACTCGGTGCCGACCTTACGCTCCCAGCTGTTTCCGCAGGAGATGCCGCCGGAGCGATGGTCGAACTTGCGAAGGCAGGCCTCACTGTCGAAGATTCGATTGCAGGCGCACGTGGCGTCCTCGAGCTTGCAACCGCGGCTGCTATCGACAACGCAGCAGCTACGCAGCTTGTCGCGAACGCTCTCAATGCCTTCGGCCTCCAGGGACGCGATGCAATCGCCATCGCAGACACGTTCGCCAACGCCGCAAACGCCGCCCAGGGCTCAATCGCTGATATCGGTACTGCCTTCCAGCAGGCAGCCGCTGCGGGACGTCAGGTTGGTCTGTCCTTCCAGGACACCAGCGTCTTCCTCACCGTTCTGGCAAAGAGCGGTCTGCGTGGTTCAGACGCAGGTACGTCACTACGTACTGCGCTTATTCGGCTCATTAACCCAAGCAAGGAAGCGGCCGCTCAGTTTGAAAAGCTTGGCATCGTCGTTCACGACGCTGCCGGGAATCTACGACCGGATGTCTTTGTCCAGATAGCGGAAGCAACCAACAAACTTACCCCAGCCCAGCGGGATGCCACGATTGCTCTGATCGGCGGTCAGGATGCATTCCGGGCTATTACCATTCTTGGTCGCCAGACCATCGGTCAGTTCATTGCCATGCGCAAAGCCCTACGCGAAGAGGGCACTGCAGCTCAGCTGGCAGAAGCGCGTACGCGAGGTCTACACGGTGCGATTGATGCCCTGGGGTCTGTGCTGGAGACGGTTGGTACTGATCTCGGCGGCAAGGTCGGCCCCGGACTAGCGAACTTCACTCGCGGTGTAGCGGCAGGCGTTACTGCCCTCGGGGAGTCCAATCAGGTGTCGGAAACACTAGGCGACACACTTACGGCTGTTTCCCAGGGATTCAATCTGGTAGGAGAAGCAGCAAAGGGTGTATCGGTAGTTGCGATTCCGCTTGTAAGCACACTGCAGCAAATTATCAGCGCCATTGGGGTAACTGAGATCCTCGCCGGAGTTGCAGCGTACAAGCTTCTTGGCGGAGCTGCGATTCGCCTTGGTGCTGCATTTGGTATCGCGCAGAAAGGTGTTTTTGGTTTTGGCGTCGCACAAAGAGCATCACTTCTTACTACAGCGGGATTGAAAACTGCACTTGCGGGAGCCGCTAGGAGCCTAAATCTCTATCTGATTGCCGCAACTGCTGCCACCGCAGGAATCGTGTTTTTGCTCACGCAGGAAAGTGCTGCGGAGAGAGTCACAAGGCATCTCACAGAGGCTACGAATGCACTTGCTGACGCCAATACTGCTGCGAAAGAAGCGAGCCAAGCTTCCGGGACAGCAACGCATTCCGTCAACGCTGCGAGCCTCGGAATTCTTGAAGCTCAGGCAGCGGCGAATGCTGCGAAGACAGAACTTGCTAATACCAGTGCCGCCAAGGGAACAACCGCTCGCAGAGTGCTTGAACTGCAGTTGGCGGTTGCTCTCGACAATGTTGCTATTGCGCAACAGCGCTATGGCGATGCCATTGCTGAGTCGCGCACGGCCGCAGAAGCAGATATCGCTGCCGGCAGCAGACGTAAAGATGCACTTGCTGGTGAAAAGGAAGCTCTCGTCGATCTCATTGCCCAGAAGCAGACGGAGGCGCGACTTGGGCAAGTGAGGGGGAGAAAGCCAGTTGAAGTTAACCAGTTGCTCCTGGAGCGAACAGCTCGGCAGGGCGTTATTGAAGTTCTGCGTAAGCAGGTGCAGGAAAACAAGAAATCTGAAGATGCTGGAACTCGAGATATGGCCAAGCGTCAGCAGCTCCTTATCAACTTCATCAAAACTCTCAAGACGCTTCCGACGGACACACAAGTAAATATCATCCTGAATTCGAAAAACGTCAATCAGGCTGCAAAGGGGCTGATTGAGAATCTTCGAAAGACTGGGCACGATGGGGCCGCAAAGTATCTCGAAGCATTCCTCGCGGGTACAGACCCACTGGCAAGTCGATTTGGAGTCCAAATCAATGGCACGTTTAAAGGCGTGGCCGATGATCTGCGAGACCATGGTTTCGAAGGCGGCAAAGCCTACGCGGCTGGAATTGCGGCTGGCATTTCTTCCAGGGCTGCAGCGATTGCTGCAGCCCTGTCAGCAGCTACGACAGCTGGTGCAAAAGCATCAAGACGAGAAGATTTTCTCGCAGGGGCCGGAGCTTCCGATTCCGCGTTGCTCGGGGCAGCACGAGACAGATTAGCCGCAGCCAGAACGGGTGTTACCGCAGCACAGAAGGCGGCGACTGGCCATCCAGATCTCGATAGTCCTGAACAAGTCGCGCTTACGGAAGCTATTTCTGAGCGCAGAGCTGCCTTTGAACACGTCAAGGAATTGCGAGCCCAAATTGCCTCTGACGCCAAGCAGAATGCAGCAGATGCCAAGTCGGCAGCAGACGATCTTCAGCAGACCAAGGACGAATCCGGGCAGGCAGTTATCGACTCAATTCTTGAGGGTCGGAAAGCCACGATCCTGCAGAACAAAATCACTGCCGCAGGCCTGACTGCCTGGCTGGGAGACGACCTAAGCGCCAACAGAGCGTGGATTGTCTTTCTCAAAAAGCAAAAAGAGATTATCCTTGACACTCTAAAAAAGATTGGTGCGGGCAAGGCTGTTATCGCTGCGTTCAGAAAACAGATTGCCGCTCTCATTTTTGGAATCAAGAACGAAATTACCAAAATCACACAAGATCAACAGGCTGCGTTGCAGGAGAGAATCACGCAAAGGATTGACCTGAGAATCGAGATTGCAGAAATCAAGGATAACGTTCCCGCTCAGATCAAGCTTCACCGCCAGAAGCTCAAGCGTATCCAAGACGAGCTCGCAAAACTACGCGCACAAAAAAAGAAGAACACGATTGAATATCTGGAGCTGCAACGTGACGAAGCAGCAGAGCAAAAGGCCATTAATGATCTGACCGGGCAGATAAAGAAAACCGCAGAAGCTTCTGCCAAGATGCAGTTTGCATTCCTGCAGACGCAGGCGGGCTTCGCAGCCAACCTGCTCGGAAATCTCATCCCAATGGGCGCCACGGGCGGTCTCCTTGGCGGCACTACCGGGACGGGCGGCAGCGGTACACCAGCTGGTGGTCTACGTCAGGTCGCTGGCGGATTCGAGCAGCCGCGCGGCGCGAGTGGATCTTCAGGGCGTGGGCTTCCAAAGCCAGGAACAACTGGACCCGGTGGGCCAAGTCGTGGTGGACAGGCATCCCAAACGCATCTGCTTCGAGAAATCCTTCGCGTCCTGAACAACATTTACCGTGGTACCGGACACCCAGAAGCTCATCACCGGCGTCGCACTAACGCCTCCGCAATGTCTCTCGACCATCTAGGAACCTAGACATGGCTGACCTCGCTTGCACGTACACGCTCACCACCTCTGGTGGCACCATCATCTTCAATGACGGAGACCTGTATACCACCGACGATCTCTACTGGATATCGCAGATTGAGGGCCTGGATGGTCCGACCTTGCGTGCGCAGGTGGACAATGCTCCCCAAGCTCACGGCGGACTTGTGCACACCTTCTGGAAGGGGCCGCGGCACATCACGATGGAGGGTGCAATCCTCATCCAGTCTGTGCCCTGGGGCGGGAGCTGCCTCGTTGAGCGCAATGAGATGGAGGATGACCTCAGAGTCGCGCTGGAGTCCATCATCCAGACTAACGGCACCCTCTCGTGGACGCCTGCAGGACAGTCTGCGCACTCACTAGCAGTGCGCCATGACGTGCAGTTGCAGTTCACGCCCCAGGAGAACTACATGATTATGGGGTTTGTCTTCGGTCTGGTCTCGGCGTCTGCTGACTGGACCTAAATGGCGATCCAGGTTTACCTCGATGGTACGGAAGTCACCGACTGCGTTCAGTCCGGTTCTGTAAAGCGCACCCTGAATCGTCCAGCTGAGGCTACGGCACGTCTTTACTCGGAGTGTGCAATCGGAAACCCCTGTTCGAAGATGAAAGTTGTCATCGACAGCACCCTGTGGTTTCACGGCTTCGTCATGCAGATTTCAACAGAGGCCGGCGAGGATGGGACGCTCATTTCTGAATATACCGCCCTCGACCCGATGTTTTTATGGCAGTACCGTCCAGCGCGCGATGGACTTGACTCAGGTGATCCTGGTGATTTCTCTAATCCCACCTTCTTTACTCGGGTGGGAACTGGTCCAGAGATCATGCAAGAAATCCTTGAGCAGTCCGAGGATACCTCGCAGGGCCCTGATGATGCTGAAGGACCGCTCTTTATCGACCTGGCTGGAGCCACGTACGACGCGGGGACCACAGACCTAAGCGGAGCGCCTACCGACTGGCCTATGAGTATCGCGGAGGTGTTTGAGCTCTTGTCCTCCACGGGCACGCTGGATGCCGTGTTGTCGCCTATCGACGCTGGCGGAAATATGGCTTCGCTTGTCGTCAAAAACGGCGACTACGGAAACGATCTCACAGCCACTGTGGCTTTCGAATACGCGACTGGCGACCACAATGTCAGAGCTGTGCGCATGGTTGAGGATTCCTCGGGCATTTGCAACAAACTTTGGTACTTCCTAGGTCCGCGAGTAAAAGGACCGAGAGATCCCGGTGGAGATCAACACTGGCGCGCCAACGTACAGGGCTTCTCAATCCTGCCGTATCCACCGGGTGGCCAGTCGGTCAACATCGACAACTCGCAGCACATTGAAGCTAATAACCAGCTCGGAGAGCAAATCTACGACTCTCGTCAGAGCTGTGGTGTGCGTATGGAAGTACGAATCTATGATGCGCAGGGTGACGAGAATCCAGCTGTCTATCATGAACTTTACAAGCGCCTATGGCAAATGGAATCATGGCTACGGTCCATCCCCCGCACACTCGTACATATCACCCCGGTTAGAATAAGTCAGTTCGATCAATTACCGCCGGGAGTAACTCCTGTGCAGGTGGGGGACTTCGATATCGGTGACCTCGTCACAGTTACCGCTGGCTCGATTGTGCGTGGTGGATTTACAGGTGCTCAGCGTGTCTATGGCTACACCGTTAGTTGGGACGAGGATGGTGTCGTAGAGCTCGGAGAGCTTCAAACGTCAGCCGACCAAGAAGGCGTGTTGTGAGTCGCGCTCTTTCTGAAGACTCTGAAGGCAAGCGCGCATCCGCGGCTGACTTCGGTATTCGCCAGCTCTTCCGCCGTCCTTTTGAAGTGCTTGGAACAGCGAGTTATGAAATCGAGGTCGATGAACCGATCGTGCCGGTCACCATCCGCGACGATGCTTTCGTCTGGTTCATCCCCGAAGAGCTAGACGACGCTGAGATAGTTGCCGTTGCTGCCGGCACGGTAACCGAGGGCGCCGGCGACCTGGTGGTCAATATTCGACTCGATACCGACTGCGGAGACGGGACGGACATCCTCGACGATCCGCTCACAATTGACGCCGGGGATTGCACCTCCTATCCGAGCGGTAGTCAGCCTGCAGTGGCAGCGAACACCATCGTGCACACCGGCGACCGCTTGCACATCGACGTAGACGACGACGGTGGCTGCATCGGCCTCCAGGTCGTGGTGACGCTGGTGCGCGCGGGCGTGGCGGCGGTCACGCTGCAAGGCAACCACGGAGCTACAGGGCCAACGGGGGCACAAGGAAGTGCCGGAGCGCAGGGCAACACGGGTCCATCGGGTGCGTCTCAAGGGGCCACGGGCGCGACCGGCATTGGTGCTACGGGCGCAACCGGAACGGTCGGCGCTACCGGGTCTCCGGGCGGGGCTACAGGTGCAACCGGTCCAGTCGGTGCAACCGGAGTCGGTGCTACGGGTGCAACTGGGCCAGTTGGTGCAGATGGCTGGGTCGACGCGACCGGCGAGACCTGGACATATGTGAGCGCGACTTCGTTCAAGTTATCTGCTATCAACGCAGTGGCGGAGTACCCGAAGGGCACACGCATCAGGCTCAAGCAAGGCGGCGGCTACAAATACTTCGTCGTCACCGATGCCGTCTTCTCGACCGACACCACGGTCACGATCACAGGCGGCACGGATTACACGCTCGCGAACGCGGCGATCACCGACAACTCCTTCTCCTACATGGCGAGTCCTCAGGGCTACCCCGGTTGGTTCAACTTCACGCCGACCTGGACTTCGACGGGCACTGCGCCAGCGATCGGGAACGCCTCAGTCAACGCGCGGTTCAGTGTTGTGGGGAAGACCGTACACGCCGTTGTGAGCATCAACTTCGGCTCGTCCTCGACGTTCGGGACAGGCGACTGGCGCTTCGCCTTGCCGCCGATGGGAGCACCACTCAACGAGCATGTCGGGAGCGTGTGGGCCGTCGATCAGGGCACGGCTTATCGCACGGCCACCTTGCTCATAGACTCCGGAAACGCGACGTTCCGAATCTTCACGAACGACGCGGCGGCTGCATCGGAATACACAGCCACCAACCCCATGACATGGTCCGGCGCGAACGCCGACCTGCTCCGATTCTCCGGCACCTACGAACTGGTGTAGTTCGTGGCCGACATCCGCCAGAGCACTGGCATCCTCGACGATTTCATCCGCGCAGACGAGGACCCCCTCTCCCACGGCGGGGACTGGTCGAACCCAGACACAGCCTGGACGCAACTGAAGCTCGGCTCGGGGACGATCGACAACGTCGCCCTAAAAGGCACCGGTGCGTACTCGAACTCGTACTGGAATCCGATGGTCATGTCGGGAGACGACGCTGAGGTCTGGGCCTGCACCTTCGGCGGTAACTCTCCGTCGCAAGCCTGGGGCTTCCATCTCTACACGACCTCTAGCGTCGGAGGAAGCGGCACCTCGGACGGCTACTTCTGGCGCATGGAGATCACGACCGGTGGAGGAACGTGCTACCTCTACAAGCTCACTAACAACGCGGCCACGCTCCTCGACACCAACACGGCTAACCCGCCCACAGGTGGGAACTGGATTGGTCTCATACGTCGGGTCGGCACGACAATCGAAGGGTGGGCGGACGGAGAAGACAATGGGGCCACCTGGACTAAGTATGTGACTGCCACTGACGCTACATACACCGGCGACATGTATGGGGGAATCAGCTTGGCTGGAACGCTGGTCGGCTTCTACTGCTTCGGAGCAGGACCGCGAGTTGCGAGGCGCCAGCAGATTTACCGCATCCTGCACGGCACAAACCCAGTGCCCGCCTGAGAACGTAAACTACGTTTGTGGCCAGCGCTAAACCATCTCAACCGCCAACCTTTGACGCATCAGCGCATGAGAAGGTTCTATACGACGAGATACGCAAGGCCGATGGTTCTGGCTATCAGGTTTTTCAAGACAAGGCACTTGCTCTTTGGAAGCGTTGGGTTGGTGGCGAGGGTGAGTTTGATGGCAAGGGATTGCGCGATGTTGTGCTTTCAAACGCAACTTACCTCGATCAGGTAAAGGCCGGTGTCGATGCTCTCGACGACAGAGAGGCAACTCACCATGCAGCGCAGGCACAGCGGCTTACGGCTCTGGAGGATGCCGTAGCCAACCCCCCTTTTCCGGGGTAGGCAAGGGCATCTGGCTGAACGAGGAGTTAGCCAACGGCTACTTCTCGTCGCCGACTGAGTTCGTTAACAAAGCTGTAGCCAAAGGCTACAAGTGGGTGGCGTATCAATGGAACGACGTAAATTTAGGCCCACAACAGCAGGCTCTCGCATCCGCTACCCGGCAAGCCTGCGCAGGAAAACTGATTTTCACCGTGTGGCTTACGCGTCCCTTCGACGCCGCCTACGCGCGGCAAGCCGCCGTCGAGACACAGGCCCAGGGCATTATCCTCGAGGGCGAGATTCCCTCTGAAGAAAAAGAAGCCTTCACGGGCATCATCAAGCCGAAGCCCGATGCCGTGAACTGGCCTGAGGTCATCTTCCAGTTGTCGGACTTAAACATCCCCAAAGCCGTTGTCTCGAACTTCGCGCCGTTCGTGCATTGGGACGGGCAGCCGTGGCCCGAGAAGGCGAAGCCACTGGTAGACGCTGGGTGGGCGTACATCTCAGAATGCTTCATTACAGAATCCCCCAACTCCACGCCGGCGCGCACAGACTTCTTCGCAACAATGGCGCTCGGCTGGCCGTCAACGCAACCGATGATTGAAGCCTGGCATATACCTGACTACGGCAACTTGTCTCAATTTCGTAACGTGAGTCACTGGGACAGTGGGAACATTTTGTAATGATTCCTCTTAAGCGACCAATGATGGCTGGCGTGACTGTTGGCAAAGACGTGCAGATTGCAAAGTACGGCATCGGGCGCTACGAGTCAGGCAACTTGCTACCCAAGCCTTCCGGCGGGTACACCCAGACCTTCGGGAAGGCGATGGAGGAAGCCGTTCGCCTAATCCAAAAACGCGAGAATCTCCAGGTCACCGGGAACATCGGTGATGGGATGTGGGCGGTCATCTGGCCGCTGCTCGATGCCTACCGGCGCTGGCAATATAAGAACTGGGAGATACCGAAGACATTCGAAGAGAAGGCGTGGGAGCGTTTGATTGCGACGATGATTGAGCTTGACGCGCACACTGCGGGCTACTCGCTCGGCTCGGGCCACGGCATTTTGCTTTCCGAGTTTAACGTCTACGGGAAGTCAGATTGCTCAAGCTCGACGTCCAAGGTGCTGTATGAGGCTGGATTGTTCGAGGGGCGAGAGTACGCGATTGTGTCTGGGCAGTACCACGAGTGGGGGTCCCCAGGCGTGGGCAAGCTTTTCACGGTCTACTGCAATTACGAACATGTCTGGACACGTCTCCACTCCTCGAAGTGGTGGAGATTCGATACATCCCCGCATGGCGACGGTGGTCGCGGGCCGCATTTGCGGTACCTGCCGCGTTTCACATCAGGGTTCGAGGCTCGGCACTTTCCCGGCATGTGAGGCCTCTTTGGAATAAACCCTGGATGCGCAACGTCCAACTACAATGGATGTAAGCAACCAAGGAGTTATTTCATGGGTGGAATCTACAAAGAGCGTAAAGCAGTAGTTGTGTTCTGGGACAAGGGCGAGTACGAAGGGCCGGTTCATCTTGCAACGAGCAACCTGGCCGATCTCTCTGACATCTCGGGCACAAATCTCGACTCCAACCAGGGCTACGCAGCACTGACGTATCCGCTGGACTACGTGGGCGGAACGCATGTTGTGGTCTCAGGTGGAGAGGAAGTTCTGGACGAGTTCGATATCGACGTTTAGTCGATCATGTTCAAGGAACAGTTTCTCCGCGCCAACGCGGACATTCTTGAACGCTGGTTAAGACATCTAGCAGACAAACTACACCAGCTCATACCGGGCTCACCCATCCTGGGCAGTCTTCTATTCTTCACACAAGGAGAAATTCACATGGCGTCAATTGAAGTTCTTGATACCGCCGGCTCACTCAATGCGAGTGTGTCGTTCCTCGATGCCCACGGGCATCCGACAACCGCCGATGATGTGCCTGCATGGTCGTCTGACAATGAGGCCGCAGCTAGCGTCCTTGCTGCCGATGACGGTCTCTCTGCAGTGGTGTCAATCTTGGCACCCGGTGCTGCAATCATCTCGGTAAGCACCACCAACACGGACGGCTCGACAGCCAGCGCGCAAGGTACAGTTACGGTCATGCCTGGTGACGCTTTCATCGGAGAAGTCTCGTTTGAGGCAGCCGCCTAAGCAATTGCTCGCAGACGTCATCATCGGAGGCGGCATCATCGGCTTACTGCTGGTGGTGTTGCTCGTGATCATTATCTTCCGCGCGTTGTGAATCGCCTGTAGCGGGCGTATACTTCACTGCGGTAGCTACCAAACAGAAGGAGGAGACATTGGGTCTCTATCTTAAGGCGCTGACTGCCGTTGTGGTGTCAGCTATTGGGGCGTTGACCGTAGCGCTCGGTACGGGTGCGACTGACTTCGGGGACATCTCTACGCAGAACTGGCTTGTTGCTGCGGGTGTTGTCTTCGGTTCAGGAGGCATGGTTTGGCTTACCGAGAACGGTCCCGCGGCCCCTGCAATTAAGGCGGTCATGGCATTCCTGAGCGCGGGCATTGCCTCGCTCGTGATTGCTCTCGACGACGACGTTCTCACGCGGGCTGAGCAACTGACAGCCCTCGGAGCCGCCATCGTCGCGACCGGGTTCGTGTACCAGATTCGCAATAAGTAAGTAGAACGACAAAAAGCGGGGAGAGCCTAAAAAGCTCTCCCCGCTTTGTTTCTGATAATCCGGATTGATATTCGGATACAGAGGGAATCACCCCCTCACTTCATTTCTCCTCCGCAAGAAACGCACTTGCCCTTGCGTGAAGACTTGTGCGCACAGCTCCTACACGTGCGCTGGCGGTACTTGTCTGCGTAGAGCGCGTTACGTAGGTCCTTCTCTTTCCGTGCTTTGTCATGCTTCGACATATAGTGTGCGAGGCCTTTCACCCGCATGGCTTTTCTAGGGTCCCGGACAACCCCACCCATCACCGAATCGGGCTAGGTGACCTCGTGCCGCCGCGTACTGGTCTCGAGGTGTAGGTGGATTACTGTCACTCCATGGTGCTGCGTCGAAGTAGGCAGCGTCGTTATCGTATTCCACCCTGGAGATTCCGAAGGCAGAGACGAACCGGTAATTGTGGTGATTCCAGTTTCCCGGTCGCTGACCGTAGCCAGTCTCACACGCTCCGAGCGCTTGCCAGTTCGCTGGCAACCACTTCTGCCACTCATACTCATGTGACCAGCGTTCGTACGCCATCCGCGCAGCATGCGCCTTCGAGCGTCTGACCTTGGCAAGGTAGCGGGGGCAGCTCGCCTCTCCTGGCGATTCCTGCGTCACACGGGACACTGCCCCCACTTTTGAGCGCCAGTAGTTCAGGCGCGAGGTGTAGAAACGTAGTCCTGCTTTGGCTGAACAATGTTCGGGGGCAGTCACGCGGTCTGCCGTATGACTCGCGCTCGCCTCACTGGACGAAGAGGTCGCAACCTCCGCCACCCCCGAAGCTGTTGAAAATCCTGTGATGACTGATAGTACAAGAACAATTGCAACTACAAACAGAACAAGGGATCTAACTCTGATGAGTTCGTCCTCCTTCTGAGCTTCGCCCCGCTTCGGCGAGGCCTGGGCACGGAGAAGGACCAAAAGCCTTCCCCTGGCTGTTGAGTAGAACTACAGCTTATTACATAGAGGGGTCTAAACCAAAACCCATCTAGGTTCCTAGAGAACCCTCCGCTTACCTACGCATCGGACGTACTTTTAAGCCATAGCATTCTCGCGATATACACAATGGCGTCTCCGAGCTCTTCGCCAGTCTCAGCTAGTAGGTCGTCTTCACTGTACTCACCCCAGTTTTTATCTCCCCATCGCAAATGTCCCATGATGTGTCGGCCACGCGCAACCGCAATGAGTTCCTCGGGATACTCTTGCAACCAAGAGACGAGGTAATCAACTGCCGCTTGGGAGAACTCGTCGTAGCGCTTTAGCTTGGCATCAAGAATGATGTGGTCGAGCTCGTTCACTTCACTTTGAGCAAGCTGCGACGCAGAAGCTCGTGGTAGAGCCATGCATTTATGCGTACGTCAGACATAACACGATCCCGCATCAGTGTGACCCCCTCGGGGATACCGTCGTATGCTCGTTCCCAGTCGTACTCGGAAAGTGAGAACTTCTTTTCCGGGCAGTTCCATCTGGCAGCCAAGTTCTCAAGTGAGCGGGAGAACCCAGACATTTTGGGTTGGTCTAGATAAGTGTCTACCATTCGCTTTGGTTCTAGCAGTGCAAGCCCAAGAGATGTGTAGAGACCATCGAGGATTTTGCGATCATGGCGTCTGATGTTGTGGCCGATGACGTAATCAGCCTTGCCCCACTCACTGCGGAACTCTTCGCAGGCTGATTTATTCTGTGGTGGATCTTTCCGATTAAGAACCCAACCCCTTGGATGATCCTCATCGAGGAAGAGAGACCCAATCGCAGTTACTTTTGGGAAGGTATAGTCCCCTCCACCATACGTGCCGGGTTTGTTTTCAATGTCGAAGACGAGACCGCGAAGCGGTCTAACTGTCCGCCACTCCACCCGCTATCTCCTTCGGCTGGACGATATCCTTCACGATTTCGGAGATAAGGCTAGAATATTTTGCTTCTACTTCGCGGAGTTCTCCAGAGCCAATGGCTTCTACGTAATCGTTCCACGCTCCGGAAAGGAGTTCGTTCAGAACATCTTCACGTCTGTTCTGAATCTCAGTATCTAGGTCTCTAGTGATCTGCCTTCGAATACGATTCCAGACTAAGTCTGTCTCATCTTTCATTCGGTACCTAGCCACTCAGCAACTCCTTTCCTCGAGCTTCACGTTTAGCCATGCGAGCAAGACCTTTTCGTCGGCGTTTCTGCAGCAAGATTCGATTGTATTCGGATCCGGAGAGGTTGTAGTACCGATTCATGTTGGCTTCGTTCTTGTTCTTACGATACTCCTCATCATTGGCATATCGGGAGTGTGCTTGCTCTCTTTGCTTCACTGCACAACGCCACCTCTCTCCGCCCGCGCGATACATGGACTCTTGATGGCAAGGACACAATGGTCGTACTTCAGCCAAGTCGAGACCATACTCTCACAATCGGACGAACTCTGCTGCTTAATCCCCTCCGAGCAGGGAAACTACGATAGCCGGCGGACATCCGCGGTCAACAAGCGCCTGAGCCTTGTGCACGATATCCGGAGTCTCAACGAGAGCGAGGGCCTGGTCCGGCTGAAGACCTAGTGCGACAAGCGCGTCAAACCTCCATCGAGTTACCTTCTCAAACTCATCCGGATCCTTCGTAGGCTTCTTTGCTTTAGTGGCGGCCATACTTGAAGATTAGAGAGCGCTCAGGTCATTTGGCGCTTGAACCAATCGGCCGCAGCGACGGTGCCGAGCTTCTCCATGAGGTAGGCAACGGTATCCGGCCGCTTGTTGAGAAGGTGGGTGGCGAGCGCATGCAGAGTAGCCTCGTCGTGGGCTTCTACGCGCCCGTGACAGCCTCGGACACCATCCCCGCACAACATCACCAGATTCGGCTCCACGTCGTCAGCGCGCTTGAGGATGTGATGGAGAGATAGCGAATCGGTGGACCCGCATAGAGCACAATCTCTCCAGCGACCGTGGAGCTCACGGAATACGTGCTTATCACGAACACGACGTTCCGGCTTCTGGTCAGGCTGAACCAAGCGGAATACCCTTGAAGTCGTCAGAGAGTCGCTCGTAGTAATACAACCCTTCATCATGCTGGCAGTAGACCACTTCGTCTGCGGCTCGCTCGTGGGAGAGAAGGGCTCCACACGCAGAAGGAGACGAGACCTCCATGCGCATACCCCCTCTGTCAGTGGCAAGTTCCAGTGACATGCGCAGCTTCTCGGGGAGTTTGCGCGTTGTCTCCCAGTTCTGGGCGAAGCCATCGAACGGTCCACCGATTAGACGCACAGGAACAATCACTGCGCCTCTCGCCACATCGCCGCCATCACGAGCCCCACCACGCTCGCCACGCCTTACGCATATGAATGCGGTGCATATTCTGACTGGCAGTGACAGCCTCGAGGTGGTCAGGGTTTACACATGAAGGCACACTGCAGAGATGATCGAGTTGCAGCCCCGCCGGTACTGGCCCAACGAAGTGTTCGTACATCACGCGGTGAGCTACGATGGATGTACTACCTGCGGATCCTGCGGATCTGTGCCGATGCGTAGTAACCTGGCCGTAGCCTCCACGGTTCTTTGTACCCGTGAAGATCCAGCAGCCGGCGTCGTCAACCACCACCTTGTTCGCCACGCGGTCGACGAGCACTAGTGGTGAGCATGCGTCGCAATACCAACCGCCGATGAGCTTCGGACCTTTGCATCGTCTACAAGGTGAGGGACGAGCAGCTCGTCTACTGGATGAGACCGCCTTAGCCGCGCGACACCGTTCGCAGCGGCAGCCCTTCCAATACGCCGTCTGCCCCGTGTTCTCAGGATAGGAGCACGTCATTGTGCTTCTTTCCATAGCTGCGCGAATTGCTCAGGCGTCATGACGACCCGGTACTCCCCGCCGCGGAGCCGGATGAAGGTGGCGGCGAAGGTGGGGTCAGGGCTAACTGGATTCCCCTGTGCGTGCCAGGAGTTGTATGCGGCTGTTTCGCGCTGCAATTCACACTCCAACGGCTTCTCCCGCACCGCCCTGAGCGCGTCCTTCCAGTCGGCCACCTGGATAACCGTGTCCGGCACGCCAGTGATGTCGCCCATGTCATCCTTGCGCCCAGCCCCGAGCGCCCGTCGTGCCGGCACGCCCAGCAGATCGCGCAGGAGGCCCTGGACCTCGAGCTCGGCGCGATCACCCTTCCTTTTGGCTGACCCCGTTACTAGACGGCCCGCCTGATAGAGCGCTGAGACACTACAACTCTCTGCCCGTCCTGGAACTCAATGAGAATCGACCTTAACCGCGACCCTGTAGATAGGACGCGGCAGCGTTTACCGAAAAGCTTCTCGCGCTCCGGCGTGTTCTTCCAAGCGAATACGTAATCCCAAGTTGCTTCCTGCGTCATCTACCGAGTATATGTGAGGGCCTTCCAGGCGCTGGCTATGCCAACGCCAATGAGCGCAACGGACGCTGCTGCCGTAGCAATCAGAATCTTCGTTGTCATGGTTGCTTCTCCAGAATACTCCGATAGAGACTGAGCCACACGTGCCTATCGAAATTAGGAATGTTGGTGGGCGCACGGTCGTCACGGTGCATCTCGAGTAGCGCGTCAGAGGGCAGGCCGTACTCGTCTTCGTACTCAGCTACACGCACTTGAATGTCCTCGAGCGTGTAGCTACCGTTAGTGCCAAGCGGTTGCCAACGGAAGTCGGGCTTCACTTGCTCCTCGACTTCGGCCATAGCGAGCTCCACTTCGAGAATGCAATCTGGACACCAATAGTCATTGATGGCGGCTTCATTCTCAAGACAACGTTCGCATAGACCAGTCATAATTTAAATTCTAGTCACAACTAGTGGTTATTCCGCATAGCAACTAGCTGTTCTCCTACTTCAATCGTGACGCCCAGAGCCTCTGCGAGCGCCTCGCCTGCGTTCTCTCCGTGGGCGAGAATGGCACCGTCGATGATTTCCTCAGCACGTGTGCGTCCCAAATCTGTGAGCCTAAAGACCGGTTCTCCATCGCGTTCTCCTACGATTTCGGCCTCACCAAGAGCGACAGCCTCATAGGCAGCGGTGCGTGTCTCGTACTCAAAATCCTCGTGCACGTCATATCCTTTCTTTGAGTATTAGTCCGACTTCTTCCCCCACTTTGGTCACAACAGCGTTTCCGATCATACGTAGTTGTTGCGTGCGGTTCTCTTCATCAGTCCAGCCTGGCGGCAAGCCCATCATCCATGCGCTGAAAGCTGGATTCAATCGTCCTCTATCGTCAGTTGGTCTTGGAGGTTCTCTTCCGATGACAGTGGCCCATCGCTCGATGGCTGCTCTATAACGTCCCCAGTCAACTCCCGTGCTATCTCGGTCAGCGGAAGCGAGTTTCGTTTCCGCTGCGACGGGCCGCCCGAATTCCGCGCGTCGTTCACGGTTGGAGTGGGGAGCAGTTTCTCCCTCACCACCGCGTCCGTCAATGACGTTCCCGGATGTGCCTTCGATCCCGGGAGTTTCCGTGATCCTGACGAATGTGCGTCCCCCGCTGTCGGCGTCGGCAGCAAGTGCTTGAGGTCGCGCAAGGCCGAACCGCCCGTCCCCTTCTTCTGGCGTTCCTTCCTCGTCTCCCCCTCTGGCCCTGTCGAGTCGTTCGCTCCCGGTGTCGGGAGAAGTTGTACTGCCATCCCTAGAGTCAGCCCGAACCCGTTCCCGTTTCTTCCCTTCGCTAATTCTCGCCCCCGTCTCGCCAGAAACTTCTCCGGATTGTGGCCATCGTTGTGAGTCACACTCGGTGTTGGCAGCAACGATGAAGATACGTTCCCTTTTATGAGGGGCGCCGACGTCGGAAGCTCGTAGGCGAAAGTAAGATCCCACATACCCTGCTTCGGCCAGATCAGCGATGACTGTTCCGAGAGCAGATTCTCCTGGGCGGGCACCCATCTTGGTTCCAAGTCCTGGGACGTTTTCGATAAGGACGTATCTGGGACGAAGCGCGCGAATGGCGTCTCGCATACAGAACCAGAGTCCTGAGCGTTTCCCAGCGAGTCCTGCTCCGGCGCCTGCTTGCGAGAGGTCTTGGCACGCTTCACGGGAAGCCCCCCGCGATCACGTCTACGCGCGGAACCTCCTCCAACCCCACCCCCTCAGAGAACATACGCACATCCTCATAGATAGGTAGATGGGGACGGTGGCGCGCAATCACTCGTCGGCAGGCAGCATCGGATTCACACGCCCATGCCACCTCAAGGCCAGCAGCCTCAAGGCCCAGGTCGAAACCCATGCAGCCAGTGAAGAGGCTACCTACTTTCACTTGGGAGCAGGGACCCGCACGATGTCGTAGCCGATTAGGGTGGCGTTGTATTCAGCTGCATCGAGTGCGATACGAAGTTGGTCGTAGCCATCCCTTCCGCCACCTCCACGATAATCACAAACACCAGCAGAGGCCCAGTCGGGTACGCCTTCCTCATCGAATTCGACAGTCTCAAGCACCTCTCCGGTGGTTTCGAAAGCGATTGCGGAGCTACCAATGCGGAGATACACAGTGGGTGTTCCTGTTGCTGTTTTCATAACACTCCTCTCAATCAGACCTTATCCGGCCAGAACGTGGTGTGGCAGCGGGGACAGGTCACAAGTTCATCTTCTACGGCTGGCGTTATTTCCTTCGGTGGTCGCAAGCGGTCGCGCATCTCCTGCTTGGTGAGATGTTCAGATGCCGCAATCTCAAGCCATCTCTCCTGTTCTAACGGGGACTGGGATGCTACCTCGGCGTGGATGCTGAACGAGACATCAGCGCGTCTTCGGCCTGGTGGCACGCGCTTAGCCACCGACGCCATATTGGCGAGCGACTGCGGTGACAGGCCTACGCGCTCTGCTGCCTGACTGTACTTTTCTCCAAATTTGTGCTCACCAAAAAGGAGCCAGTCCCCGATCAACCAAGAGTTCGCACGATGCAGGGCTCCGAAAAGAGCGCCGATGTTTTCGTATTGCTCATATGAGATGCTGTCTGGCAAGAACAGACCGTTGTCTATAACGGCTCCTGCTTGCTCAAGCGCGTCCAGAAGAGAGAGTGTATTAGTTGCGCTGAGAACGGGTGCCTCTGTCATGTTCGACTCATTCTGATTGCCACCATACGTCTTGCCGCACAAGCACGGCATCGTTTTCCAGCTGTCGCTACATACCGTACGACACCGCAATCCGGGCAAGTAACTTCTCTTCGTCTCTGTTCCGTCAGGTTTCGAGTGTGCTCGGCGCGGCACTTCCGACAAAAACGCCAGCCATTAAAGCGGTAAGTGTTCTCTTCATCGAAGGCGTGTCCAGCAGGGCATGTGCTGTCGTCATAACTTGTCCTTGCCCTGCCTTTCTCCTGCGCATCTTGAACATTTTCGGACGGCGTTCCGAGAAAGAGATGCAATGGATTGCAACAAGGCGGGTTATCGCAGTGATGGCAGACGTGCAGCCCTTCAGGAGTGGGGCCGTAGAACAACTGCCACGTCCAGCGGTGAGCCGTCGTGCGACGCGCCCATCCATAACCACGTGGACTGATGTTGCCTTGCCACAACCAGCAATCATCAGGCTCACCGATCTCAACACGAGCAAGCCAATACCTGGCGTCGACGGCTCCAACCTCTTCCAGCGCCGCGAGAAGCTCAACTGCGACCGTGTTCTTAGCGGGGACTGCCACTTCCATGTAGCTCCTTCACCTTTGTTCTCTTGATTCCGAAATCGCGCGCTTTAATCTTTGCCATACGTCCATCGGGATGGTGAAAGACAATTCCCTCCCAGTTAGTACCAGAGAGAAACTCGCTGAGTCCTTCGAAGCTGCGGTCGAGACCTCCGGCGCCCTCGCAGAAGTCGTGACGGACAAGTACGTGCTGCTCAAACTGCTCTGGGTTTCCTTGTACTTTCGGGCCGACGAGCTCGTAGGTTCCTTCTTCGAGTTCATCAGTGCGACGAGCGAGCGCGTCACGATACCACTTGTCCTCGGGTCCTTGACCAACCGGGACCCAACCAACAATCTTCCCGGTCTTCATGTCATCATCGACCTGGATGAATCCTTCGGGCGGAGTCTTCCCGCCGCGAAGCTCAAGCCGCTTGTAGACATCACCGCTGGCATCCACGAGGACGGCTGTGCCATCGTACTTGCGCAGCGCGTTGCCCTCTCCCTCGAACACCCACTCGCATCCTGGGGTGACATTGTCGAGCACCCGAGAAGGGTCGCCGTCCCAGTCGCGTTCGAACACAGTCGGAATCTTCTTCATCGTCTCCGTCCCTTTTTTCCCTTACGTATTTTGGGCTTCTGCACGCTGCCACCGCGCGTTGCCATCAGTTTCTGCTTGTTCTCCCCGGATCTTCGTGGCATCGCTCATCCGATCTTGAGGCGCTGTGTCGTCTCTACAGAGACGGGCTGCGGTTGCCAACTTCTCAATGGGACCGCCACCAGTGTCCCCCCAGGAGAGTCAGATACTCCATTCACAGCAGCACGCATTGCACCCTTCGGACTTGTTGCCATCACGGTGTTCTCAAACTCAATCCAACTATTACCGTCGAGGAATAGCACCTTGTACTTCGTCTGTCCCATTCTTCCTCCTGTCTAGGTTCCTAGGTTCTCACGCTGGCGGTACCTGGAGTATATCTCTTTCTTGCATCTAGCGCACGTCCACTTGCCATCTACAAGCATTGCGTAGCTGCGCCCGATGAGATGCTGATGGGGCTGCCAGTTGGCATTCCATTTATCCTGAAGGCAGGAGTGAGCGCAGTAGATAGGAATGTAGCTCGGATGCTCGTTCTCTACGCGCAGGGCGTAAATCCTTCCTCCGGAGTGGGCGGTGGCAGACCAGCCCACAGCGCCCACTCCGGTAGTTGAGGCTTGAGTGTGTCGGGCTCAAATTTCACGCAAGTGGTGACGGCGGAGTTGGTGGTGGTGGCGGCGGGATAAGACCCGAATACGTCCCCGGATACGTCGGGAGAACAAACCCACCCGGAGACACCGCCGCGCCAGCAGCGCCCGTTGCCCCCGTGAGTCCGTACCTCGTTTCCTCTTTTGTCTTCGGGTCGCTCAGAGTGACAGGCACACCATAGGCCTCTTCAAGCGCGTCGCGCAGACGAATGGTGGCGCGCGTCTGCGCTGAGCGAATGTTCAGATTCTTCGGGTACGCGATTTCTGCACGGTAGCCGTGCTCACAGACGAGAACATCTCCCCATAGGTAGACCTCTCCTGATAGTGGCTGGCTTATGTTGTGCGGGGTGGAATGCTCTGGCTTCCAGGCATAAATCCCGCATCCGCACGCACCCTTAGGAACATCGTGGTCGGCGAAGACGTTGTCTCCACACCTGGCAATGAGAGCCTGACGGTGCGGCCAAGGGCAGCCGTTGAATGACGACAGCGTCGGCTCCTCGCCGTCCATGTAGATGTGGTACTCCCTGATTCCCACGATTGGCTCTATTGCAAGACCAAGGTCTTTGACTTCTCTGGGTCCCTCCATGTACATACCTGGAGAGCCGGCCATCGAAAGCGTCTTTGCGCTAGCCGCGAAACTGACGCCCGTATTGCCGATAGATGGGTTGGTCTTCTTGCGTCGCTTCCAGTACCAATGATTGATAGCCATCTACGCCGGAACTTTCTCGGGCACCTCCGAGGGTGTCTCGACGGGGGCTGGCGCTTCCTTCGGAACAGGGCTCTCAATCGGCTCTATCCGAATCTTCTCCCTCGGGCTTCCGACGGCGCTGGCGACCGGTCTGTAACGCCAGTACTCCATCGGGTCCTCAACTGACATCGTCGCGACCACACAGCCGCAACCATTCCTTACTTCCACTACACCCACGTCTAGCTCCTTTCAGTTAGCTGTACGACCTCTTCTATCAAACTCTTCATCTGCCCACCACCATCGGTAGGAGATGTTTCGACTTCGGCCTGCCGGCTGCGACCCACTCATCACGGAGTAGTGAATACTCAGCCTTGGACATCATGTTCGTGGGGTCACCATGACCTTCCTGTTGTGGGAATGACCGCTCTTCTCGGGGGTCACGTATCTGACGTGCAAAATTCCACACGTGAAACCACTCGGGCGCTACGACTCCGCGCTTGCCCTCCTCGAGTTGCGTGGGAGCAGCAGCCCCACGCTTGAGCGAGAGAATAATCTGGCGCAGGTCGCTCACCTGAGGCTTGAAGCGTCCGCCTGGTAGCGGGTTACGAGACATCTCTACGACCGCCTGGGTAGCGAGCTCCGCGTCGTAGTCGTAGAGCATCCGGCACCACAGCGTTCTTCCTTGCGGCCCGAAGTCGCAAGACCATCCGGACTCCACCATGCGCGTCACTTCCTGGGCCGCTCGCTCATCCATGCGAGTCGCCGAGAAGCTTGCGTGCTTCCATACATGTCGGGTCCCCGCAGTCCTCAAAGTTACGGTCACTCAGCCCGAGCTCAATCGCTTTGCCATGATTACTCCGAGCGCACATGTTCAGCACCTCGCGATAAGTCTGCAACTGCTCTTTGAGTTCGCGGTTCTCTTCCATCAGAGCGTCCATCTCTCCCTGAACAATTGCGCGCACCATCTCAACAGCCTTAGTAATCTCTTCTGGCGGAACTGGAGGCATGCTCACTTGGATGCAACTTTCACCAGGGTGTCGGAAGTCAATTGCTCACGGCCTTCCCACCAGAAGTCAATGATGCGAGTGGCCTTGCCTTTCGAGCCCTCCGTCACGCCCCAACGACCACGTACGTAAACGATGGTGTTTCGTGGCGCCCTGCCCAGGGGCACCCATGAGTTGCTCTTAGTCACGCTGCTCCCTTCTGCGCTCGTTCAATCATCTCTCGTAGCGCTAGTAAATCCACCAACCCACATGCCGATGATGAAGCGAAGGCTCCTTAATCCAAGGCGTGGCCGAGTCCACAGCTGGATTAGAGTTACACGCCAGAGGTCACGCGTGACTTTATCCACGTTGCTCCCTTCTCCGAATCTCTAGCTCGTCTTCGATTGCGCGCTCGTATTCCCTTCTCGACATCTTCGCACCTGCTCTCGCCATCACCAAATCCTGTGCGATGAAGGTCATGTGCTGCGGCACACCACGCTTGCATGCCATAACCCCGGCAACGACGACTGTGGAGTAATCGAAGCCCGACTCGAGAAGGTCCTTCGCATGACGCCCCATCATCCCTCTGAACCTTCCCGCCAGGGGTATGCCTTGCTCTGCGAAGATCACTGTAATCGCAGCTACTACGTCACCAGCGTTGTACGCAGTGATTTCTCCCGACTTCCTAGTTACTCCTTCATCACGAAGGTCAAGTTCATCGTTCACCTTTGCCCCTTTCTTTTATACTGCGGGACGGGAGAGCTGAGCGGAGGCGCACTCCCCCCGGGAAACGGGAAGAGTGCACACTCTGCGGTCCGGTGTCGCAATCGCATCAACGCAGCCTTGCGGCCGAAGGCTCTGTCTCGTCCAGGTCTGTCATTACCGAGCTACCGCCACGATCACGGTTTCTTGCCTTCGCTCCCATACAGGACGGGTTTCTTTGGTCTGGAGGGGTGGTGAAAACTTCCACGTGTAACCGACGCAACGCTGGCCCGTATGAGCCAAGCGCTACCTACCGACCGTTTGGTAGCTTACGGCCGACAAACTTGATAAGGTGTGTTCGTCATTGTCGGAGATGACACCTTATCAGAGAGCGGCTCCGCGTTTCAAGGGGGCCGCTTTTCTGTTTCTAGGAACCTAGAAGCTCGCGCCAGCTTGATTAGGCAGCTGTCACAGACAGCCTTCTTGCGCAGCACACCCACTGTGCTGCCAGGGTCATGCCAGATTTCGCAAACCTCGCATTTGAAGATCACCCTGGATTGACCGTTGCTGATGTAGACGAAGCTCAGATCCTTCTTCTTGTTCCATTCGCGCAGGACGTCAACCACATCCTTGGGCCAGTCGGCCCAGGTTCTGATCCCGCTTGGCGGACGAACGACCAGAGTTCTCATCTGTTGGCAACATAGAGAGCAGTAGCCGCCGCGCCGTTGGCTCTACGAGCAAGCTCGCTTGTGTTATCGAGGGTCTCTTCGATTCGATCGAGGCGGCGTATGATATCTGCGAAGAGGAAGAGGATCTGACAACCAGAACATTCTCTAACGGTGGGCTTGATGCCCTTGTACTGTGGGTGGCGCGGGCACTTCATGAGTTCCTCTTCTCAGTCGGAGCGTTTATCTCCACCCCGATGACGTGGCCCCGTTCGTCGTAGTCGAGCAACACGCCGTGTTTGAGCATTTCGGTTGACGCCACTTCGACTGGTCGTGCGCCCTGCTCTTCATGGCCCAGACGCACGTAGACGCCAGCCTCACACTGCCCGAGATACACGACGGAGCCATCGACTGTAATTTTCATTTCTTCCTCCGCTTCTTCGGAATAGCCATCTTCATCGAGAAGAGCTTTGAGCGTGGTGTTCCTCTCCCGCGCATGTCCTTGCGGCTCCACGTGTGCACCTCTTGGTCAGTGGCTTCGAGGTACGCCTTTCTCTCGAGGATGACATCCCCAGCTGTTGGCTTTGGTGGTCGCTTCCACCAAGGTCTGTTGCTCATTGCGGAACCCCTTCGAAGCACTCACAGAATTCAGTAAGGCTGTCTCGGAGCCGTTGTGCCTGTCGTGGCGTGAGGATGATTGTCGCGCTACCTTCCGAGCGTCCATATGTGCTCGCATGTTCGTGGACACTCAGGCGTAGGAACGGATCAGTCGGTGCGCCGTCCGGCTCATCTTGAACGTCAGCTTCAGGATTGTCACGCCAGAAGCGTACGTGAGGTGGGATGATCGCCAGATCGACTGCTCCACCACGCGAGTCGTGAAGCTCGGGAAGGACATGTGACCCCTGGTACACCAAAGGGGCGTCCAGGTCGTCCTGGGATGGCTCGCCGTCGCGGATGACACCGGCCTTGATCCCATCGGATTCAAGTCCTGCCATCCACTGGCGTTCGTCCTCGATGCTAAAGGTAGATGCCCAAATACTCATTTCAGATCTCCTTTCTCTAGGAACCTAGATGCCCCGGCTTCACCGGTCGGCAGATTTCAGTTAGACCGGAGCATCCAGCTTTTAGGACTCAGAATCCAGCTTCAGCCTTGCGGGGAGCGCCGGGGCAGTTGAGGTGGGATGTCCACTGTGCGCCGATGCGCGTCCAGTACGTCTGACCACAGTCGTCACACCGTTCTGGCATGACCGCAGAATAGTGCGCGATTCCGCGCGGCTTCGGCTCATAGGTGTTGGTGCTGTCCTTCTCACCAATCTCTCTGACGAGACGCTGTGCATGTGTCTCCGCGTTGTCGGAGTGGTCGAACACAATCTTGAGGTTTGACAGTTTCTACCTCCTTCGGCTAGGGCTTACCTACAATTTGGGGCGCCGGGTAGCGGGGAGAGGAGGGGATACGCTACCCGGCGCAGAAGCGAGCCCCGGAGTCGAACCAGGAAGCGACCAGTACCGACCGAGGGGAACCGGCCCCTTCTCGGTTTTCCTTTTCGCGCTCGCACGTTTTATTTCTTGGGGAATGGCTCAGACCACGTATGCCCACGGACGCACTCGAAGTTGACTGTCTGTGGTCCTAGCCCAACCCACTCTATTGCGCCCGACCTCGTGAAAGAACCTACTGCCTCTCCATTTTCAATAGTAAGAGCCCAGAGCTCCGCCCCACAACGACACGTGCGTCTACGAAGGCTGTTGATGATCCTTCTCTGTGGGTTTTTGCACTTCACTTTGGGGGGCGCCACCGCAGCATCCTTCCTTAAAAAAGCAGCGTCGGCACTGCAGCGATTGATGGATCCACTGCAGTGCCGCGCCGCAACGAGGACAGATTTCTATCTAGGTTCCTAGACGGTGTCTTTCGACATCGCGGTCTGTGAGCCGTAGCTCGATGACGTTGTCAGGAAGTGGTGCTGCCATCCCCACTTGTCGAGAACATAGTTCGAGAACTGCTGATGCGTCAGTTCGAACTCGTCGTCGAGTGATGCTTCGAGCAGCTCGATCACGGTGTCATACTCGTCGCTGTGATCCTCGGGCTGTTCGAGGTGGAAGGTCACGCGATACGCCCTGCCTTCGAGCGCGTCCTTGTACGCCGCATCGAGCGCCTCGATGACGGACCGCTTCCAGCCCTCCATCGCCTCTTCGTAGATTTTGCGATGCTCGTCGCGGTTGGTCTTGATGCGTTCGAGCAGCGTGTCCTTGGCCATACGAACTTCACTCAGGCCGCGCAGTTCAGTGTCAGTGGTGGTCATCTTGTTCCTTTCAGGAGTGTGTGAGTAGACCTTCTCGATTCATGACGATCACGCGTAATGCGTGACCCTTGCGGTCGAACTCGATAACGCCAACGTGGTCGAGCGCCTCGGGTTCTGTCTCTAGTAGTTCCTCAAGCCAAGCGACTCCTTCCTGTTCAGAACGAATATCAACGCCGATGGCGTTCCCCGACGACAAACTCCACGCCATGTACGTCCGTTTCCGAAACCACATCTAGGTTCCTAGCCTTGCCCCTGCACTCCACAGGGCGCTGTCTCAACCGCTCCGGGCACGCACACGGGCGGTGCTGTCCTCGGCACGTTGCGTGGCTTGTGAGGGCGCTTCACAGGCGGCTTCGCCTGCTTGGGTGGTCTGGTGACAGGTGGAGTTATGGCCGGCGGTACAACTGCAGGCGGCTCCGTGGTAGTGGGTGGTTCTGTCGTCGTCGGTGGTTCAGTGGTTGTAGATGGTTCAGTGGTTGTCTCTTGCGTGGTTGTGGTTTCTCCAGTCGTCGTCTCCTGAGTTGTGGTGGTCTCGGTTGTCGTTGTGTCGGTCGTGGTGGTGTCGGTCGTCGTCGTGTCGGTGACACAGGGACCGAGATAGTCCTGCTCGTGCCCAGCCCTCGGCGTCCCGTCCTCGTAGAAGTGTCCAGCTGGCCCGTAGACGGCGTTGTAGCCGATGGTAAGGGTGATGTGGTGCGTGGTTCCAGCCTGCCCGGCGGCGTGGCAGATGGTGACCTTCTCGGACTTGGCTAGTCCTGGGTTGGCGACTACCAGTCCCAAGACCAGCATTCCCACAAGTCCAAGCATCGTTCCGATATATCGAAGGATTTTCATTTCACTCACTTTCTCGGCTTTCTTTAGCCGTTTGTTGGGTTTCGTTTAAAGAACCTCCACACCTTGGACAGCGTGCCACCTTCTCCTGCTTTGCAGTTCGGTAGCGTGGAGGTGGCAGTTCTGCCGGTGGGACGCTCTTCGCGTAGGCCTCCCGTAACGGCCAGACTTTCCGGTAGCAGGCTTGGAGCTCGGCCTCGGCTTCCTCGAGCGCGGCTTTGATGTCCTCGGTCACGGCTTCGTATCTTGGTTAGAGGCGGCTTGCTTGAGCCTTAGACCAGCCTCGTGAATCTCGATGGTCGTCCATCTCCCGGTGAGCAGCAGTTCACCTAGCTCTGCGTCTGTCATTGACCGCGCCTGATCGTCAGCAGCGGTCATCGCTCCTGCCAGACCGAGAATCGCTCGGCGCATCTCGTCCTCTGGGAGCGGGCCGCTCATTCGCTCGACCTCGAAGCTGGAGCGTCGTCTTGGTTATAGGCCGCGGTGACCATGATCCAGCCCTTCTCTTTCGCTTCGGCCTCCATCTCCGCATCAAAGAGCGCCTGCTCCTCCTTCATCTCAGCCTGGAACTCAGGCGTGTGTACAAGTCCGCGGTAGCGCTCGCTGTTGTAGTTGGCGAGCCTGTCCCAGCGATGGATCTCCTCCCAGGTGCGCTGATTCCGTCGAAAGATCACGACAGCTCCTTAGCTGGATTCAAAGCTTCACGGGCGATGCGACGTGGGGTCGTGGCCGCTACCGAGTTGGCATACTCGCCATCGGCGATCTCTTGCAACGCGGCTCGTGCCGCCTCGAACTGCTCAAAGAGGCTGAGGTATCCCTCGGCGAGTCGTTGCTCACCTACACCGCAGACGGCCCGATGCTCCACGACCCACTGAGCGAACACGTGCGGATCGTTGTGTGGTCCCGCGCGGTGGGGATCACTCGACATCGCGTCCTCCTCAGTTGTTGACACTGAGGATTGTCCCGCCTGCGGATTGGAATGTGGTTTCGAGTCTGTCACTTGCGCCGAATCCCCAGAGCGAGTCGACCGAGCCAGGTCAGGTGTGAATCGTGCGCTGACGTGTCTGAACACCCGCGACACTTTCGCGTCCACCAGCGCACCGGGAGAAGCCTCGAAGACACGTTCGAATCACCCACGGCGCACCATCCCATCCTCGAAGTGACACACGAGGCGCTTCTTGGACGGCTTGCCTCGGTGCTTCTCGCAGCGAATGGCGACCTTGCCCATGATCGGAAGGTACGCCTTGGTGCAGCCGCACTCCTTGCGCTTCCATCTAGTAAGGGATGCCATCGGCGTCCTCCTGTGTGACGAACGGGCTAAAAGGAACGTCGGACTCGTCGCCAGCCCTCACCGCCTCGACCTGAACGTGCCACTCCCGAGACAGGAACTTGACGCGCTGAATGAATGCCCTGAGGTCCTCTTCGGTGGGTTCTGACGGCATCGTGTGAGTGAGCGCGCTAACCGCGATGGCGATACAGGCCCGCTTGTCTGCGGCGGAGTCCTTGCGCGCCCACTCGTCCTTACTCATCCCATCGCCGCCACTACTAGGACTGCCGTTCGCGTTTACAACAGCCCGAGCGCCTACTTCCACCTTCTCTAGACGTCGCTCGGTGTAGGGCTTGCCGCTCTTTGGGTTGATGTTCTTAGACTCGCTCTCTGAGACAGTGAAGGTGGCAGTCAGGTCGGCATCGCGAATCTCGCGCACCTGCTTGAGCAGTGACTCAAGCTTGGTGTCTGCCTTCACTGGCCACTGCTTCCCAGCTACGGCAATCTCGACGCTGAACCAGCCGTCCTTCTTCTCGACGAGGCTATGGACGGTCCCCACGTAAGGCACATCAGTCATTGCATCCTTCCTTTCAATGGTTCCACTCGGTTATACGAACTTGGTAATCCGCCGGCAGGAGGTTTTCCAAATCTTCCTCCACGGCCTCCAACATGGCAGGCAGGTCTGCCAGCACGCGCTTATCGAGCTCGGTCAAGCTCGGTGCATCTTGCTCTTTGTCGAGGCTGAATATTTGCACGTTGAAGGTCGCGATGTTTGCTCTATCCATCGGGCTCCTCCTTCCCAATCAGAATGATAGTCCCGAATCCCGCGCAGCGCATGCAGTGAATCCAGGGCACTGGCCCCTTGTACTTGCCGCTGCCCTTGCAGGTGGGGCACGGAACATCATGAACGTCACCGCGATGTGCCATGTTCCTGAGTGGTTTAGTCATTTTGTTCCTTTCTAGGTTCCTAGACGAGGCCTCTGCGTTCTGCTTCTTCTCGCAGGTCGGCCCAGAAGGCACCCGTTATCTGAACGAAGTCCAGAAGGTCGTCATCGCGCACATCCTTGAGAGTGTGACCAGGGGTGCTGTTGTCTTCGATGACATGTCGGATTGCACGAGACATTTGCACCATCGCATCGGCGATCACGCCAGCGCCGCCAGTTGCTTGGCCAGGCTGCGTACTTCTGCGGTCACGTACGCCTGGTCGCGGTAGGTTTCAGCCCTGGGATTATGGAGGTCGTTCCAGAGTTCATCGCCTGTCTCTTCGTACAACCTCTTGTGCGTTGCCTTCATCCGTGGGATGAGGTCCCAGCCATGAGCGCAGTCGAAGCCGAGCCACCAGACGTTGTCATCCTCACCGTCTTCAACTACGTGGCAGATGGCGTCCGCCTCTTCGCCCTCGCCGTGTTCTTGACAAGCGCCAGCGAAGGTTAAGCCTCCATGCACCTCGAGACTTCCTTCCTCGCTGTAGTCCATTCCGTGAGCGGGGTGGTTCTTGGAAACCCCGACATAGCCGCACCACGCTCCCATAGGGCCGCGCTTGATGATGCATGGCAGGCCTGTCTCTTCATCTAGAAACTGTACTTTGTCAGGCTCGTCGTTCCAGGGGCCATCACCCCATTCAGCCTTCTCCTCATCTTTGTAGGTGTATTCAAGCGTCTTCATCTCTCTCTCCCTTCATAGGAACAATGGGCCACTCGTCAGGCGGGATGGGCGATTCTCCTGCCATATCCAGGAGCGCCTCATGCAATCCACACCACGAGCAAATGTACGTCGTGTTATCTAGTCGAGAGAGCGCAGGATACAGCGCGTCCTCGGGCGCACGCCCCCCTCCATATGGTGTGAAGCTGTTGACGCCACAGCGCGGACAGCGAACTGTCTCATTCATACAATTATGTCTCCGGGATCAGTTCCATCCACTCCGTGGACCGGGCAAGTCAGATCGGCGATGAGTGATGGTGCTATGTCCTTGAGACGTGGACAGATGCAACCCCTGACGTGATAAGGGAAATATCGGCTAGCAACAAAGGGAACTTCATCTTCGAACTTCCACTTCTCGAACGCCTCTACGACTTCAGGAAACCCGAGCCTTATCTTCTCTAGGTTCCTAGGGTCAGCCTTGGCGCAGAGGCGCAACAGCTGGGCCGTGAACCAGTCCCCGTACCCACCGATGATGTCGTCGATGTGCGCGCGGTCATGCTCGCTAATCATAGTTCTCCTTTCAAGTTGACAGGCCTCTCTTGCGTGCCTCGGCCTCGTAGATCTGACGCCAGGCTTGCATGTAGTGAGGTTGGGTGGCGCTCGTAAACTCTTCCCTATTTTGCTGGATGGTTTCAAGGATCATGTAATCGGGGTAGGTAGAGATACTGCTGGTCCAGTTTGAGCGACGGTTGTGTTTGCACTTCATTTACGAAACTCCATCTCCGCCCTCGCGATTACCGCCAGCGTGACATCTTGGAAGCACGGCTCACGGTGACAACAGGAGCCGCCATACACCACACGTTCGTGAAGTGCACGAAGAAGCACCTCATCGACGCCGTCCTCTATGTACTGGCTGTCTCCGATGTGTTGCTTCGCTGATAGCCACATCGCTGGTGTGGTGTCAAGCATCTGCCCCGACGCCATCGACGCCACGCGCCTCTTCTTCTGTCGCAATCCGCGCATACCGCCAGCGAGAAGTTTCCCACGATGATCCTCGCTCAGCGGTCTCCCCTTGGGCCAACCGCTAGGCATGGGACTTAGGCAGCCAGGGAAGGACCAACCACCGCTTCCCCTTCTCGCCCAACCTGTCGAGGATGCCTACCGCCGCGTCATCGAACTGGCCTTCTCGGGCCATTTCGCAGATGGCGACACCAACGTCTGCTTCTGTCTCGCACGTTGCGAGCAGGTAGGGGTCGTCGTCGGACACGCGCCGGCGGTAAATCCTATACCTCTCCTTCGGGTTGTTTCTACCCGTTATGAGTTCCCAATCCAATGGTTCGTTCATGGCTTTCTCCTTTCTACTCTAGGTTCCTAGACGGAGAGACCTCTTCTTTGTGCTTCCAGGCGTGCTTCGCGCCTGTACCACTTCCACTCCACGTTCGCATATCGCTCTTCATTATTGAAGGCCGGAGAGCGTATGCACTTCAACAGATGCTCATCGGATTCCTTTGAGAAAAAGTCGAAGTACTTTTTCCTTATGTCTGCTTCGCATTCATGCCTTGGCAAGTGACTACTCATGGTTTTCCCAACGGTGCCTGGTCAAACGTCTCTCGGCTTGTCCTACCAGACTCGAAGTCAGCTACCGCTTGGCGGTAACCCCGAGCGATGCCCAAGTAGTTGGCACGTCCTATGTCGGTTGCGTAGGTTCCGTAGGATTCTGATGACATCACTCGTAGTTCCTCCATCATGCCTTCGACGAAGCCAGAGTTTGCGAGGTCACGTTCCGCCCAGCGCCTACCGTGATGCCACCCGGCGTCATAGCTCTCTGCCCGAGTCATGAGATTTCTCGCCAGTTGGAGTCTTTGTTGATGAAGTTCTTCTTGACTTCGATTTTGAGCAACCCCTGGCATCTCTCGCAGAGATGAAATACGTACTCCTTTTTGCCCACTTTCAACCGCACCGCTCCGGGCACATCCTCATCAATTAATTCATCGCACTTATCGCACCACATTTCAATAGCCATTACTCCTTTCCTTTCCTCTTCTCTTTTAGGGCTGCGCGTGCTACAGCCAGGGCCTTTGCCTGCTTCTTCTTGAGAGCTTTGTCTCTCTGTTTCTGATGCATCTCGGCATGTTTCTGGCGTTCTGGCGCCGATACAAACCGAGGCGGCTGTGGGAAATCGCACCCTTCTTCAATGCAAGCGTGGTAGAGCTGACCCCTGTCAGGCAAGTTGTCGAAGTGGTACTGGTCAGGGCTCATGGCACACTCAGCCCACGCTTGTATGCCTCGCGCCTTGCGTTTCCGCAGAACCTGCGCCATTGCAGATTCAGACTGTGCATGTCTTGCTGAAACTCGCCCCAGTGGAAATAGGACAAGAGACTCGTATCGCTCGCCTCCTCCACTATCTTGCGTTCGCTGTCTAGTTGGCTCCGCAGAGAATTCACGCATACCTTGTGCGCTACACTCATTCCCGACCTCCTTTCAGGTCAGCTGGGTGAAACAAGGGGGCGGCTAGGCCGCCCCCTTGTGTTGTTACTACCAGGAGCTTCTGCGGTACGCCTTGCCGATTTCGTCGGCGATTGCGTCCACGACGCCCTTGTGAGTAGTACCCAGGCTCTTCCAAGCGTAGTAACGAGCCGAGGACTTCGCGAGAAGCTGCGTAGGCGTCAAGCGACTCAACTTCTGCCCTAGCTTCTCGATGTCGACCTTCGGATTCTTGCTGATGAACTTGTGGATTCCGGTGAGCAGATTGCCATTGAAGCGGCTACCCTCATCCTCATCCCAGGTCGTCAGCACCACGTCCAGCGTGCGTCCGAGCCCGACGGTACCACCCCGCGCATAGATCTTCTTCATCGAACTGATCGCAGCTACGGAGTTGGCATTCTCCCGCGTTTTTTCGTTCTGGTTCATCACTCTCAGGCCACGAGCATCAAGGCAAGCCTTAATCTCGACAGCAGCAGGATTGCCTGCCGTGAGCTCGGCCTTCCACGCAGCGATAGGCGCAAGCCAGATGCGCTGGCGGTTCAACTCCACGAACAGGTTGGCCTCCATCTCTGGATGCACAGAAACCACGCGACAAGTGATGGTCGTGAAGCCCATCTTCTTGGCAACAGCCTTGCGATGCTGGCCGTCAATCAACGTGAAGCGCGGTCCCTTGTAGCCGTCCCACTCAGACCGGTCATTGATCGTCGGGGGCTCGAAGAGGTTGGTGTCGTAATTAGCAACCATCCTCTTGACAGCGACCTCGTTGAGCTCGCGCTGATACTTCTTGTCCACGAACAGGTCATTGACAGGAATCTCAACGAAACGAGCATTGCCAAGGATGTACTTCTCACCAACTGCCATCGTCGTAGGCTCTACCTTGATGGCTCGTGAGTTCGTGGTTCTTTTTGGCGTTCTGGTAACAGACAATTTCATCCTTTCAGGGTTAGTGGCCAGCCCATGTATGCATGGTTGCGGCCTTGTATTCGACAGCCACGCGCGCCTTCTCTAGGACTGCAATCGCCTTCTCAATCCTGGTGAGTTGTTTACGCGCTTGTGGTGGCGTCAGTTCCTTGCACATTTCTTCTGTCCAGCGGCCCTCCAGACCGCCGAGTTCTTCGGCCAGCGCAATCAGTCGCGGATGGCGGTTGAATGTTCTCCCGACACCTTCTCGCTCCCTGTACTCACGCACAATCGCTTCCGCTTCTCGTGTGGACTTGTCTACGATGAGCGAAGCCATCTTCTCTTGTGCGTGTTCGGGGAGACCATTGATGGCACGGGCGTGTCTTTCTGTGGGTAGAGAAATGGAAACCCGGGTTTCCATTTTGGCCGAGCGCATCAATTGCCCAGCTCGCTGTCTAGTGAAGTTCCAGCGCTCCAAGCAGTACTCATCGAATGTCTTCGGTCGATACAGCTTCTCCTCTCTGATCGCGAGCAGGGCGTTCCCTACTTCTAGGAACGTCTTATGCCCCTTCTCGATGATTTGCTCCAACTCATCCAAACGCTTGCTCTCAACCTTCGAGAGCGCAACTTCAACATCGCTCACAAGTTAGGTTCTCCTTTCCTAGAATCACCACCACCAGCCACAGCACGTTCAAGTTCTGCGACGAGACGCCGCACATCAGCACTCTTATCATCTGAGACCATCCGACGGATGGCCTCTCGCACAATCGCCGAGCGGTTCATTCCGAGTTCCCGCGTTAGGCGGTCAAGAGTGCCCTTCGTCTCATCGTCGAGCCAGAAGCTCGTTGGCAGTCGCCTTCGAGGCTCCGGCCCATTGTTTGCCATATGACACCACCTCCCTTCCCTTCACATACTAGTAGATTTGGGCTAGCTAGTGCTACCCTCTCTCGCCTTGAGCAGACGAATCTCTTCGGGTGACACCCACTCCTGGACGCGTGACTCCCATTGGACTCTCACCAGGCCACGCGCATGGTTGTGCGCCATGACGACGCCGATGGAACCAGGCGTGACCACGTGCTGGACGGCATCGCCAATCCAGAAGTCGCCCGTGGTTAGCGCGCTCGGCTTGCTCATTCATCACCTTCTTCCTCGTCATCTTCGAGAATGGCTTCTACTAATTGCGGATGCTCTCCCGCAACCACCTCTAAGATGAACGCTGCTTGGGCTACTTCCAGCCCACACTGCAGGCAGACAGCGCTTCCATCCTCCACTCGTTCTAACTCATCTTCGTGGAAGTCAGTTTGCTTCCCGCAGTATGGGCATGGCCGGATAGGACTCAAGGTCCCTCCTTCTGGTTGGGGGTTTCTAGGTTCTTAGACCCCGCTGGATTCCCTGAGCGTCTTAATCATGCTCAGGACGGGAACGATGGCTTCGACGAACAGACCATCGGACTGCTCTGGATGCTCGGAATCCTCCCACTCGCCGAGCCTGGGACCATTCACGCCGTCTCTCGTGATGAGCGCGGTTGACATACCGACCACCCCGTCCGCCGTTATGTCAATAAGGACGAGCGCCTCCAGGCGGTCTGGATGCTCCGAGATTGGGCCATCCAGTTGTTTCGGAAGCGGTGCACCCTTCTCGGTCTTGAGTGTCCAGCTGCTGAGCGCGAACATGACACGCTTCGCGTGCGATGCATGCGCCAGCCCTGGCAGGATTTGATGGGCGATGACGTGCTTGGGGATGCCCGCCTCTAGCATCTTCCCGAGCGGGATGGGCGGGAAGCTCTTCCCATCGTAGCCCTCGATGATAATCATGGAACCCCAGTCATCCTGGGGATTGACCATTGCGTTCTCGCCCAGCTTGGCAGTCACCTTGAGTAGCTCGAAGCTATCCATGTCCTCGGCTCCAGACGGAAGCATGGCAACGAGCGCATCAATGTCAGGATCACCGCCTGATGCCGCGGCTTTGATTGCCTGCTCGATTTCACCGAGCTGACCGACAGTTGGGTCGCCGATTTCGGTGACCATTGTCGGCTGTTCCTTGGCCATGCGCAGCCCACAGGGGCCACAGATGGGCATGGCCTTCTTCTCCGCGCACAACCTGCGTGACTCGAGAGATATCCACAGGTCACAGCCGCACTCAACACACGCCGTGCGCGTTGACCCTTCAACGGGGTCGACGAGCTCATCGGCGCGCATACACACCATGAAGGCTTGTTCTTCCATGGTTTACTCCTTTCGTCTAGGTTCCTAGAATTCCTCGTCCTCGTCGTAGTCCTCGTCAACGTCGTCTGAGTAGTAGTCGTCGTCGTCGTAGTTTCCTCCCAGTAGGTCGTGGACGTTGGCTAGACGCTTGATTTTCCCACGCTTCATCTTGACGGCGGCATCGACGTAGAAGGCATTTCCGAAGTTGTCTCCGATGCCCGAAACACCGCCGTCTGAAATCCAGACACGCGGCATCTTCTGTTTGGACAGCCAGTCCAGGCAGGGGCCGTCGACTACGTTCCCGCCCAGGTTTGGGTGGAGGTCACGCTTGGTCGCACGCTTACCCTTGCTCGCAACAATCCAGAGCTCTCCGTGTTCACCCGAGCCGCAGTAGGTTGCTACTGTGACTGCCGGCCAGCGGCGGAGGATCTCATCCACCTCTGAGGCAGAGAGTGACATGGAGCCAGAGCAGTCGATAAGCACCGTGCCCTGGAAAGCCTTCTTCTTGCGCCTGCGTGAGAACACCCGCTGGTCTGACACGAGCCGGTGCATGTAGCGAGGAATGGCACCAGAATCTGTCGGTCGTGGCCTACGTGCGTGTCTGGCCGCGAGCTTCTCCGGCAACTTCTTGTGAACGATGGTGAGCGTGCCCCAACGATTGCCCACCTGCCTGGTGCGGTCGGGCTTACGAGGCTTGTCGGGCTGCTTGAAGCCGTCTCGCCTCTCGTGCGATTCGGGTGTGTAGACCTCTTCTGTGCCCTTCGATTCTGCGTCCGCCGTTCCCCGCTCGAGTCCGGACTCCGCCATCGCCTCGTTCTGCTCTTCAATCTGCCGCTGTTTGTCGGTGAAGAAGTATTCCAAGTGCTCGGCATAAGCAACAGCATGGTCGAAGGTCGGGTTCTCCTGACTTGTGATGAACTCCCTGTGCATCTTGTTGACTTCTTGCGTGACCCACTGCATGTCGCAGCTTTGGGCCATCTGATCGAAGAGTCCACCCTCGGCATAGCCGCGTGTTGAGGCAATGAGGCGCGCGGCCTCGACGAGATTCATCTCCTTCTCAACCCGTCCTCCAGCCTTGGGTGCTGGTTTTTTTACACCCTTAAGATGGTCGGCGAGCTTGGCGAACCCATCAGCGAATGCATTCTCCATCTGCGGAGTCAGCAATCCAATCTGGGTTTGGTTGAGTTCTCGCCAATCCTCGTCCCGCCTGTTCATCAGCTCGATGATGCGCGCGTCCTCAGTGGCGTTGAGCGTGTCCTTCTCGACGTACTGGAAGCACTCGTCATCATCTCTGATGGGTGGAGTCCAAGCCACGTGCGCCTGCTCATGTAGCCGTATCTTGCGGTCGATTGCGGTGTCGCCAAGCGGCACCTGCATGGTGTTGGCAACGTCCTCTTTGTGCGAACGCTTGATGTACGACGGATACCGACCTTCCTTCACATCCCAGTCGGTCTCGTCGATGATTTCCGGGAACGGTCGTGCCTTGTGCGGCACCTTCCGGTCCACTGGGTCGCCACCCAAGATGGTTGCGATGTCTTTTGCGCGTCCTACTTTGCGCTTTGCCATTCTATTCCTCCTTTCTCTAGGTTCCTAGAATCCAGCTCCGTTCGGGGCATAGCCACGTCTATGTATCTCTTGTTTTAAGAGCCGCATATAGAGACGGTTTTTTGGACTTCCGTGGTTATACCAACCATTTTTATTGGAGAGGTCCTCTATGATTTGGGCATCAGACTTACCTCTTACTTGTCTTTGCCAATTGTTTTTGTACCGATTAGCGCAGCCCATCAGAGCACCACCCCCCACTTC